>Ga0210410_10000402_pt1 | contig 50207 bp, 48 predicted proteins | sample IncBWC4MmetaG_FD_161058 | JGI IMG/M metagenome (GOLD analysis project Ga0210410, IMG submission 161058) | Forest soil microbial communities from Barre Woods Harvard Forest LTER site, Petersham, Massachusetts, United States - Inc-BW-C-4-M | ecosystem: Environmental > Terrestrial > Soil >...
TTTTTCCCCATGACCTCGAAGAAGGTGATTCGCGCGCAGAATATCGCGATCGAGAATCGCATTCCAACGATTTACCTGGTCGATTCTGCCGGAGTATTTCTCCCCCTGCAGGAAGATGTATTCCCTGACACCGACGATTTTGGCCGCGTCTTTCGCAACAACGCGGTCATGTCAGCCATGGGCATTCCGCAGATTGCGGCCATCATGGGTATGTGCGTGGCCGGTGGCGGATACCTGCCGGTGATGTGCGATCACGTGCTGATGACCGATGGCAGTGGATTATTTCTGGCCGGACCGGCGTTGGTACAAGCGGCGATTGGGCAAAAGATTTCCGCCGACGAACTGGGCGGCACAGCGATGCATTCGGCGATCAGCGGCACCGTCGATTTCCGCGAGCCCGATGACGATGCCTGCATCGCGCGGATTCGCTCGATCATCGAAAAGTGGGGATACCGCCGGCAGTCTCCCTGGGACCGCAAGAAGCCGGTCGAACCGGTGCTTGCCGCGGAGGAAATTTACGGCATTTACGATTCATCGCCGGCGCGTCCGTATGACATGAAAGAAATTCTGGCGCGCGTGCTCGACGGTAGCCGCTTCGACGAATACAAGCCAGAATACGGCAAGACCTTGATCTGTGGATACGGGCGCATTGGCGGGTTCGCCGTGGGCGTTGTGGCCAATCAGAAACTGCACGCGCAACAGACCGATCATGCAGGCAACAAGCGCGTCGAGTTTGGCGGAGTGATTTATACCGAATCGGCGGAAAAAGCCGCGCGCTTCATCATGGACTGCAATCAGAATCTGATTCCGCTGATCTTTCTTCACGATGTGAACGGATTCATGGTCGGCCGCGATGCGGAGTGGAGCGGCATCATCAAAGCGGGCGCGAAGCTGGTGAATGCGGTTTCGAATTCGGTAGTGCCGAAAATTACCGTGATCGTGGGCGGATCGTTTGGAGCCGGACATTATGCGATGTGCGGAAAGGCGTATGATCCGCGCTTTGTGTTTGCCTGGCCGACGGCGCGTTATGCCGTGATGAGCGGCGACGCCGCAGCTGGGACATTGGTTGAGATCAAGGTCAAGCAACTGGAGCGCGGTGGCAAAAAGTTGAGCGAAGAAGAAAGAAAGGAGTTGTACGAATCGACCAAGCGCACCTACGACGAGCAGACCGATCCTCGCTACGGCGCCGCGCGGTTGTGGATCGACAAAATCATCGACCCCAGCGAAACCAGGCAGGCGATTACGCAGGCGCTGGAGGCCGCGGCGCTGAATCCAGAGGTGGCCGAGTTCAAGGTGGGAGTGCTGCAAACGTAGCTCGATTCGCCACGGATTTGCGCGGAGGAACACGGATACAACAAGAAATGTTTTTTCAATCCGTAAAATCCGCGTGAGCCCGTGGCCAGAATTTCATGTCTGATGCCGTCAAACTAATCGAATGTCCGCGCGATGCCTGGCAAGGGCTGCAGGGACACATTCCTGCTGAGCTCAAGGCCGACTATCTGAAAGCCTTGATCAGTGCTGGATTCAGGCACATCGACGCTGCTTCATTCGTGTCGCCAAAAGCCGTTCCGCAGATGGCGGATTCGGAAGACGTGTTGAAAGGGCTCGATCCACCGGACGACGTGGAGATTATCGGAATCGTGGTGAACGAAAAAGGAGCGCAGCGAGCAATTGACACGCAGGCCGTATCGACGCTGGGATTTCCGTATTCGATATCCGAGACTTTTTTGCGCAAGAATCAGAATCAGTCACCCGAGGAATCGCTCGAAGAATTGGAGAAGATCCAGAAAAAAGCTGATGATGCGCGACTCGATGTGGTGATTTATATGTCCATGGCCTTCGGCAATCCATATGGCGATTTGTGGAGCGTAGACGAAGTCATCGAGGCGATTGGCCTGATGGAGATCGAGAACCTGAAGACGATCTCGCTGGCCGACACCGTCGGCCTGGCAAGCCCGCGGCAGGTCAGCGATCTGGTCGGCGCGGTCATGGGCAAGTACGATTACCTGGAAATTGGCGTCCACCTGCACAGCCGCCCGGAGCGGGCAGCGGAGAAAATCCTGGCAGCCTACGACGCAGGCTGTCGACGCTTCGATTCCGCTCTGGGTGGCCTTGGCGGATGCCCGTTTGCGCAGGACGCACTGGTAGGAAATATTCCGACGGAGAAAGTAATCGAGGTTCTGACTCAACGCGGCGCAGAGCTGCCCGCGCTCAAACCGCTCGACGTATTATTGAAAGCGACGGCGGGAATCGCGGCGAAGTTTTCGCACTCGGAAGCCGCCGACTGAGTCGGACTTTGCCCAGATTTCGACTTCAGATCCGTGTGTATCCGTGAGATCCGTGGCGTTTTTGAAGTAACAATTGCATGAACTACAAGACCATCCAACTCGCATACGACGGTGCCATAGCAACCATCACGCTGAACCGCCCCGACAAACGCAATGCGATCAGCTTCGATCTGATCGACGACTTGCTGCAGGCGTTCGATGAGGTAACAACGGCGGATGCGATCATCCTGATTATCGCTGGCGCCGGCAAAGCTTTCTGTTCCGGGATGGATCTTGACAATCTGAAGTCGCTGCTCGGACGATCAGCAGAACAGAACATCGAAGATTCGCGAAAGATGGTTCGGCTTTTCCGTTCGCTCTACGAATTTCCAAAAGTAACCATCGCCGCGGTGAACGGCGCGGCTATCGCTGGCGGTACTGGGCTAGCGCTGTTATGTGATTTCACTCTCGCGGTGCCCGACGCCAAGTTTGGCTACACCGAAGTTCGCATCGGATTTGTGCCCGCCATCGTTTCGACTTTTCTCTTGCGTCAGGTGGGCGAGAAGCAGGCACGGGACTTGCTGCTGACCGGAAGAATCTTCGGCGCCGAGGAAGCGAAGGGGATGGGATTGATCAACGAAATCGTGCCCGCCGAGAATTTATCGTCCCGCGCTCGCGAACTGGCGCGGCAGTTGATCGAAAACAGTCCAGCATCTTTGCGCGCCACGAAACAACTCCTCACCGATCATGCGCGCGCCGAACTCGATTTACAGATTGACGCGGCCGTCCGGGAGAATGCCGCGATTCGCTCGACTGCCGATTTCCGCGAAGGCATCTCGTCATTTCTGGAAAAACGAAAACCGGTGTGGACCGGGAAATGAATTCTGGCACAATGAGCTCACACAATCACAACGGGCGGAACGAAACCCGGCTGCGCGTGCGCTATGCCGAGACCGATCAGATGGGCGTGGTCTATCACTCGAATCATCTGATCTGGTTCGAAGTGGGGCGCGTCGAACTGATGCGGCAGATGGGATTCTCCTACCGCGACATGGAGCGCGACGACGGACGATTCATCGCCGTAGCCGAAGTAAAGTGCCGCTACCGCGCTCCCGTTTTCTACGACGAAGAAGTGTTAGTCCGCACGCAACTGAAGAGCGTGCGCGAGTCGGTCGTAGTTTTCGGCTACGAAATAGTTCGAGCTGATAACGACGCGCTGCTGGCCGAGGGCGAGACCACGCACATCGTCACGGATTCGAATATGAAGATCGCGGCGCTGCCGGAAAAGTATCTGACGGTGTTTCGCGCGGCGGTGGGAAAGTAAAGAGAATTCAGAAGTAGAAGTAGAAGTAGAAGTAGAGTCTGAATAGGTTGTCCTAGCTTCTGCATTCTGACTTCTAACTTCTGACTTCCAATTTTGATCTGCTCCGACAATTTGAAACAAAAAGGCTCACCTTGAACGCACTGCACATCAACGGAAATGACTTAACGCTCGAAGCGGTACGCGAGGTCGCGGCAGAGAGGCGCGCTGTTTTGCTTGCAGCCGACGCACCTGAGGCGGTCAACCGTGCCCGCGCCGTTGTCGACGACATTGTCGCCACCAACAAGCTCGCTTACGCCATCACCACGGGCGTAGGCAAGCTGAGCGACGTACGCATCGCAGGCGACCAGATTCGCGAACTGCAAGTCAACCTGGTGCGCTCGCATGCGGTCGGCGTGGGCGAGCCGCTGTCCGTTGCCGAAACTCGCGCCATGATGCTCTTGCGAGCCAATTCTCTGTCCAAGGGATTTTCCGGGGTGCGCGCCATCGTGATCGACACACTCTGCGAGATGCTCAACCGCGGAGTCACGCCAGTGGTGCCGTCGCAAGGCAGCGTAGGCGCGAGCGGCGATTTGGCTCCGCTGGCACATCTGGCCCTGACGCTTATCGGCGAAGGCGAATGCTTCGACGACAAAGGCGGACACGAGGCGAGTGCCGCCTCGTTGAAGCGGGCGCAGATCAAGCCGCTGGTTCTTGAGGCGAAAGAAACGATTTCGCTCATCAACGGCACGCAGGCTATGCTGGCGGTCGGTACATTGGCCTTGCTCTCCGCAGAAACGCTGGTCGATACCGCCGACGTTCTGGGCGGACTTTGCTGCGATGCGCTCAAAGGCACCGACGCGGCTTTCGACGAACGCATTCATAAAGCGCGTCCGCACGCGGGACAGACGAAGACTGCGGCGAACCTGCGCCTCATGCTCGAAGGCAGCCAGATTCGTGAGTCGCACCGCAACTGCGGCCGCGTGCAGGATGCTTATTCCTTGCGCTGCATTCCGCAGGTGCACGGCGCGGTGCGCGACACACTGGCACATTGCCGCGAAGTTTTTGAGATTGAAGCCAACTCCGCCGTCGATAACCCGCTGGTGTTTATCACTGATCCACAGAATGCTTTAGGCGACGTGATCTCCGGCGGAAATTTTCACGGTGAGCCGGTGGCGTTTGCTTTGGACTTCTTAGCTATCGCTCTCAGCGCCCTTGCCGGGATCAGCGAGCGTCGCATCGAGCGTCTGGTAAATCCCGCGCTCAGCGAAGGCCTGCCGCCGTTTCTCGCTCCGGGCGCGGGGCTCAATTCCGGATTCATGATGGCTCAGGTCACGGCTGCCGCCTTGGTTAGCGAGAATAAAGTGTGGGCGCATCCCGCGTCGGTCGATTCGATCACGACTTCGGGCAATAAAGAAGATTTCGTCTCCATGGGCATGACCGCAGCGATCAAGCTGAAGCGCATCGTCGACAACACGCGCAATGTCATGGCGATCGAAGCCATGGCCGTGGCCCAGGCGCTCGATTTCTATCTTCGGGCAGAAACTCCGCTCAAGACGTCAAAGCGCGGTCAGGCCGCGCACGCTGCCATCCGGTCCGTCTGCCCGACTATGGACAAGGATCGCGTCATGTATAAGGACTTCGCCCGAATCGCGTACTTGATCGACAGCGGCAAAGTCGCAGAGGCGTTGCAGTAGCCGCAATCTGATTGGCCAGATGTACGCTTTCAACCTCTGGCTCTACGCCGGCTTCGCCGCGCTCCCATCCAACCCCAACTCTGCCGCGATCCCCTTCAGCGCTCCAATACACATCGCGATGTGCTCATCCAAATCCACGCCCAACGCCGCGGCGCCGTTGATGATGTCGTCGCGGTTCACTTTGCGGGCGAAGGCTTTGTCCTTCATTCTTTTGCGCACCGACCTCACATCAACCTCGGCCAGCGACTTGCCCGGCTTGATCAGCGCCACGGCGGTGATGAATCCGGCCAGCTCGTCGCAGGCGAACAGACATTTCTCCATGGGCGTGTCGCGAGAGACGCCGCTGTACTCGGCGTGCGACATCACGGCGCGGCGAATGTGGTCAGGCCATCCGCGCTCCTTCATGATTTCGTTGCCTTTGTAGGGATGCTCTTCCGGCGTGGGCCAGCGCTCGTAGTCGAAGTCGTGAATCAATCCAGTGACGCCCCACAAGTTTTCATCTTCCTGGGACACGCCTTCTGATGACACGCCAAACTTGCGAGCGCAGGCGCGCATGCAAGCCTCAACCGCCAGCGCACGCTTGCGCAAACTTTCGGACTGTGTGAACTCAGTTAGAAGCTGCCATGCTGCTTCACGCGTGATGGGTTCGTTCATCGCAAACGCTCCAGTATCCAGACGGCGGTCTATAAGTCGCCTAAGGTCCTAAACCGTTCAATAAGTGTAATGGAGATACGCGACGGTTCAGCATGATGCGCACGACATCAGCGCTCTCCTTGCCCGGACAGGTGACCTTTTACGCTTTCGTAGGGTACGAAGTGCTGGGCTTCTTTAGTTCCTCTTTTCCAACAGGCAGCCCGCCGCCCCCGTCACGAAGTAATCCTTGACTCTTCACCGGCAACGGTGACAGAATCCCGTAGTCGTAATTCCTCCCCTTGAGCCGCATCGTTCGGCGCTCTTCGTTTGGGCACCAATCCCGAGCACCGCAAACGGACACCCGCATGACGATCAAGGAGACTTTCGTGAGACTTTCTTTCTGGCGAACCGCTTGCGGTCCCATCGTTGTTCTAACTCTGGCACTCGCCCCAGTCGCCTGGGCGCAGTACACCACCACCACTCTTTACAACTTCGGCCGCTTTAGCACCGACGGCCAGGAACCCGGAACTCCCATGATCTTTGACGGATCGGGAAATCTCTATGGCACAACGTCAACCGGCGGCCCGGGTGGCGGCGGCGTGGTCTATGAACTGTCTCCATCCTCCGGTGGTAGCTGGACCGAAACCATAATTCAGACCTTTGCCGATCACGGCGGGCCGCTGTCCCCCTCCAGTTCCCTTATTTTTGACGGTTCGGGAAATCTCTACGGCGTAAGCTACTATGGCGGCAGTTTCGATCAGGGCACCGTATACAAACTTTCGCCGAGTTCCAGCGGATGGACCGCGACAGTTCTCCACAGCTTTACCGGAGGTTCTGACGGAGCATTGGCCAGGGGCAATGTGGTTTTCGATTCCAAAGGAAATCTGTTCGGGATCACAGACCAGGGCGGAGGCTCTACTGGATGCCCTTCCGGCTGCGGAACAGTGTTCGAGTTGTCTCCTTCCGGCGGCGGATGGACATCCAGAGTGCTCTATGCTTTCACCGGCGGCATCGACGGATGGGCTCCTGCTGCTTTGACAGTGGATTCATCGGGAAACTTATTTGGCGTAGCTGTCGTTGGGGGTGACAGAGGCTGCCCCAGCGGCTGCGGAACTATCTTCCGTCTCCAGCCCGCCTCGGGTAGCTCTACTAGCTACACCTTTGGACTCATCTACAGCTTCACCCCACTCGGCCCCGCGGGATACAACCCGTTTTCGCTGGTACTTGATGCCGCCGGCAATATTTACGGTACGACGATTGCGGGAGGCGGCAGGTGCAATCCCGGCTGTGGCGACGTCTTCAAACTCACCAAGCCGGCCTCCGCAGGCTTATGGAAAGCGTCGATCTTGCACGCCTTCACGGGAACCTATGACTGCGGCAGTCCAGTAGCACTGTCTCTCGACTCCAGCGGAAACGTCTTCGGCTCTACCGGGTCGGGATCGTTCACCAGCTATGGAGAAGTCTTCAAGATCACCCCGGTTTCCGGCGGCTGGAACTTCGCGGTGCTGCATAATTTTGTAACCGATGGTGGCCACCCCTCTTCGGGCGTTCTTATCGATGCGCACGGCAACCTGTTCGGAAACACCCTCGACGCGGGTCAATTCGGTTCCGGGACTATCTTTGAGATGTCGCCTCGCTAAACGGAAAGGGATTTTTTTTAAGGCAAACAACAGGAGCGGCGCACGGCCAAGCTGGCGAGTTCTATGAGCTCTCCCAATCGCCCGGAGGCTGAGAAGTAGGGCCGCTCTTACTCATGCCCTCCAACTATTAGAAAAGTTATTCGCGGAAATTTGCCCTTGATCCCTTAGCCTACAGCGCGAACCTGGATGGTAAACACCACGCAGCAGCGCGATCAATCCTGTTTTCTCCGGACATTTTGGCGTGACGCGCTTCGTTTCACCCGCACAATTCGCAGGGTTCGAGCATTTTAGCCTTGACTTCCACAGCCCTCATACCGCAGATTGAGTCTGCATTCGGAGTCTTCTCCCAAGAAGGTTCCAAAGATTTTCGGAGTAGCTAGCTCTGGCACTCCCACAACCCGATGGCTACGACTCTTGCCCCGGTAGATTCACGGGAAGTCGTCCGTTGCGATCATTGCCTGTTGGTTCAGTTCCGCACCCATAACAACAACTGCCGGCGCTGCCACGCGTCCATGGACGAGGAGCCGGAGCCCGAACCCGTGATGGCGCTTCCCACGGCCATGCTGCCCATGCCGGGCACCGGTCACGGACATCTGAACCTGGCGACCTCCATCCGCTCTCTGCGCCTGCGTAACGGGCTCAGCCAGCGCCAACTGGCCGGACGCATGTCCGTGCCGCGAACCTACGTCTCGAAAATCGAAAACGAAAAGGCTACGCCCACGCTGTCTTCCCTGGAACGGCTGGCGCGCGCACTGGAGGTCACTGTGCCCGATCTGCTCAGCGGCGGCGAACGCAACCGCCAGGAAGAAGTCATGGAACTGATGAAAGATCAGTTCATCGCCGAGCTGCTGCCCTTCGTCTCGCAACTGAACGGCATGCAGATGTCGAGCATCCTGACCCAGGTACGGGACTTGACGGTCAGGCCGCGCAGAACGGCGTAGAGCAAAGTTTGTTTCAAAGTTTCAAGGTTTCAGAGTTTCAAGGTTTCAAAGGTCAGAAACGGGATCGGCTCGACAGTAAGCTTTCGAAACTTTGCAACCTTGAAACTCTGAAACCTTGCTTTTATCCGGGCAACCAGCCAACTCCATGCCGGGACCATCTTTGGTCCCGGCTTTTTTTGCTTGCGGACGCCCTGGCAGCTCCGTGAATCTCCCATACATCGACTGACATCTATCCATCATGAGTTTCGATCACACCGAAACCCCGCTGCTGGACGTTTCTCATCCCGCCGGCTGGAACTCCGAGTCTGTTGCGCAAACCCACGCCTCTGCCGACGATTCCCTGCTCGACGGCTACTCCCGCGCTGTAACCGGAGCGGTCGAGCGCATGAGCCCGTCGGTGGTGAACATTGAAGTGCATCAGGCCGTGCCCGCTCAAACTCCGGGACGCGGCCGTTCCGCGGAGCCACGAGAACGGCGCGGTGGCGGCTCAGGATTCGTCTTCACTCCCGACGGCCTGATCCTCACCAACAGCCACGTCGTGCATGACGCGGTGCGCATCGAGGTCACCATGGCCGACGGACGCCGCATGCCCGCCACTGCCATCGGTGACGATCCCGCAAGCGACTTGGCAGTGATCCGCCTGGAGCGCCCGCACTTCGATGAGCCCGGGTTAACCGCCGCCGCCCTCGGCGATTCTCAGCAACTGCGCGTGGGTCAAGTCGTGATCGCAATCGGCGCGCCCTACGGATTTCAATCGACGGTCACGGCGGGCGTCGTCAGCGCGCTGGGGCGTTCGCTGCGGTCATATTCTGGTCGCCTCATCGACGACGTCATTCAGACCGACGCCTCGCTCAATCCCGGCAACTCCGGAGGCCCGCTGGTCGATTCAGCCGGTCGCGTCATCGGAGTAAACACTGCGACTATCCTGCCGGCGCAGGGAATCTGCTTCGCCATCGGCATCAACACCGCGAAGTTCGTAGCCAGCCGCCTGCTGCGCGACGGACGCATCCGCCGCAGCTACATCGGCGTCTCCGCGCAAACCGTTCCTGTGCATCGCCGCGTAGTGCGCTTCTACGATCTGGCCAAAGAGTCTGGGGCACTGGTCCTGTCAGTCGAAGAAAATAGTCCCGCCAAGCGCGCAGGACTGCGCGAAGGTGACATCGTAGTCGCGCTGGAAGGCAAGCCCATAGCCGGTGTAGACGACCTGCACCGCGTCCTCACCGACGTGCGCGTAGGAGTACGCTGCGCGCTGACGGTCCTGCGCTACACCGAAAAGCTGGAGTTGAAGGTGGTGCCGGAAGAAGCGAAGTAAAGACGAGGCGAAGTAAGATTATGTGGCGCGGGCGCCCTCACCCGCGAAAGGGTTTGGCACGAGTCACGGGTTGCTATCCTGGCACCGTGCTCTGGTTTCGATATTCGGCCACTGCTTTCTTGAAAGCCGCCTCGCCGGTTTGATAGTCACGCGCGTACTCAAGATGCTTCGTCTTGATCCATTCTTTGCTCTTGTGGATAAAAGCTAGACGAACTTCTTCCGTGATTGCGGTTTCCAGGCCTTTGCCATCTGAAGGATCGTACTCCTGCTTTATGCGATTGCAGTGAGTGCAGGCTGGAACCAAATTATCAACGCTATCGACTAGCTGGGGATATAAGCGCCTAGGCAATAGGTGGTCCCCACAGGCCACACAGAACTGGTTCAGCAGTTCTCTCCCACAGTAAACACAACGATCGCCGTCTCGAATGAACGCTTGGAGCACGTTGATGTTCCAGCCAGACTTGAAGTACGGCGTTCGCTTCTTTAAAGACATCGCAATTCCAAGCAGTTGCTTTTGGTGTGACACGCGGCCTCCGATGCGCAGCCATGCGAGCCATCATGAGCACGGCGAGCAGTTCATCATTGTGCTCAATTGCAAGCGCCCTTGTCGAGTTCCGGAGGAGTCATTGCTTCCCCCACCCCTCTGTGGTAGCCTCATATCGGGATGACCACTTTGCACGACAAAGTACCAGCCGGGCTCGACCGCAAGGAAGCTGAAGCCTACAAGCAGCTTGACCCCAAGCGACTTCCGCACCATATCGCCATCATCATGGACGGCAACGGGCGCTGGGCCAAACGCCGCCACATGCCTCGCGCCGCCGGGCATCGCGCCGGAGTCACCGCCGTGCGCTCCACGGTCGAAACCGCGGCGCGCGTCAAGATTGGCGCGCTCACGCTTTACGCGTTCTCGGAAGAAAACTGGAAGAAGCGGCCTAAGAGCGAAGTCGATTTCCTGATGCGGCTGCTCAGCCGCTATCTGAAAGCCGAAGTTCCCACGCTGAACAAGAACAACATCCGCCTGGAATACATCGGCCGACAGTTCGAACTGCCCGACGACGTGCAGGAACGCATGGCCTGGGCGCATGAAGCGACAGCGAAAAATTCTGGCATGGTCCTGACCCTGGCGCTCAACTACAGCGCGCGCAGCGAACTGGTCGATGCCTTCCGCTCCATCGTAAATGCAGCCTCGCAGAATGGCGGCTTCGAGCACTTGCGTATCGATGAAGAGACCGTGGCACGCCATCTTTATACTTGCCACTTACCGGACCCCGACTTGGTGGTACGCACTTCCGGCGAGATGCGGCTCAGCAACTTCCTGCTCTGGCAATTGGCCTATGCCGAAATTTACGTCACGCCAACTCTGTGGCCTGATTTTCGCGGCTTGCACCTGCTCGAAGGCATCGCCGAATATCAGAAACGCGAGCGCCGCTACGGCGGGCTGAATCACGACTCGCACCCGCAAAATCTAAACCTTTAAGACACCTGCGCGCTAAAACACGCGCCGGATTTACCCTGTGAGCCTCTGCGTCCCCTGTGTTTAAATGTCTTGGCCGCCAATTCAAGGCCCACACTTCCCTTGCTAAAACGCATCGCGACCGCAGTCGTCCTGATTCCGATCGTGCTGGTGCTCATTCTCCGCGCGCCAGTGCCGGTACTGGCGGTGGTTGCCGCGATCGTGGCGCTGCTGACTATCCATGAATTCCTGAAACTCACCGAGTCCTACGGCGTGCAGACGATGCGGCTGCCGGTCTACATCTTCTCCGGCCTTTTCTTTGTGTTGCTCGCCTTCAACGCCGGAAGCGAGAAGCCGCTGCTCTCGACCGCAATCTTTCTTTACGCGCTAGGATTCTCTTCCGCCATCGCTCCCTTTCTTTTTCTGAGCATCGCCATGCAGCGGAATGAATCGCGCAGCGGATATCCCGCGGCGGCCGCGGGCGTTTTCGCCTTCACCTACATTACCCTGCCCATGGGCATGCTGGTACAGCTTCGCCAGCAGTGGGCTGGCGCTTTCTATCTTCTCTATTTACTTCTGGTGGTTTGGGCGGGAGACATCTTCGCGTATTTTGTGGGCAAATCGATCGGCCGCCATTTGATGGCTCCGCGCATCAGCCCGAAGAAAACATGGGAGGGCGCCGCCGCGTCTTTGCTGGCAAGTGTAGGGATCGGCTGGCTGCTCTTCCACTATGCCCTGCCGCTGAGTTCGCTCATGCTGCGCGTGGGATTGATCGAACGCCGCGACGGCCTCTTCGGATTGGAACAGCCCGCCATGGTCCCGATCATTTTGCTGACGATCGCGCTGAACATCGCCGCGCAACTCGGCGATCTGGTCGAGTCGTTGATCAAGCGCGGCGCAGGCGTCAAAGATTCGGGCGCGCTGCTTCCGGGCCACGGCGGCATGCTCGACCGCATCGACGCCCTGCTCTTCGCCGCCCCAGTGCTGTGGTACTATGCAGCTTGGCGGGTGATGCAGTAGCGGTCCCGCCGAATTGATGGCGGATTCAAAGCAGTCCCCTCCCCTGAAGCCGCTGCATCCGGATAACTCTCTCAATGCGGTGAAGCTTACGAAGATAGACCGGCTTTCGACCGATGAGATCAGGGAATCGTTGTCTCCCTCCCTTAGGGATTGCCTAAAAACAAGGCCGGATGGAACTATACTGGATGGACATCATCGGATTTACATTCTGCGCATGCGTGGCTTTGACGTAGACAAGCTTCCACGAGAAATCGTCGTGAAGGATCAAGAATAGAATGCCGACCAGACTTTATTGGCTTGACGAGGTGTGGCCAGGAAGAGTGGCGCTATCCGCTCGTCCGCGTGGCGGAGACTGGTTGAGCGACGAGATCACTGACTGGAAGAGTGCAGGGGTAAGCACGGTCTTATCGCTTCTTGAAGCCCATGAAGAAAGAGATTTGGATCTTCGCGCTGAAGGCGCCGAGGTTCGAGCGGAGGGACTGGAGTTTTTGTCCCTGCCGATTCCTGACCGCCAAATACCGAAATCTGTAGATGAAGGAAAGCTAGCGGATACCATAGAGAAGCTGAGCCGCACGCTGTCTGCGGGAAAGAACGTACTCGTGCATTGCCGGCAGGGTGTAGGGCGCAGCGGGCTAGTGGCAGCTTGTCTGCTCGTAAGAAGGGGACTAACTCCCGGAGCCGCAGTGGAAATGGTGTCGTCGGCCCGGGGGGTTTCCATTCCCGAGACCAACGAGCAACGAGATTGGATCGACCACTATGCTGCCCGCATTTACGAAATGAAACGTTAGAGCTTGTAAAACTGCATGAGACGCATTGCCATCCTAGGCTCGACGGGCTCGATCGGGCGCAGCACGCTCAGCGTTGCCGAATCCTATCCAGAGCGCTTTCAAATCGTCGCCCTCGCCGCCGGCAGCAACGTCGATGCCGCCTTTGAGCAGGCCGTCCGCTGGCGTCCGCGTGTCATTTCTATCGCTGCCGAAAAAGACGCCGACATTCTGCGCGCGCGGCTGATACTAGAAGGCCTCAGCGAGATCGAAGTCGTCCACGGAACCGCCGGCACGGTCCGAGTCGCGACCCACGGCGAAGTTGACTTCGTGGTCAGCGCAATCGTAGGAGTCGCCGGGCTCGAAGCCACCTATGAGGCCGTTCGCGCCGGAAAAGTCGTTGGGTTGGCGAATAAAGAATGCCTCGTCGCCGCTGGAGAGCTGATCACCGCCGAGGCCCGCAGGCAAGGCAAGCCGCTTCTCCCCATCGATAGCGAACACAACGCCGTCCATCAGTGCATGCGCGGCGGACGCATGGAAGAAGTCGAGCGTGTCTGGCTCACCGCCTCCGGTGGACCATTCCTCAACAAGCCGCGCTCCGAGTTTGCCTCGATTACCGTTGAGCAGGCGTTGAATCATCCCACGTGGAAGATGGGGCGGCGCATCACCATCGATTCGGCCACGCTGATGAACAAAGGCTTCGAAGTCATTGAAGCCTGCCGGCTCTTCAACCTGCCGCCCGCTCAAGTCGAAGTCATCGTCCACCCGCAGTCGACGATTCATTCCATGGTCGAATTCGTGGATGGCAGCATACTTGCTCAGTTCTCGGTGACCGACATGCGCCTGCCGATCCTCTACGCTCTAACCTATCCCGAGCGTATTCAATCGGATATGCGTTTTTCGGTGAGTGACTTGCGTCATCTGGACTTCTGCCCCCCAGACCTGCAAAAATTTCCTTGTCTGCGTCTGGCTTACGAAGCAGCGGAGGCTGGGGGTGCAAAGACCGTCGCACTCAATGCCGCCGACGAAGTTGCAGTGGGTGCGTTCCTGGAAGGTAGTATCGGGTTCGATGATATTCCCAGGCTCATCGAAGCCGTGCTTGAGGCAACCAATTCCGCGAAGCCGCAATCGATTCGTCAGGTGCTTGAAGCTGATACGGAGGCCCGCCGATATGCTCAAGAGCGGGTCGAGCAGATCAGGAAAGCCGCCGCGTCCCGGGCTACATCGTTTGTCTGATTTTGGAATCTAACCGGTTGGAGTGCGTGTCACTTATATGTCTGATTTCTTGACCTCTCTTGTTGCGGTGGTTGCGGTTCTCGGCTTCATGATCCTGATCCATGAGTTTGGTCACTATGCCGTGGCTAAGTGGCTGGGCGTGCGCGTGGAGCAGTTTGCCATCGGCTTCGGCAAGCGGCTGGTCGGCTTCCGCCGGGGCGAGACCGACTATCGCATCAACGCCATCCCGCTCGGCGGCTACGTCAAGATGAGCGGCGAGAATCCCATGGACGACCGCACCGGCGATCCTGCGGAATTTCTTTCGCACTCCCGCTGGCACCGCTTCCTCATCGCCATCGCCGGCCCCACCATGAACATCATGCTGGCCATCGTGCTGCTCACCGTGATTTACATGGTGCACTTCGAATATCCGGCGGTGTACGACGAACCCACAGTCATCGGTTGGGTGCTGAAAGATTCCGCCGCCGCCAAAGCTGGATTCCAGATCGGCGACCGCATTACGCGCATTGAAGATGTCGAGAATCCGACCTGGGAACAAGTTGATCTGAAAGAAGCTCTTAATCCCGGCCAGCCGCTCAGCGTTGAAGTGCAGCGCGATGGCCAGTCGCTGCAGAAAACCGTCGTCCCCGAAGCCGCCGGAGTGGATCAGATTGGCGTGGCCGGATGGGCGCCAAAAGAATTCAACGTCAGAATCACCGACCTTACCCCCGGAATGCCCGCCGAAAAAGCCGGCCTGAAGGAGGGCGATCAGATCCTCCAGCTCGATGGCAAACCCGTGCCCGCCCTTGCGGCCATGGTCGAGAGCCTGGAAATCACGAAGGACAGGCCAATCTCCATCACAGTTCAGCGCGATGGCCAGCAGAAGAGTTTCACGGTGCAGCCGATCCTTACCGATAAGCGCTACCGAATCGGCATCGGAAGCATGCAGACCAAAGTGAAAACTCTGCCCTTCGCCGAGGCTTTCAACCTCTCGCTGCACGAAAATCGCCAGAACGGACTGCTGATTCTTGAACTGGTCAAGAAGATGATCCAGCACAAGATCTCAGTCAAATCGATCGAAGGACCGATTCGCATCGGCCAGGCTGCGGGCGAAGCTGCGCGCCGCAAAGGCTGGACGCCGCTCATGGGCCTGACCGCCGCCATCAGCCTGAACCTCGGCATCTTCAATTTGCTCCCGATTCCCATTCTCGACGGCGGCGTAATCATGTTCCTCCTGATCGAGGGCCTCATGCGCCGCGACATCAGCCTGCGCTTTAAAGAGCGCGTCTATCAAGCCGCATTCGTGTTCCTGGTGCTCTTCGCAGTAATGGTGATCTACAACGACCTGATGAAGACGATTCCAGGCTTGGCGGATCGCCTGCCGTAGAGTTGCTATGTGCTCGATTGATGAACTTCTGATGAACGTCTAAGGAGCCGATAAGGTCGGCTCCTTAGTTTTTTGTACAGCGTTAACCGTAGGCTCGAGTCCAGCTGCCACTTTCTCCCTCAGCAACCAACCTCTTTCGCAACCTTCGAATCTGATTTTCGCGAAGTAAATCGGCTTACCGCTCAAAGCTTTTTCCTGGAGTACCAGTCATGCCCCGCATTTGCATTCTCCCGGCGCACCGCCGGGACTATCGGTCGATCCCTATCTTCTCGTTGACTCTGCTTTCCCTGATCGCACTCTCCACAGCAGCTTTTTCTCAAGACAGCTTTATGGTTCGGTATTCCGCCGCGACCAATGACGGTGTTCAACTGGCGCGCGGCGACGTAAACAACGACGGCATTCCTGACCTCATTATGGGCAACAACGGCGGTTCAAGTGGCGCTGCCGTAACCGTCTTTTTGGGCAATGGCGATGGCACTTTCAAAGCTCCTCTCGACAGCGGCCTGGGCAGTTCCGCCTTCGACATGACAGTCGGAGACTTCAACGGCGACGGATTTCTCGACGTAGCCGTTGGCGGCTACGTCAACGGTTCCCAGGGAGTACTCGAGATTCTACTGGGCAACGGAGACGGCACCTTCCGCGCCGGCCAGACCATCAACCTGCCCGACATTCCGCGATCGATCACCGTCGGGGACTTCAACGGCGATGGCAAGCTTGATATCGCTCTCGCCATCGACCAGATGTATTTCTACCAGGGCGCAGGAGACGGAACCTTCACCAGCGCCGCAACCCTTAAAGTCGGCAATCAATCCTTGCTCTATGAGTCCCGCGTCGGCGACTTCAACGGAGACGGCAAGCCCGACGTAGCCGTCAGCGATGGATTCAAAGTCTATGTCCTGTGGAACACCGGCCCGTTCACCTTCACTACGACCACGATCGCGAGTTACGTCCTCGTGACAAACATCACTGCCGTGGACGTGAATCAGGACCACTACACGGATCTCTTGACTACCTACTACACTTGCACGCAAAACGGAGAGCCGGCCTGCCCTGCGTGGCAGGTTCTGTTGGGAGCAAAAGGCAAGCAATCGATGACCACCGGCTTTAGTCTGCCACCTTCCACCACCTACTCAGGATTTGGTTCGCTTACTGCGGCGGATATTAACGGAGATGGCTTCAACGACGTAGTCGCGCTCACCTCCAGCTTCAAGATGGCGGTGTGGCTGGGCAATCGAAATGGAGGCTTCCAGACCACGCCGCTGCTCTACAGCACGGGCACCAACACCTCCGCCGACGCCCTGGTGGCCTCCGACTTCAACCGCGATGGCAAGATCGACTTCGCTGTCGCCGATCCCGGCAATATAGGAATGGCGGTCTTATTGAACGCGACGCCGCAGGTCACAACCTGCACCGCTGGCGCCGTCTCCCCTTCCATCACCGAATGTGCCCCAGTCGACTACACCTATCTGAATTCACCGCTGCACATAACCGCCCGCACTACCGATAACAATCACACCGTCACCACCATGCAGGTCTATCTGAACAACGCACTCGCTACCAGCCAGTCGGCGAACTTCCTGAACTACAGCACAACTTTGTCTGACGGAGACTACCTCGTCGTCACTAAGGCTTGGGACTCGACCGGAGCCAATTTCCGTACCGATCGCCATGTGCAGATTTACACCGGCACTCCTGGCGAAACGTGCGCGACCGCCGCGAATGCCATCAACGTTTGCTCGCCCACACAGAATCAAACCACTACCACTTCGGTACACGTATTTGCCAACAGTCAATCGTCATTCCCCATCTCGGCGATGCAAGTCTATATCGATGGCAGCCTGGTCTATGACGACACCAGCGGCAGCACTTACGTGGATACGACGTTTAAGGTCGCAGCCGGAACCCATAGCATCGTCGCCAAGGCGTGGGATACGGCGGGCACGATTTTCTCCGAATCCCGGACCATCACCGCACAGTAGGGGAAAATCTGTAGTAGAAAAGTGAGCAACTCTAACCGGGGCGGCGGTCTTCGCCGCCCATTTTTATTTACGCCAGGCCATGCGGTGGCCACCGCGCCTTGTCGTCAACCAACCTTTCCGATTCGCACTGAATCTGATTGCGCGAAGTCATTCGGCTTACCGCTCAAAGCTTCCTGGAGTCTCCCGTTATGCCCCGCATTTGCAGTTCCCTGGCGCTTCGCGCTAAATCGCATGTCTCCGTTTCAACTCTGGTCCTCGCCCTCACTCTGGTTACCGTGATTCCTTTTTCAACAACCGCGTTTTCTCAGGACAGCTTCATGATCGGCGTTTCGCCTATGACCCTTGGGGGCATACTGGTGCAACGCGGCGATTTTAATAACGACGGCATTCCCGACATTATCGTAATGGTCTTTGGCAGCAGTTCCTCGCCCGCTGTCAGCGTATTTCTGGGCAAGGGCGACGGCACCTTCCAGCCATCTGTCGGCAGCGGCACCGGTATCAGCGCGGGGTCCATGGCGGTGGGCGACTTTAATGGAGATGGCAAGCTGGACGTTGCCGTCGGCGGCTACGACACCACAAAGAGTGAGTCCGTCATTCAGATTCTGTTGGGCAACGGCGATGGCACCTTCAGCTCCGGACAGACAATCGCACTCTCGATTTCTCCTAACTCCATCACCACCGGCGACTTTAATGGCGACGGCAAACTCGACTTAGCCATGTCTACCGATAAAGTTTATTTCTATCAAGGCGCAGGCAATGGAACGTTCACAGCCAACGCATCCGTAAAAGTGGGTACGCAGCCGAACTTGTATCAGGTCATAGTGGGCGACTTTAACGGAGACGGAAAAACCGACGTCGCGGTCAACGACGGCTTCAAAGTGTACGTCCTCTACAACACCGGCTCGTTCGCCTTCACCACGGTTCAGGTTGCAAGCTATGTCAGTGCCACATACATCGCGGCCGTGGATGTAAACCAGGACCACTACACCGATCTGTTGACCACGTATTACACCTGCATACAACAAGGTTCGTATGCTTGCCCCGCATGGCAGGTTCTGCTCGGCGTGAAAGGGCAGCAGTCCATGAAGACCGGTTACACTCTGCCGCCCTCCACGACTTTCTACAGCTTCCCTAACGCGACCGCTGCCGACATTAATGGCGACGGCTTCAACGATATCGTGGTCAACACCAACAACTTTGTCATGGCGGTGTGGCTGGGAAAACCGGACGGGACCTATCAGGCCACTCCTCTTACCTACAATACCGGCACCCAAAGCGCCAACACCGACCTGGTCGCCGCCGATTTTAACCGCGACGGCAAAATTGATTTTGCCATACCACATGTCGGCGATGGCACTTTGATGGTCCTGCTGAATGCAACGCCGCAAGCCAGCAACTGCGGCGGGGGTTCGGTTTCGCCGTCGATCACCGAATGCCTGCCCGTGGATAACACCTATTCGAATTCTCCCCTGCACGTGAATGCGTGGTCCACTGATGGGGCTCACGTAGTCACCGCGATGCAGCTATACGTGAATAACTCCCTGGTCGTCAGCCAGTCCCACGGCGACAATCTCAACTACACAGTGACGGAACCCGACGGCGACTATTTCGTGGTCACCAAGGCCTGGGACTCCAGCGGCGCCAACTTCCGCACCGACCGCCACGTAAGCATCTATACCGGCACGCCGGGAGAGACTTGCCCGACGAATGTCAATGCCATCAATGTCTGCTCGCCCACACAGAACCAGACTACGACCACTTCGCTGCACGTCTTCGCAAACAGCGCTTCGACGTACCCCATCACCTCGGTGCAGGTCTACATCGACGGCACTCTGGTCTATAACGACACCAGCCAGAGCACATATGTAGACACCACGCTCAGCGTGGCCGCGGGATCGCACAGCGTAGTCGTGAAAGCCTTCGACTCCCGCGGCACGGTTTTTTCGCAGACGCGGACCATCAAGGCGCAGTAGGTCCGTAGCAGGTGCGGCAGTAACTCAGACGGGGACGGCGTTATTCGCCGTCCCCTCTGGATGACCCCGCCCGCATTCGTCTTAACGGCAATGCTCGTTGGAAAACAACCTTTGGCAGCTTGCCTGAATCTGATTTCCGCGAAGTAAATCGGGCTTACCGCTCAAAGCTTTTCCCTGGAGTTTCCTGTTATGCCCCGCATTTGCAGTTCCCTGGCGCTTGGCGCTAAATCGCATTTCTCTGTTTCAACGCTGGTCATCGCCCTCACTCTGGTTACCATGATTCCGTTTTCAACAACGGCGTTCTCGCAGGACAGCTTCATGATTGGCGTTTCGCCCATGACCCTTGGGGGCATACTGGTGCAACGCGGTGACTTTAACAACGACGGCATTCCCGACATTATCGTCGCCGTCTTTGGCAACAACTCGCCCGCCGTCAGTGTATTTCTGGGCAAGGGCGACGGAACCTTCCAGCCATCGCTCGGCAGCGGCAGCGATATCTTCGCCGAGGCCATGGCGGTTGGCGACTTTAATGGAGACGGCAAGCTTGATGTCGCCCTCGGGGGTGACAACAGCCTTGAGGTCTTGCTGGGCAACGGCGATGGCACCTTCAGCACCGGACAGACAATCGCTCTCTCGAGCAGTCCTACTTCCATCACTACCGGCGACTTTAGTGGCGACGGCAAACTCGATTTAGCGATATCAAGCGATAAAGTTTATTTTTATCAGGGCGCCGGCGACGGCACCTTTACCGCCAACGCTTCCATCACAGTTGGAACGCAAAACTTTCTGTACCAGGTCGTAGTCGGCGACTTTAACGGGGACGGAAAAACCGACCTCGCGGTGAACGACGGCTTCAAAGTCTACGTCCTCTACAACACGGGTTCGTTTGCCTTCACTACGGTGCAGGTTGCAAGCTACGTCAGCGCCGCATACATCGCGGCCGTGGATATAAACCAGGACCACTACACCGATCTGTTGACCACGTATTACACCTGCATACAACAAGGTTCGTATGCTTGCCCGGCATGGCAGGTTCTGCTCGGCGTGAAAGGCCAGCAATCCATGAAGACCGGCTACACGCTGCCGCCTTCCACGACTTTCTACAGCTTCCCTAACGCGACGGTCGCCGACATCAATGGCGACGGCTTCAACGATATCGTGGTCGATACCTCAAGCTTCGAAATGGCAATTTGGCTGGGAAAGCCGGATGGAACTTATCAGACCACGCCTCTTACCTACAATACCGGCACCGAAAGCTCCAACACTTCCATCGTCGCCGCCGATTTCAACCGCGATGGCAAAATTGATTTTGCCATTCCGCATATTGGCAGCGGCACATTGATGGTCCTGTTGAATGCGACGCCGCAAGCCACCACTTGTACCGCTGGCACGGTTTCGCCCTCCATCACCGAATGCATGCCCGTCGAAAATACTTATTGGCCTTCCCTTCTGCACATAAACGCGAAGACCACAGATACAGCCCATAAAGTCACGGCGATGCAGGTGTACCTGAACAATACCCTGGCCTATAATCAGTCCGTCAATTCCGTAAATTACAGCACCACCCTGTCTGATGGACCCTATTTCATCGTTACCAAAGCCTGGGACTCCAGCGGCGCCAACTTCCGTACCGACCGCCATGTAACCATCTATACCGGCACGCCGGGAGAGACTTGTCCGACGAATACCAATGCCATCAACGTCTGCTCGCCCACCCAGAACCAGACCACGACCACATCGCTGCATGTGTTCGCCAACAGCGCATCGACCTATCCGATCACAGCGGTGCAGGTCTACATCGACGGCACTCTGGCCTATAACGACACCAGCCAGAGCACCTATGTAGACACCACGCTCAGCGTGGCCGCGGGATCGCACAGCGTAGTAGTGAAAGCCTTCGATTCCCACGGCACTGTTTTTTCGCAGACGCGGACCATCAAGGCACAGTAGAAACCAGAAACGCGCAGTAAAAAACAGGGCGGCAAGTGAAACCACTCGCCGCCCCGCTTCATTTCAAGCAACTCGTTAAGCGACCTGCTGTTGAGCCACGCTGCCCCCGAAGGGATCGTCACTGGTCACGCCATTCGGCAAGTTCTGAACCGCCGTCTGGAAATTCGCCCACGCGGTGCCTGCATCGTTGCCGGTCAGGTTGGCGTAAAGCTGAGCGAAGGTTCCGTTCGAGGTCAGCGCGACCAATCCCTGCGCGATTTGGCTCAGGCTGGAGCCCTGACTCATGAGCCATGAGATGAACGCCATGCCGCAGCCAATGCTGTCGTAGTTCTGATCGGTCGGGTCGGTCTGGTCCACGAAGTTCGGCATCCCGTCGGCGTACCATGTGGGCGCGCTGGCGAAATCCGACAGCGCGTTGTTGCCAATCTGCGCTGAGCACCAGCGCGACAGCGCTTCTCCCGTACTCACGCCGCACAGGTTGCCGCCCATGGAGCACTCGCTCAACTCGGCTTCGAACAGCGCCGAGACCCGCGCCGAGTTGCCGAACGAGGCACAGACCTCGATGGCGCCGCCGTTGACGTAGTCGCACGTGGCGTGGTCGGCGCCGCCGGTACCATCGGTCGCGCCGTTGAGTGCAAAGATGATCACGTCGACCGCCCCTCCGGGCGTGCCGAAGATGGCGTCATTCGCCGCGATCACGCGATCCGCGTCATTGACCAGATCCTGCGCATTTTGCAGCGCTGGATTGCCCAGCGTCGGATCGACATACACCGTACAGTTCCCGCTTGGACTCGTCCCCACAAGCTGTGATGTTCCTTGATAGCTCGGCCATTGCGGCACAGACGGATCGGCAGGAGCCGCCGAAGGGAGAGCCGCCATTTTCTTGGTTACGCCGGTTGCGCGAATTGGATGGGACATGTGCACCTCCATGGTGACGAGTAATGGTGAACCGAGCGGCCCAATCGTTGCAAGCCCCTCCTTACCTTTTCGAGGGCGTCATCCTGAGCTCCGCGCTTTCTCCAGCGGGGCGAAGGATCTCGCGCGGAGGCATCTCAAGAGTGCCGCGGCAAAGTAGCGCCGGCCTCTTGCCGGCTGCCCCGAAGGCGTCCTCGCCCTCGGCACGGCGGCGCTACAGGTACACGGTACGCCGACTCCAGCCTGAACCGAATTCATCGGGCGACGAAAAACTTGGCTGCCGCGGCACTGTGAAGCGTGCGTTGCGGAGCCTGCGGAGGCCCTGGTGGAGGTTGGCGGCCAGGAGTGAAGCTGGGGTATGGCCTCGACTTAAGAGTCGAAGACGGGCAGCTTAAATCGATTCATCTTCTGTTTTTAAGTCCATTGTAATCAACCGTTTACAGGGAATATTTTCCACAGGACGCAGATCGTTAAGTGCTGGCAAAGGCACGCAGTTGGAGAGCGTCTGCACTATAAATGGAGCAGGCCGTAGCCATTTGGGCTACAAGAAAATCGCCTGTTCGGTCCACTAGAGTTCCTCATGGGGAGGATCGACATTGAATCGCAAAATCTCTTGAGTTACAATGTATCTCAGGGGGGAAATATGCCAGCCACAGAAATGGTCCACATTCGTATCGACAAGCGCGTGAAGGCACAGGCTACCAAAGCGCTTTCCGCTATGGGCCTATCGGTCTCGGACGCAGTCAGGGTCCTGCTGACTCGCGTCGCCGCAGAAAAGGCTCTGCCGTTCGAGGTGAAAGTCCCCAACGCCGTGACCGCAGCCGCCATGCAGGAAGCTCGCGCCGGAAAACTGGCGTCGTTCCACAGCGTATCGGACTTGATGGCCGACCTGAATGCGGAGGATTGAGCGCACTGCCGCCTTTCGGCGCGACTTTAAGCGCGAGAAAAAGGGCCAGCACCGGCGCGATATCGATTCTGTTGTCACCGGCATTGTTTCCCTGCTCGCGGAAGACATGCCACTGCCTCAAAGAAATCGAGATCACAGTTTGGGAGGAGAATGGAGCGACCACCGAGAATGTCACCTCAAGCCTGACCTGCTTCTGATCTATCGCAAACCGGACGCCGAAATACTCCAGTTGGTTCGTATGGGTTCGCACAGCGCACTTTTCGGCTGAACGGCCAGAGGGCGACTGCTCGCTTCCCGCGTGATAAAATAGAGCTTCCCTTATGGCTATCGTTCCTCGCAGAAAGACCGTGACCGCCGTGGTTGGGGGCGTGCGCGTTGGGTCGGATGCACCGATTGTGGTGCAGTCCATGACCAACACCGACACCGCGGATATTCTAGGCACCGTGCAGCAGGTTGCCGCGCTCGCGCGCGCCGGCTCGGAGATGGTGCGCGTTACGGTCAACAACGAAGAGGCGGCGGCGGCAGTCCCGCGCATCGTCGATTTGCTCGACCGGCAGGGCATCCGTGTGCCCATCATCGGAGACTTTCACTACAACGGCCACGTTCTGCTGACCAAGTATCCCGAGTGCGCGCGAGATTTGGCGAAGTACCGCATCAATCCCGGCAACGCCAGCATTGGCAAGACCGGCGACTCGAATTTCCGCACCATGATCGAAGTCGCGGTGAAATATCAGAAGCCGGTGCGCATCGGCGTGAACTGGGGATCGCTCGATTCGGCGCTGCTCACGCGCATGATGGACGAGAACTCAGCCCTCGCCGAGCCCAAAGACGCCCGCGAAGTGACCATGGAAGCGATGGTCGTGAGCGCGCTGAATTCCGCGAAGCTGGCCGAGCAATTCGGCTTGCGGCCGGATCAGATTATTCTCAGCGCGAAAGTCAGCGGCGTGCAGGATTTGATTGACGTGTATCGCGAACTGGCGGCGCGCTGCGAATATCCGCTGCATCTTGGATTAACCGAGGCCGGCATGGGCGCCAAGGGCGTGGTTGCGTCCGCCGCCGCCATGGGAGTGGTTTTGCAGGAAGGCATCGGCGATACGATTCGAGTTTCGTTAACGCCCGCGCCGAATGGCGACCGCACCGAGGAAGTTCGTGTGGCGCAGCAGATTCTGCAATCCATGGGTATTCGCAGCTTCACGCCTCAGGTCACGGCCTGCCCCGGCTGCGGACGCACCACCAGCACCTTCTTCCAGGAAATGGCCGAGCAGATTCAGACTTACCTGCGCGAGCAGATGCCTTCATGGAAGGGCCGCTACATTGGCGTGGAAGAAATGAAGCTGGCGGTGATGGGATGCGTGGTCAACGGCCCGGGAGAATCCAAGCACGCCAACATCGGCATCTCTCTGCCCGGAACCTTCGAAGAGCCCAAGGCTCCGGTCTACGTAGATGGACGCCTGTTCACCACGCTGAAGGGCGATCGCATCGTCGCGGAGTTTATTACGATCCTCGACGAGTATGTGGACTCGCATTATGCCGCGAGAGAAGTTGTGCACGAAGATACCGTCAAAGTCTAAGTCCACACCTTAAAACACTAAATCCACACCTTAAACACAGAAGACACTGAGGGGCACAGCGGAAGGGCGATCGCATCGTCGCGGAGTTTATCGGAATCCTCGACGAGTATGCTACGACGCTACGTGCCGCGGGAGATCCCCTTCGACTGCGCTCAGGGCAGGCTCTCGGCCCGCTGGTAAAAACGCGGGCTCTTCGGGATGACGCCTTGTGAGATTTAGCGTTCAAATTGAGCCACTACTGAAAATTCACTTTAGAATCTCACGCACCGCCCGATGGGCCTCGTCGATGGCGGTGTCGGTTTCGGCCGCGGCCCCCGCATCGGAGTTGGCGATAGTGATACGGCCGAAGGGCTGGTGGCCTATCACCCAAGGCTTCTCTTCCTCTTTCCACTCTGGATCAAAAAGCGAGTTCGGACTGTAGGCGTAACCGTGCGCCCATCGGTTGACCGTAATCGCCTGGATGTCGCGGGAGGGATCGAAGCCAGCCGATCCCAGCATGGCTCCAAGTTGCGAGCGGATATTGCGCTCGAAGGTCGCAAAAGTCGCGTTCATCAGTTGGTAGCGTCCAGCGCGGTTCTGGTCGCGAGCCGGCATGCCGGGCTGGCAGGGTGTGCGCAGCATGAACAGGACCATCGGCTCACTGGGATTGCTGGGAAAATGATAATCGCCGAGGCTCACGGGGAAATCGAGAGCCGTGAAGGAGTGATAGCTACCGGGAGACACGATTTGGTGTATGCCGAGTTTGTGGAAGCTGGTCCAGTTGGAAATGGCGACGTGAGTGTAAACCAGGGGCGCTTTCACGAGGTAGGAGAGCGCTTCTCTCTGCTTCTCGGGGAGTTCCGGGCAGAGATAGGGAATCATGGTGTTGTAGCAGGCCAGAACGCAATTCTTCGCGCGTACGGCTTGCAGCTTGCCGCCGCGCATGTAAGCGATCTCGACCTCTTTGGCGGAATGCGACGGTTCGACGTGATGAACTTCGACGTGATGAGCTTCGACGTGATGAACGTGGACGACCGTGCTGTTCAGACGAATACGAACCGCCGAACCGAACTGATCAAGACGTGCGTAGTCGGCGCGAGCCGTCACGATGTCGTCCATGGTGTGGCCGGGGATGGAACCGGGTACTAGAGTTCGCACCAAGCTGCGGGCGATTGAGGCATTGCCATCGGGAAAATGAAAGATGTAAGGGGCGGTTTGGCGTCCGTGGCCTTCGGAGCCGTCATTTCCGAGCGCCCGCGCGAGATTGAGGCCGTCGAATCCGGGATAACGAATGGCGCCGTAGTCGTCGCCGGTCAAATAGCAATCAAGCGCAGAAACGGCGTCTATACCGACCGCAAACAAATCATTGGTATAAGTCTGAAAAAACGGAAGTGCGTCCGGAGTGACCTTGCAGATCTCGGTCAGGAACCGGGCGTAGCTGACCTTGCGAAGACGTTCAATCTTCTCTTTGCCGGTGAGACCCGCGAGATAATCCTTCTTTTCGGTATAGACGCGGGCAATGTCGTGACGAACGGTTTCAGAGAGGGGGGACTTTGCCAGAAATTCGGGCCATGGCGTCTGGTTAAGGCCGGGAACCATGCGGTCGTCGCCGAAGGTGGCGCGGTCGTAGAACATCGCCGTACCCAGGTTGCTATAGAGTTTCCGGTCGAAGGCCTTGTAAAAGCGCTGCACGTCGATTCCCAGATCGTTGAGCAGGCCCATAGCTACAGCGCTGTACTCGGCAGGCCGCTCGATCGACATGGTTCCGCCATGAGAGAGCAGGGTGCGATCGCCAACCTGAAATTCATTGCGTTTGGCGTGGCCTCCGAAGTCGTCGTGATTATCGAGAATCAGAATTCGAGCTTTGCTGCCTGCCTGCTTGCGATAGAAGTAAGCCGCAGCGAGACCGCTGATGCCCGCTCCTACAACGACCAAATCGTAGGGTTCGTTGGTAGTCTCCGGTTTTCCGGAGAAATCCGAAGTGTCGCCGTCGCGCAGGCGGTGGGCGAAGGTAAATGTACCATCGTGATTCCCGCGCATGCCGGTGAGGGATGGCGGATAGTAGCCGGCCTTCTGCTCTGGGGCGTACGGCGCCTGGTCGAAGGCCAATGCGGCGGGAGGAACCAGCGAGGTTCCGATGGTAAGTGCGACTCCGTTCAGAAAATCCCGGCGGGAAATGCAGCGATGCATTCCCAAGCTTTCGTCAGTGGCGTCACTCATAGGGATCCTGACCGCCGCGAGCATAAACCGTGCTCGTATGTACTTAGCTGGCTACTGTCCGGTCAACAAGAAAACCGGATTCTGCGGCGGAGGCTCGCCGTTCGACTGCGCCGGGCCCGCGCTGAAGGGAGCTGGCAAGTCGAAGACCAGCGTGTCGGGAGTATTGCTGCCGGTGCTCAGTGTGCTGGTGGTGGTGTTGATGATCGCCACCGAGCCGCCATCACAAATGCTCGAGTAAGCGCGGCTGCCGTCTTCCGCTGCCGCTGCTGACATGCGGAAACGGGCCGACGCCGGCGTATAAGGAAATACCGGCGCGCAGAAGGCGACCGGAGCGACGGCGAACCCCGAGGTCGCAACCTTCGTCGGCAGTAAGGGAAACACGGTCGTTTTCACTTTCAAGCTGCCGGCATCGAAGACGGTAACCTGCGGAATCACACATCCGGCCGCGGTCACGCTGGGATCGGGACAAGGGGATCCCGCCGCTGCCGTCACATAACTTGCCACATAGAACCGGCTGCCGTCAGGCAAGGCCGCGACTGATACCGGCATCACCGGAGAATAAGAGCAGGTCGCGCTTATACACGGCGTAGTGCCGGCGGGAATCGGAGGAGCAGCGATGCTTAGTGCGCCGGAGGCGCTTCCCAGCGGCGTTGGCGGATCTGTCGTCGCATCGAAAACATACACAGAAGCGGCGCTTGGGTTCGTCACATAAAGCCGGTTGCGGCTCTTATCGTAAAGCACGAAGTTCGCCCCGGCGCCACCCACCGATTGGCTCGACACAACTGCATTGGTGTCGGTGCGAATCGTGTAAAGCAGCCCGTCGCCCTGCGTGATGACATAGATGCGCAAGCCGTCGGGTCGCGCTACGGCCCACGCTGGAGTATTTCCTACCGGGATGGTCGCTAGCGTGGACATGTCGGTGGGAGAGATGTCGGTCACTGTATTGCTGCCCTGATTGGCTACGTAGAGATTCTGGCCGTCGGAAGTTTCGGCGAGCGCGACCGGATGCGTCCCGACTACTCCACTCAGCCCCGGAAAGCCGGCGTTCAAGTTGAGAGAAGTAACCGAGTTCGTGCCATAGTTGGCTACGAACATGCTGCTGGATGAACTGGTGTTCAGGAATACGGGGAGCGATCCGTACGGCAGCGTGAAGATCGCCGGAGAGCCCAGACCGGTCGCGGTTGTGCTGGCTGCGGCGGGACTGAATGCGGTCACAGTGTCGGCGTCGCCGGAAAACAGGCTGCCTGCGCTGGCCACGAAGATACGCGAGTTATTGGGGAGATTCGTCGCATGCGTGGGATTCACGCCCATGCTGGCGGTGCCGATGACGGTGTCACCGGAGACGTCGATTTGGAGCGCGCTGCCAGGACTGAACGGCGAATTGACACTGATGCCGAAGACGGCATGAAAATTTGCGGGATTCGGCGGCGTAGTGTTCACCGGAATGACTACCGGGCGATAGGTCTGCCCGCAGGATATTTCGAGCAACGCTGCCAGCGCCATCCCGGCCGCTTTGCCCACACGTCGAAAACTCATCGGCACCCCGAAGAAATGGTTGTAGTTCTTATGACCAGACAGAAGAAATTATTGTAACGATTGCTGAGCGTCCGCGCTAGCGCTGCGCTCACAGAACAGTGGCTCAGTTTGGATTTCTAGTCGTATCTCTGCTCCTCCAATGGCGTCATCCTGAGCACAGCCGTTGTTCAGGCGGAGCGAAGGATCTCCCGCTAGGATGCTGTGTGCTACGGGAGATCCCTCGGCCCGCTGGTAAGAACGCGGGCGCTTCGGGATGACTCCTCGTGAAATTTGAGATTCATACTGAGCCACTACCGTTCACAGACAGGGATGCGATGCACCTTCACTAGGATGCCCGTTGCAGGTCTCGAGGAGGAAGGTTCCCCGGTCTGCGGTACCACAACTCCGCATCCGGAGCGGTATCGCGGCAAATGGTTCTCCGCATGGCGGCAGACTGCTCTCATTGCGCGCTTAAAGGCGCAGCCCCGGACGAGGGCGTGCGGGGCTCCGCAGAACTTTAGCGGCGGCGTGACTTTGCGGTCGCTGCCGCGGCTGCGGGTTCGTCCGACTTGATGGTTGCGGCCGGTTTCTTCTTGCCTTCCATCTGCGCCAGACTTTGTTTGAGCGCGGCCATGAGATCGACGACCGGCGCCAGCTTCTTCGGCTTCTCGACCTCGGTGACTTCCCCGCCCTCGATCTTGGTTTCGATCATCTTCTTCAGATTTTCCTGGAACGAGTCTTTATATTTTTCCGGATCCCATTCGTCGGCAAGCGCCTCGATCAGTTGGTGCGCAACTTTGATTTCGGCCTCTTTCAACTCGACATCGGGCGCGCCGAAGCCTTCGACCTTCTTCACTTCTTCGGCATAGTACATAGTGTGCAGCATCATGCCGCCTTCGTGGGGGCGCAGGAATACCGTGTACTCGCGATTGTGCATGGTGATTTTGGCAATGGCTACGTACTCGCTCTCTTCCAGGGCCTTGGTGAGCAAGGCATAAGGACGGCGGCCGGCTTCTTCCGGCATCATGTAATAGCTCGACTCGAAGTAGACGGGATCGACTTCGCTGGTCTTGACGAATTCGAGAATCTCCATGGTTTTGGCGGTCTGCGGCTCGATCTTCTTGATCTCTTCCGGTTCGATGACGATGTATTCGTCCTTGCGAAACTCGTAGCCCTTCACAATGTCGGCGCGGTCGACCACCGTGTTATCCGCCAGGCAGACGTACTGCTGCTTGAGCCGCGATTTGTCGGTGCGGTGCAGCATGTTGAATGAAATGCCGGAACTGCGCGCCCCAGAAAAAAGACGCACGGGCATGGAGATGAGGCCAAAAGTTAAGTGACCAGACCAGACCGACGACGGCATATGTTTCCTCTCGCATTCCCGAGGAGCCTTCGAATCGACTCCCCCGGGGAGTAGCTAAACTCAATCGCCACAGAGAGTTTAGCCTAGAACCTACCTTGGATGCACCAATCCCGTGGCATGTTGGGAGCATCGGGGAACCCAAAGGCCAAGCCGGAGGGAATGGGGTCGGCGAGAAGTAAGCCCTAGGGATTGTAGTTAACTGTGCGGGTTCCAGGTTTCCATCGGTACCGTAACTTGAAGTTCTGTCGTCTTTGACGCCATAGTAAATTTGCTATATTATTGGACTGGGGTGCGGTTTGGACAGGCTTCAGCCTCCGGTAATACGGCCCGTGGTCTGGCTCGGGGACTCGAAGAGAAACCTTCGGAATTTTCCGGATAGAGCACAGAAGTTGATGGGGGACGAGCTTCAGCTTATCCAGTTTGGCGGTATGCCCAAGGACGCCAAGCCTTTCAAGGGTCTCGGCAGCGGCGTGGTTGAGATTGCCCTGAGATACACCTCGGACGCCTACCGCGTCGTGCTGGCGCTGCAGATCGGGAGCCGGATTTATGTTTTGCACGCTTTTCAGAAGAAGTCGAAGAAAGGCATCGAAACCCCGAAGCGGGACGTTGACCTGATCAAGAAGCGATACGCCGAGGCACAGGAGTTGGCGCATGAGTACGAAAAAACGAAAACCAATTGAGTTCGAAGAGGGATCCGGAAACGTTTTCGCGGATCTGGGCCTCAAAGATGCCGACCAACTTCTGGCGCGAGCGCAGATCGGATTCCATGTCTTCAAAGTCCTCGAGGAGAAGAAGCTGAAACAGCGCGAAATCGCCGATGTTCTTGGCATTGCACAGCCCGACGTGTCGCACCTGATGAATGGTCACTTCAGCCGCTTCACCACGGACAAGCTGCTCGATTTTCTGAAACGCCTCGATTGGAAGGTAACGATCAAGGTCAGCCCTCACCACAAAGGCGAACCCTACCAGCAGGTGATCTCCTCCTGATCGTCGATGCAAATTCCTTCATATTGCGCGATGCCCTGATACGAATCTTTCAACCTGTACCACTACCCCGAATCGCAGGCACCCAGTAAACTCCGGGCGCTTCGGTTACCATCGAACTACGGAAGTGTCCGGAGCCCTATGAGACGTGCCATTTTCGCTTTAGCCCTGCTTGCGAGTTACGTTGCCGCGCAGGAGAATCCTGCTACGCCGCCTGCCAGCGGGCAAAATGCCGCAAAACATTTCGATCGCGTTCTGGTCATTGTGCTGGAAAACCAGGCATACGTGAATGCGATCAAGGATACGTATCTGAAACAACTGGCCAGCGAGGGCGCAACCTTCACCGACTTCCACGGTGAGACGCATCCTTCGTATCCCAACTACCTGGCGATGATCGCGGGCAGCACCTTCGGTGTACACGGATTATTTGGTGACAATCAGATCGACTTTCCCGACGATGCCCAGCACAAGACTCTGGCCGACTTCATCGACTGGAAAAACTACGCCGAGAATTATCCGGCGAAGCCCGGCGCTGGGCCTTATCTCTATGACGCTCAAAAATATGCGCGGAAGCATGTGCCGTTCATGAGCTTCAAAAAGGTTCAGGCGCAGAGCTACAAGAATGTCGTGGGAGTCGATACGAAGGATCCGCACAATGCCTTCGTCACCGACGTGGAGAATTCCAGAAAAGACCCCAAAGATTCAAAGTACAAGCCGCTGCCGAGCTACATGTTTTATTCCCCGAACATGGATGACGACGGCCACGACACGAATCTGGGCACGGCATCGACGTGGCTGAAGAATTTTCTGGAGAACTGGTTCCCTCCTGACGCGCGAAAAGGGACGTTGATCGTGATCACGTTCGACGAAGGCTATCCGCCGGAAAAAGACAGCAACCACATCTACACGGTTTTTCTGGGAGACATGGTCAAGAAGGGCGCGGTGAGCGGACACTACACGCACTTCGACATGCTGCGCACGGTAGAGGCGAATTTCGGAATTCAGCCCATGAATACCGACGATGCCAAGGCCAGCGTGATCACGGGCATCTGGAATTAATCAAGAATCCGAAGTGCAGAATTGACTGTCTAAAATCGGGAGTTCAGGAGAGAGTTGGTTTATGACCGACTTGCAATATCCTATCGGCAAATTTCATTTCGACGGAACGTTGAGCGAGGAACAGAAGCAGAAATACCTCCACGACATCTCACGGGTGCCAACTGATTTGCGCGCCGCCGTCTCGGGATTATCAGAATCACAACTGGATACGCCGTATCGTCCGGGAGGATGGACGGTGCGCCAGGTTACGCATCATGTTCCCGACAGTCACATGAACGCCTACATCCGCTTCAAGCTGGCGCTCACTGAGGAGAATCCGACGATCAAGCCTTATGAGCAGCAGCGATGGGCCGAACTCGGCGATACTGCCTCGACTCCTATTGAAGTTTCTTTGACCATGGTCGAATCTCTGCACGATCGATGGGTGCGGCTTTTGCGCTCGATCGATGGGGACGGCTGGAGGCGGTCGTTCCGGCACCCTGAGATGGGACTGGTGAGCCTGGAGAAAAATCTGGCCATTTATTCCTGGCACGGGCGTCACCACCTGGCGCACATCACAGAGTTACGCAAGCGCAATTCGTGGTGATGGGCGCGGACGCGGAAGAAGCCCTGAGGTGGACGAAAAATGATTGCGAGAATATGGCACGGATATGCCAAGCCTGAGCACGCTGACGCTTATGAAGCGCTGCTCAAACCGGAAGTTCTGCCCGGCATCAGCAAAGTAAAAGGCTACCGTGGCGCCTACTTGCTGCGACGGAAACTTGAAAACGAGGTTGAGTTCATCACTATTTTGCTGTGGGATTCGATCGACGCGATTCGAGCGGTTGCCGGCGAGGACTATGAAACCGCCGTGGTTCCGGAGGAGCGCCGCAAATATTTGTCGAGATACGACGCCAAAGCGGCGCATTATGAGGTTGCATCCGCGCAGGGACTCGGCGGAATTCGATAGTCCGCTTCCGATTGAAACGTGCTGCTAAGGAAGCTTGATTCACGGCGAAATTACGAGCTGAAAGAACGGGAGGGCTGGTAGGAGTTGTCCGACCAGCCGTTCCATGTCGTTCCCCACTCGGGCTTTTTCAGTTCACAACCTGGACCAGCACCGACGACGTGCTCCCGGTAATGTTGACGGTCCCGGAGTACACCGCTGTGATGTTGTGGGAGCCAACGTTCAGGGTCGACGTGTTGTAGGTCGCCTGGCCGCCACCAAGACTCCCCGTTGCCAGCAACGTGCTGCCATCCATGAATTTCACCTTTCCGTCTGTCGGCTTCGCGGTCGGCGAGGTCACCGTGGCCGTGAATACCACCGTCTGCCCCGAATTGGAAGGATTCACCGAAGACACGAGGGTCGTGGTCGAAGTCGCTGTATTCACAACTTGATTCAGAGCCTGGGACGTGCTCTTTGCGTTCGCCGCATCGCCGCTATAGCTTGCTATGATGGTCAATGTTCCAGCGGCGAACAATCTCGTAAGCGTTGCCACGCCGCCGCTCAGAGACGCGCTTCCGAGCGACATGGTCCCGTTCTTAAATCCCACGCTTCCGGTTGGAGTCGGCCCTCCTGACGAACTAACGGTCGCCGTCAACGTGACGGCTTGGCCGTAGGTTGACGGATTAAGGCTCGAAGCCAGCGCCGTAGTTGTCGTGTACTGATTCACGACCTGTTTAAGCGGCTTAGAGTTCGCCGCTTTGTAGTTCTGGTCGCCCGAGTAGCTGGCCACGACTGGGAAACTCCCGCTCTTCGCAAATGTTGTTGTTAAGCTAGCTTGTCCATTCGCTAGCGTCACCGTTCCGAGCGCAGTCGTTCCTTGTTCGAACGTTACCGAACCGGTAGGGGTCACCCCACTATTGGAGACCACAACCGAAAAAGTTACTGGCTGATCGACGTACGAGGGGTTCGCACTAGAGGTCAGCGCGATCCCGACCCGACCTACGGCAAGCTCAAACATTGTGCCACAGCCTCCGCCGTTTCCAACGCCGGCGCAGTTATTGCTAGCAACTCCTCCGTTAGCTGTGGTGCCGTAGAGGTTTCCCGCGGCATCCCGGATCAGACTAGCCCGGGGATTGAATCCATCCGCGCAGTTTGCTACGGAGCAAAAGCTGTAGAGTACCGTCTCCTTGCCGGTGCTATCTAAGGCGAAGACCGTGCCCGCGTTGTGAGCACCCCCTCCCGTCGTGGTGCCGAACAGGTTTCCCGCGGCGTCCCGGACCAGGGCATCCTCGGGGCCGTTTCCGTCCAAGCACCCGGCACCCTGCATCACGGAGCAGAACTCGTAGAGTAGCGCCGCAGTCCAGCCGCCGCCTGACTGTGCAGGGGGAGAGAGCCTGAACACCGTACCCTCGCCGTTAGGATTCTCTGCGGTCGCGATCCCCCCGGCAGCTGTGGTGCCGTACAGGTTGCCCGCCGAGTCCATGATCAGAGCTCCATACGGGAAGCCACCGATGTTGTAGAGCACAGTCTCAGTCCAGGCGCCACCCTTTTGCGCCGGAGGCGCGAGCTCGAACACCGTGCCAGTACCGCTGACGCCTCCGTTCGTCGTTTCGCCATATAGGTTGCCAGCAGCGTCCTGGATCAGACCAGCAACGGGGTTGTTACCGTCCAAGCAAACCGAGCCCTGCACTACGGAGCAGAAACTGTAGAGCACCGTATATACACCCGCGCTGGGCACCTCGAACACCGTGCCGCCAGAATAAGCAAGGCTAGCGCCGCCCTGATATGTGGTGCCATATAGGTTTCCTGCAGCGTCCTGAATCAGACCAGCTTCGGGAAACACGCCGTCCGCACAGAACAGACCTTGCACAACAACGGAGCAGAAGTTGTAAAGCACCGTCTCGTGGCCCGTGCTGTCCAGCTTGAACACCGTGCCAGGGCTCAAGCCCCCACCATTACCGTTAGCGCCGCCGCCCATCGTAGTGCCATACAGGCTGCCTGCGGCGTCCTGGATCAGACCAGCAACGGGATTCGCCCCGTCTAGGCATTTTGAACCCTGAGATATAGCGCAGAAGCTATAAAGCACAGTCTCGTGAGCCGCTCTGTCGAGTTTGAACACCGTGCCACCGTAATAAAAAGCGTTGGCGTAAGCGCCCCCGTATTCGGCGGTGCCGTACAGATTGCCCGCAGCGTCCATAATCAAGCTTCCGAATTGGGGAACCGCACCGTCATTGCAATTCGCAGAGCAGAAGGTGTATAGCACGCTGTACCCATAACCGGGGGCCGGAATCGCACCTTCGTCCCGAGTTTTCGATGCCCTCTCATACAGCTGAGGCGAAGCACTCGGCTGGTTGAAGGTTTTATCTTGCGCGGCCGACCGGGCGGTGAAGCCGAATGACGACAGCAGAAAAATCGACGTGAAAGTACACCAGCGGCCAGTGCGGGTTTTCATACACTTCTCCTAAGTTTCAAGACTCTGAGTTTTCGGACGTTGATGATCGCCGACCGTGGGAAAAGGGGCCGACTTGCCGAGGAGTCCTACAACGGGGCGGCGTCCCCGTGTGGATTCGCCAATGCTAGGCGCACATCCGAATCAGTGTCAAGTAATGCCCACGCGCCACAGCAGATAACTGCTGGCCTCGCGCATCACGGCATAGAATCGCTGGGCGACACTATGCGGCTTCGATCCCGGCCGCGGTGCGACATACACAGGGCTGACGCCTTCGTGCTCGAGCAGTTTGCGGATGCGGAAGACGTGGTAGGCATCGCTGACGGCGACGCAGCTGTGCAGGCCATTCGCTTGCATGATCACGGCCACGCGCGACGCCGATTGCGAAGTGTCCCGGCCCTGGGTTTCCGCGATCAGACTGCTTTCGGGGACTCCGTGGCGGAGGAGATAGTCGCGGCCGACTCCGCCTTCGCTGAAAGTGGGGTCATCCGCAGCGCCTCCAGTCGTAATGACCACCGGCGCCACTCCGCGATGGAATAGATCGAGAGCGTGATCGAGGCGCGCGCGCAGCACGGGAGACGGACGCCCGGAATATTCTGCTGCGCCGAAGACGACGATTGCATCGACCTGCGGCACTTCCTGAAGCGACGCGGTGCGCACAATGCGAATGCCAGTGATCACGAGAAAGACAATCACTGAGAGCGCAAGCAGCGCCAACAACCGCGGGCCCCAGCTATGGGACGTCCGCTGGTTGGCGTCGGCGGAGGTCATTCTCAGTCGAAGAGGCTGGAAATCTGATCGGAAGGAATCGCGCCTTCGCGGATGATGCGCCAGCTTCCATCTTCGCCGCTAAGGTCGATAATGGTGGAAGCCACATCGCGCGGCGAAATACCGCCATCGACAATGATGTGAATGCGCTCGTGCAACTGCTCACGCACCTGCTCGGCGCTGGTACACTCCGAAGCACCGCTCAGGTTAGCCGACGTGGCCGTGATCGGAATCGCCGCTGCGGACACAACCGCCAGTGGAATCTTGGCATGGGGCACGCGCAACGCGACGTTGCCAGTGTTTGCGGTGACCTTGAGCGGCAACCGCGAGCCGGCTTTCACGATAATGGTCAGCGGCCCGGGCCAAAATTTGCGCGCCAGAACATAGAATTGCTCGGGCAATGACTTGGCCAGCTCCTCCGCCTGATCGACGCTCTCGATCAACAGCGATAGCGGCTTGTGACGCGAACGCGTCTTGATCTCATAGACCATGTCAACGGCGCGCAGGTTGAAGGGATCGGCGGCCAGACCATAAAACGTGTCTGTGGGCATGCCCAGTACCTCGCCCGACCGGATCTTGTCAGCGGCGTACTTGATGAGGGACGATTCAGGGTTCTCACTATTAATTTTAACGATCTCGGCGCGCACGTGCTCCCTTCCTTGCGGATCAGCTTGAACGTGAAACTTATCATAATACGGCAAGACCCGGCGATGTGCGTCGGCGGCGTATCATCGATCATGACCCCGTTGCTGAAAATATGAGCCGCGCGCCAGAAACCACAGCCAGCAGCCAACACCGCCTACGTCTCATCGAAGGCCGCCACAACGCCCTGGTGAAGGATTTGCGCCAGGCGTTTGCCCGCGGCGAGCTTACCGAGATGGGCGACTGCGCCATTGAGGGCATGCGTATTATCGAGGAGGCCATTCGCAGCGGCCTGCGCTTTCGTGCGGTTTTCTTTCGCGAATCGGCGCAGGACCGCGCTACGCGCCTGCTGCCGCAGATTGGCGCGAACGTCGACACGGCGTTGCTGCCGGATAAGTTGTTTGACGATGTTGTCGCCAGCGATAGCCCGCAAGGGGTTGCGGCTCTTGTCCGCCTGAAGGAATTTTCACTTGACGATGTGCTGGAACGATTGCAGGTTGGCCCCATCATCGTGGCCGCGGGCCTGCAGGATCCAGGGAACCTGGGAACAATTCTGCGGTCGGCGGAGGCTTTTGGCAGCGCCGGAGTGGTGCTGGGCGAAGGCACGGTAAGCCCGCTCAATTCGAAAGTAATCCGCGCTTCGGCAGGTTCTGTGTTCCGGCTGCCGGTGATCGTCGCGAAATCCGCGGGAGGGATGGAGACAATTTTTGCGAAGCTTCGGGGCAAGGGCGTGCGATTGATTGCGACCTCTTCACATAAAGGCACGCCGCTTGATCAGGCGGAACTATCTGGAGCGGTCGCGGTATTCATCGGCAGCGAAGGCGCCGGCATTCCGCGATCAGTGCTGGCGCAACTGGGCGAGACGATTGCTATCCCACATACGGCGCAGGTGGAATCTTTGAACGCCGGGGTCGCGGGCAGCATCGTACTTTATGAAGCGGCAAGACAGAGGAAGTAGAAGCTTTTCACCACAGAGTCACAGAGACACAGAGAAAATCTTAATAAATGCCAAAGATTTTCCATTGATGTTCGAAGACGCGAAAAGCTTTCACCACGGAGGACACTGAGGACGCAGAGGAAATCTTTTGGAAAGCATTTGCCGATGCCGCTCGAACAGGTTCTTCCTATTAATCTAAGGTTTTCTCTGTGGCTCTGCGGTGAAATGATTTTTCATGGGACTTTTTCAGCCCATTCCGAGCGTTAGTGCAGCAGCGGACCACACGCGCCCGCTGGCCGATCGCATGCGTCCGCGCACGCTCGAGGAATATGCCGGACAGGAACATCTAATCGGCCCGGGCAAGCCGCTGCGTACGCAAATTGAGCGCGACGATATGGGCTCGCTGATTTTCTGGGGTCCTCCGGGCACCGGCAAGACTACGCTGGCAAAGATCATCGCGAGCATGACGAAGGCGGAGTTTATCGAATTTTCCGCGGTGCTGGCCGGAATCAAAGAGATCAAGCAGGTCATGGCCGATGCCGAACGCGCCCGCCAATACGGTACGCGCACGATCGTTTTCATCGATGAGATTCATCGCTTCAACAAGGCCCAGCAGGATGCTTTCTTGCCTCATGTGGAGAAGGGCAACATTCGCCTGATCGGCGCGACTACGGAAAATCCATCCTTCGAAATTAATTCGGCGTTGCTGTCACGCTGTCGAGTCTATGTGCTGAAACCGCTGACCGAAGATCAGATCGTGGCCTTGCTGAGGCGTGCGCTGGCGGATCGCGAACGCGGCCTTGGAGAAATGAACGTTACGGCTGACGATGACGTTCTCAAGAAGATTGCCAGCTACACCAGCGGGGATGCGCGCAGCGCTTATAACGTGCTGGAAGTCGCGGCGGGACTGGCGAAATCCCCACTTCTCGCAAAAGACGCGAGAAACGGGGCACCCACAGGAATGGATTCGGGAGAGATCACTGACCATATTGTTCGTGACGCGCTCCAGAAGCGAATTCTGCTTTACGACAAGACCGGCGAAGAACATTACAACCTGATTTCAGCGCTGCACAAGTCGGTACGTAATAGTGATCCTGATGCCGCTTTGTACTGGCTTGGACGCATGCTGGAAGCGGGAGAAGATCCGCTTTATGTGGCGCGGCGCGTCGTGCGTATGGCCGTTGAGGACATCGGCCTCGCCGATCCGAACGCGCTGGCTTTGTGCATGGCGGCGCGCGACGCCGTCGATTTTATCGGCATGCCGGAAGGCAATCTCGCGCTGGCACAAGCTGTGGTTTATCTTTCAGTTGCGCCAAAGTCGAACGCGCTGTACAGCGCTTATGGCGCCGTGCAGCAGGACGTGGAACAGACCGCGGCCGATCCGGTGCCGCTTCATTTGCGCAACGCTCCGACGGGACTGATGAAAGGTCTCGGTTACGGGCAGGGATATCAGTACGCACACGATGTCGAAGGCAAAGTTGCTAACATGCAGTGCCTGCCTGACAACCTTCGCGAGCGCGTGTATTACCAGCCGACGAATGAAGGAATCGAAAAACGAATTCGCGAGCGGTTGGAGGAGATTAGACGAGTCCGGCTGCCGGAGGCATCGGAGCGCGCGGCTTCGCCAAAGAAATTGTAAGAATCGTTGGCCACTGCTGATTCATCTTATTCAGCAATGGGGAGGGACTTCTATGCCTGCCATTTCCAATGTCGTCGTAGGCGATTTCATCCCTCTTCGCCCGCCTCTTGACGAGCAGGTGCAAGCCCTTCTGCGCGTGCAGAAGGCGGCGCAGCAGATTACTTCCATTCTCGATCTCGATCAGCTTATTGAGCACGTCGTAAATGAGGTCGCGCATTCCTTCGGATGTCTCGAAGCGAGTGTGTACCTTCATGATGAAGAACGTAACGAGATGGTCATGGCGGGCGTGCATGGCTGCACCGCTCGCGACAAAGGCTTCCGGCTGAAAATTGGGACCGAAGGCATGGTGGGTTACGTGGCTTCGACCGGGCAGACGCGGTATGCGCCTGACGTCCGCACCGACCCCTACTACATCGGCTGCGAGAATTCCACACTTTCTGAGGTCGCAATCCCGCTCCATGTGGGTCATCGCTTGATCGGTGTGTTCACCGCGTCACACCCTGAACTGGATGCTTTTCCACGCCAGCAATTGAGGATCCTGCAGGCCTTGTGCGATCACGTAGCGGTCGCGGTTGACAATGCACGGCGCTTTCGTTCGGAGCGTGCCGAACGAGAGGTTTTGGACCGTGAGGCAAACGAAGCCCGCATCATTCAACAAGCGCTGTTGCCCAAGAGTTCGCCTTACGTGCCGGGATTCGCGATCTCCGGGCTTAGCGTGCCTGCGCGCGCGGTGGGCGGCGACTGGTATGACTTCATTCCTTTTCCTGACGGCCGCTGGGGCCTGGTACTCGCGGACGTCTCAGGGAAAGGTACAGCGGCGGCTTTGCTGATGTCGGCCACGCGTGGCATGTTGCGCTCGCTAGCCGAAGCGTGCAGCACCCCCGGCGAGGTGTTGACCAAGTTGAATCAGTTGCTGGTCGATGATTTTCCCGCGGGAAAATTCGTAACCATGGTGTACGCGGTGCTTGATCCCGCGGCCCGCACCGTGAGCTTTGCCAACGCCGGGCATCTGCTGCCCCTGCTCATTGACGACAGCGGCGAGCGTTTTCTCGATACCGAGCGCGGACTACCGCTCGGCCTGAGCTGCGGCGACTATTCGGAAACTCACGTCACTCTGGCAAAGGGTTCGAAGCTGCTCTTCTACAGCGACGGAATCACCGAAGCTGTGAACGCGAACGAAGAAGAATACGGATTGTGCCGCCTGGCCGAAAACGCCATGAAACCAGATGCCTCAGCCGTCAGCATTGTCGATGACGTCCGCTTCTTCGCGAATGGCGCGGGGATACACGACGACGCCACGGTGGTGTTTGTGGGAGTTGCGCGCTAGTCTTCGAGCGATCATCCTAAGGGCGATCGCCTAACGCTGCCGCGCCCGATGCTCGATAAGAATGCAGCGATCCATGACGACGAAAATTCCGGCTTGGCGGGCTTTCTCCGCGGCTTTGTCGTGAATTACGTCTTGCTGCATCCACACCGCCGGCACTTTCAGCTGAATGGCCTGGTCAACAACCTCCTCGACAAACTCAGAGCGGCGGAAAATATTCACCAGATCGATTTTCTCCGGAACGTCGAGCAGCGAGGCGTAGGCTTTTTCCCCAAGCGCGGATTCGATGGAAGGATTTACCGGGATGACACGGTATCCGTGGCTCTGCATGTAAGCGGAAACGCCGTGACTGGGACGCAGAGGATTGTTTGAGAGGCCGACCACGGCGATGGTTTTCGTACGCTTCAAAAGCTCGCCGATAACATCGGACTGGGTTGATACGGGCAAGGAGTTTAGTCGCTCTATTTCTTGCTCGCTGCTTCCAATTTCTGCTTGTAATTCTTCAGCGCGAGTTTACGAATCGTGTCGGAGACATCTTTGTTCCCGGATAGGCTTTTGAGGTCGTTGATCATTAGATTCTTCATCAGGGCAAGGCCCAAATCAAGTGGCGTGCGGGGATTCGCCACCAAATTTCGCACCACGATGTAATTCTTCATGAAGCGGCGCTTCATCGGAATCTGCCGCAGCACCGCTTCCAGCACATTCTTCTGGCTGGCAAATTTTTCGACTTCGCCGTCGGAGAGTTTCGGAGCTTCGAGCACGGCAAAAGCCACCAGCTTGGTACCGTCGCGAATGAGCAGCGCGCGCTCCTCTTTGTTTCCCTTCAACGCAAGTTGAATGCGGCCTTTGATGTCGAGGCGATTGATCTTTTGCAGCGCGTTTTCCCGGACACCGGCGGGAGCTGGCGCTTTCCTTGCAGCCGCAGCCGCAGTGGCCGTTTGAAGAGCGGTGGGTGCAGCCGCGACGGTGTCGGGTACGCCGGTAGGCGGAACTTCATTGCCGGGAACCTGCACCACCTGAGTCACCGGAAAATAGTCGGCGCCTAATAACTCAACAATTCCGCCAATCGCCTGGTACGGCTTGTCGCCCTCTTCCGCAAGTTCGGCCTCATGTTCTTTGAGGTAAGCGGCGAGCACTTCGTCAGCCACCGGATCAGGTTCCGAGGCAGTTTCGACTTCCGCGCCTGAATCGGCGCTGGCTTCGGGATGAATTACGCTCGTGCCTGGGTCGTCGGAAGTTAGGTCATCGGAACGCGACTCATGGGAATCGGCGTGCTCAACAGGGCCGGACGCGGTTTCCGCGCTTTCCTTCACCAGGGTCAGTTTCTTGATCTCATCCGCTTCTTCCTTCTTCAAATACGGATTCGACTTCATGGTTGCGAGCACAGCCGGCATACTTTTAACCCGGGCGCTGGCTAACATCGCCTGAATCGATTCGCGCGTGGCCGAGACCGCGAACTTGACCAACTGGCCCTCAGGGACAGAGGGATTTTCCAGCAGCGCCGGCAATAACGTGGGCCGCAAATTGTCAGGCGAAATAAAATATTCGAGCACTTCACTGGGGGTATGCGGATCGGTGGCGGCAGCCAGCGAAGATTTCTCATCCCACCCAGCCAGCGTCATGCGAGCCAGATCGCCGAATACTTTATTGTGCCGCGCCAGGTGAACCAAAATCTCGATGTTCTCGCTCGCCGACACCTGTAACGCGCCCCGGGCAGCGAACTGCATCATGTTCGAAGGCAGCTTGGAGGCGCGAATTTGGTCGATCGTGGAGGGCATAGCTTTTGCTTTATATAGTCTTAAGCAATGTTCCGACCCTCTGCAAGTGACTCAAGTTCGCTCACCGCCAGATCGAAGTCGCGCGTGACCCGATTCGGTTTACGCTTAAGAAATTCTTCACGCAAGCTTCGGTAGTACCAGAGCGTACCCTCGCGTCCGCCGCTGAACCGCGACCAGACAGATTCTCCGATGGCACGATAATCGGCCAGAATCGAACGCACGTTATGGAGCTTGTCCGCGGCTGAAACCAGTCTCGTATCGGCGTCAGCTTTTTTTAAATGCCGGATGTAGGATTCTTTGCGCTCTTGCCACGGCGGCTTGGGATCGACGTCGCTATCGGTGCATCCCTCGACCACCTTCGCCACCCGGGCGCCGAAGCGGCGACGGATTTCTTTCAGCGTCGACGCGCCGCCACAGTCTTCTACTACGTCGTGCAGCAGCGCCGCGATCGCCAGGTCTTCGTCGCCTCCCGCCTCAAGCACTATCGAAGCCACGCCCATCAGATGAGCGATGTAGGGAATCGTTGAGGCTTTGCGCGTCTGCCCCTTGTGCTTCTCGGCCGCGAACTCAAAAGCGCGCAGGAAGCGCGGTCCCAGCTTCACTGGGCGACTTCGAAAGTCGGAGGGCTTAGATATAGTGCGAGGCTTTGTCATCGCCCACTACTGCTTTTCCCCGCGCCGCGCCAGCAAATACGCGCGCATGAATGGCTGCAAATCTCCGTCAATCACGCGATCGACGTCACCCACTTCCAGCTTGGTGCGATGATCTTTGATCATCCGATAGGGCTGCAAAACATACGAGCGAATTTGCGATCCGAACTCGATGTCGAGCTTCGAGTCTTCGATCTTTTTCGTCGCCGCCCGCTTCTTTTCCATTTCAAATTCGTAGAGTTTCGAGCGCAGCATGCTCATGGCGCGCTCTTTATTCTTGTGCTGCGAGCGCTCATTCTGGCAATTAGCGACCAGGCCGGTCGCAATATGCGTAATGCGTACGGCGGAGTCGGTGGTGTTTACGTGCTGGCCGCCCTTGCCGCTGGAGCGGTAGGTGTCGATGCGAATGTCTTCCGGCTTGATGACGATTTCGATGCTCTCGTCGATTTCCGGGGAAACGTAAACGCTGGCGAATGAAGTATGCCGGCGCTTGGCCTGATCGAAGGGCGAGATGCGCACGAGGCGGTGCACGCCGATCTCGCTGGAAAGAAGTCCGAACGCGTATTCGCCATTCACCGCGAAGGTCGCGGACTTCAGCCCCGCCTCCTCGCCCGGCTGGTAGTCGTAAAGTACGGTCTCGAATCCCTGGCGCTCGGCCCAGCGTAAGTACATGCGCAGCAGCATGTCGGCCCAATCCTGCGATTCGGTGCCGCCCGCCCCGGGATGTATGGTGACGATGGCGTTGCGCTGATCGTTTTCGCCGGATAGCAGGGTCTCGGTTTCCAGCCTTTCGAGCAATACGCTAAGAGCGCCGATCTCGCGCCGCAAATCGGCCTCGACGTTTTCGCCTTCTTTGGCCAGATCGAAATAGGCGGCGATGTCTTCGCCGCGGCGCGCCAGGTCGGCGTCGGTGTCGAGCAGATGCTCGAGCCGCTTTTTCTCGCGCATCACCTGCTGGGATTTTTGCGGGTTCGACCACAGGTTCGGGTCGGAGGATTGCTTCTCAATCTCGGCTAGCTGCGGACGGAGCTTTTCGGCGTCAAAGATACTCCCGTAGTTCCCGCATCTTTTTGCTTATTTTTTCGTATTCCTGATCGAGTTCCTGATTCATGCCGAAGAATTAACCTTTTCTTTCTTTGCGAAATGTGGACGATGCGAAGCTGAACAGCAACGCTCCCAAGGAAATTATCGCACAGGCAAAAGCGAACCAGTCGCCGTGGCGGGTATAAAACGTGGTTACGGAGGTGAGCGCGTAAGGCGCAATCAGTGGCGCCCGTACCTGGCGGGGCATGCGCGCGGCAAGCCGTCCTAACGGGTCGATTGAGGCTGTGACACCGGTGTTGGTCGCGCTCAACAACCAGCGGTTGTTCTCGATGGCGCGCATGCGGGTTTGATTCAAGTGCTGCGCGTAGGCGCCGCTGTCGCCGTACCAGCCGTCGTTGGAAATATTGACCAGCACCTGTGCACCGTGGTTCGCAAACTGTCGAACCTCATCGGGAAAAATGGATTCGTAGCAGATGAAAACGCCGAGCGGGACGCCCTCTGCGGTCAGCGGATCGCGCGACGAACCGTGCTCGAACTCCCCAACTTCCTTGGTCAAGCCGCCGGCAAAAGAGAACAGGCTTGGGAAGGGCAGATATTCTCCGAAGGGAACAAGATGCACCTTGTCGTAGCGGGCCGCGAATTCGCCCCGCGGAGTAATCAGACTTGCGGAGTTGAAAACTTTTGCGGCGGCCCGGGGGTTCGAAGGCGGCGAGGAATTTCCGGCTCCGCCCATCGCTGGATTAGTACCGATCGATCCGACGACCACCGAAGTCTGCGTCTGGAGCGCCATTTCGCCGATCGCATGCCGAAACAACGGATCATTGGCATAAAACGGCGCCGGCGATTCCGGCCATACGATCAAATTGATTTTCGCAGCCTGCCAGCGCATGCTCCAGGGCGGAATACTGGCCGCGCCTTTCACTGTAAGTCGTGTCAGATCGCTCAGGGTCTGCTGAAAATACTCTGTAGTCCAGTTCGCTGCGACGGGAAGATTTGGCTGCACGAGGAGCGCGGCGTGATCTGCGGTGAAGGCTGGAGCTTCGATCAATTTTCCGGCCTGCAACACAGCCGCGGCGGCAAGTCCCGCGACCAGCAGTGCGCCACGTTTCCCGCGCGGGACAACAAAGGCCGCGGCCAGGGCTACATTGACCAGGACAATCTCAAACGAAATTCCGTAGACGCCGGTCCACGCTGCGAGCCGGCAAAGCGCAACATTGTCAACTTGCGAGATGCCCAGAAGATTCCAGGGAAATCCGGTGATGCGCGTGCGCGCCAGTTCGACCGCGACCCACAGAAACGGAGCCGTCACCAACGCGATCCGGTAGTCACGTCCGCGCCGGACCAGCAGGCTTAGGAGCAGCCCGAACGCCCCGTGATACAGGCCGAGGTAGCAACAGAAGAGAAAAAGTGCCAGCAGCGCGGCGGCAGTATTCAAGCCGCCGTACTGCCGCATGGTGTCAAAAATCCAATAGCAGGTTCCCGCGTACCAAAGAATTCCGCAAGCGTAACTCAGCAGAAAGGCCTGCCATGGCGTAGCAGCTTCGAGCCGCGGCGAGCCGGAGGTTTCCAGTTCTCCCGCCGGACGCGCGCGCAACAGCGCCACGATCAGCGGAGTGATGGCTACCCAGGAGAGGATGTAGAGCCCAGGAAGAGGAAAGATCAGGATCTGCAAGACTGCAGATAAGACCACCAACAACCAAGCGCTGAAATGAATTTTCCGCACTGGCAAGGATAGCAAAAGAGCTGTCAGCTTTCAGTGGTCAGCTTTCGGCTTTTCAGACCTTCGCTCTTCGCCCTCCCGAAACTGGCGCGAACGAACTCCACGATTTCCGCCGATACATATTCCGGCGGCGTGATGGGGAACATGGGCCGTCCGGCGACCGGCTTCAGAGAGACCTGTTGCCATGGCGTCGCGCCATGCGCATCCTGGAGGATTACCGCGTTTGCCCGGTCCAGAAACTCGCGCGCTGAATTTTTGAAATCGGCGGTCGAAGGGTCGAGCACGGTCAGATACAAGTCTGGACGTAGAAATTTCATCACACTGTTGGATTCCACGATGACGTTTTCCGCGAGTGCGATTTTTTTTCGAAGAGCAGGCATCGCCTCCGCCAATCGCCCCTGCTCCGTCCGCACCCACAGCGAGCGCAACGCTCCCGCCAGCAGAAACCGCGACGTATCCGACTCACCCGAACGATCGCGCTCTTCCGAAATCGCCCAGGAGTGCTCGGCGGTCACACAGTCGCAAGCCGCGCCATCAGCCGAGCAAATTCCGTGCCCGTACTGCGTGACCTTTACCGCAGTCCAATCGAATTCGCGGAGGGCTGAAATCAGGCCGGTGACCACGCTGGTCTTGCCCACGCTCCGCGAATGCCCGCCGATAACGACAATCGCCACATCTAATCCTTTTTTGCCAGCCGCGCCAAGGTCGCCAACTGCTTCAGATACGCCCGCACCGGTTGTGCCGGAGTCCCCCAGAACGCAATGCCTTTGCCGCGCAAAACTTTGTTGGGCAGCACTCCACCTTGTCCGCCCAGCATCACGCCTTCGCCGATGTGTGCATGTTCGCCGACGCCCACCTGTCCGCCGAGCACCACGCCGTTCTCGATGGTAATGCTGCCCGAGAGTCCGGTCTGCGCGGCGATGACCACATCTTCGCCAATCTGGCAGTTGTGCCCGATGTGGACGAGATTGTCGATCTTGGTGCCCCGACCGATGCGAGTTTCCGCCAGCGCTCCGCGGTCGATGGTGGTGTTGGCGCCGATCTCGACGTCGTCTTCGATCACCAGCCGCCCAAGCTGAGGAAACTTCTCGTATTGCCCGGTCTTGCGGTCACGCACATAGCCGAAGCCGTCGCTGCCCAGCACCGCGCCTGCGTGTACGATCACACGATCGCCCAGCGCCGATCCTGGATAAATTGTGACATGGGAATAGATTTCGCAGTCCTGGCCAATCTTCACGTCGGATGTAATGGCGCATCCCGCGCCGATTCGCGTGTTTTCTCCAATGCAGGCTCGCGCACCCACCACCGCACCCTGCCCAACCGTAACGCCAGCCGCCAGCACCGCAGAGGGATGCACCGTGCTCGCCGCGTGCACGCTCGCTGGCCCCTCGCGACGTGTAACTGCATAGAGCAGCCGCGCTGCACGGGCAAATGCCAGCTTGGGATGATCGCTTACCAGCACAGGCTTGGGTGTCGCAGACGCGTTCGCGAAGTCTCCGGCGATCACAGCGGACGCCTGCGATTGCAAAGCGGAGTGAAGATATTTGTCGTCCTCGACAAAGACGAGATGATGGGCCGTCGCTGCTTCAATGCTGGCAACACCGCCCACCTCGATCGTGCCATCGCCGACCAGACGCGCGCCCACACCTTCAGCAATGCGCTGTAACGAAAGCTTCATGGCTCCAACTGTATCGCAGCGGATGGAGAGGAAGAAAGTCTGGTTGCATTCGTGGGTTCATCCGCACGACGGCCGGCCCAATGTAGCCCGCAGGAATTGCATATATCCATTCGGCCTGCAAAGAGCGCAGGCCTCAGGATGACAACTTAATTTTGATGACAGTTCATTTTGAGGTGCCGAACGGTTCGGAGCAGGGCTAGGTGGTGCTACAGGTCGTGGCGTTCTGGCACATGGTGAAATTGCCTGTGCCGGTGCAGCCGGTGCCACCCGTGAGTGACCATGTACCCGTCACCGCGCCTCCTGTCAGCGCGTTTGAGCTGTTGGTTCCGGTGACGTTGCCGGTCAGAGTGAGCGTGTTCCCCGCGGGCGTGCCGGATTGTACAGTATAGGTCAGCGTGCCGGTCACCGCGTTGGTGGAATCGGTCGCCAGGGTCGCGTTGCCGCTTTCGGTTTCTCCCGAAACGAAGCATGTGCCTGTATTGATAAAGCTGAAACCGGTAATGCTGAGCGGACCGCTGTTATTCACGGTGAACGCGGTGGTGAAATTTAGAAGGCTGGCTTCGCCCGTGCCGCCGGTCAACTGCGCCTCCCAATTGCCGCTGGCATCAGTGGTAGTCGTAGTCGTGCTGGTGCTATTGCCGCATCCACCGACAGCCAGTTCCACTGCCAACAGAACTAAAATTGCGAGCTTCCTCATGTACCGTCCTTAAATTAGCGGTCACTCTTGAGACCTTATTTGGGATCACTCTGAGAATAGAGAGATGCGGGCAGGTGCGTCAATGGATGTAAGAACCTCTCCGCCGAGCCTACAATCGTTCCATGGAGCGAAAAATCTTCTGGATGGTCTTCGCCGTTCTCGGCCTGCTGGCGGATTTCCTGCTTCCCTTCTGGTGGGCCTTCTTCGCGACCATCCCCTTGCTGTTCGTCGCCTGGTGGGTGGCTTACCGCAGCGAGTGGTTCTAAGCAAATCGAGTCTGGATTTCAGCTTGATTTTGATTGTGGTGTGATCTATCATGGTATATATCACAAGTTGAAATTAGGAGTATCCCGATGCCCACCGCCAAGCTCTTCCGCAATGGCCGCAGCCAAGCCGTGCGACTGCCGGTGGATTTCCGTTTTGAGGGCGCGGAAGTCTACGTTCGCCGTGATCCAGCCACCGGGGATGTCATCCTTTCTCGCCGCCCGGATTCGTGGCAGGACTTCTTTGACCTCGTCGATACGCTTGACGTCCCCAGAGAATTCATGGCCAACCGCAAGGATGCCCCGCCGCAAAAGCGGAAGCTTTTTTAGATGCCCGCTCGCTACCTTCTCGACACGAACATGGCCAGCTACGTGATCAAAGGCAACATTCCACGCGTCCGGGAGAGGCTGGTCAGAGTGCCGATGGCGGAAGTTGGAATCTCAGTAATCACCGAGGCGGAATTGCGTTTCGGAGTCGCGAGGAAGCCTGAAGCGGCGCGCCTCCGAGAAGCTGTGGAAGAATTCCTGCTGCGAGTCGAGATTCTGCCTTGGGACTCAGAAGCCGCAAAATCTTACGCAGCAATTCGCACAGACCTCGAACGCGCCGGCGAACCCATGGGCAATCTCGACATGATGATCGCTGCCCATGCTTTGGCGGCCACGGTCGTACTCGTTACGCATGATCGTGTCTTCCACCGGCTGAAACATTTGAAGATTGAGGATTGGACGAGAGCATCGTAATACTTCCCCATCTCTAATGTGGCGTCTTGATTCGACTCGCTACTTCGGGACCTAATCGCCGGAAATGCTGCAGGTTCCAGGTGTAAATGATTTCGGCGGCGCCTTTCCGCGCGCAACGTGCCAGCAGCGCGTCGTACAGCATGCCGCCGACAATGCCCGCTGCGGCGGCCTCGCGAATGGTAGAGAAATATTCGCGGCTATCGAGCGCGATCACAGCCAGCCGTTCTTCGATTGCTTCCAGAAAAAGCAAAACTTGCTCCCCGCTCAAGCGGTGCTTTCCCGGCAGGCGAGTGAGAGCGGAATACAATTCAGCTAGGCTGTGCGCGGCGCAGCAACCTCGCTTCTTGTCAGCAGCCATGAAGGAAGCAAGACTGGCCTCGTGGTGCTCGTGGTCTTCCATGAAAACGGGAATTAGGACTGAGGTATCGAAGAACCACTTCATCGGGCGCGGCCCCGCTTGCCCTGTACCTTTGCGGGCAAGCCATTGCGCTCAACCCTGTGCGTGCTCAGATTTTGTTGGTCGCGATCACGCCGAGTTCCGTTGATGGCCTGATTCACGGTTGCGGCGGAGAGCGGTTCTCCCGTGCGGAATACCCATATTCCGGACTTCTTCCGCAAGGGCCCGGCACCGCGCACTGGACGCAGTACGATTCGATCCTCTGAACTCTCCAGTTCAAGCGAATCTCCAGGACTCAGTTGCAGTTCGTCTCGCACCGGCTTAGGCAGCACCACCCGCCCAGCCTTGTCCACGGTAAGGGTACTCGTCATGGATGCCATTTTATATTGGCATTTACCACATGTAAATGGCATTCCCTACAGCTTACCTCGAAACGCCTCGCGACGGACATGCTAGCCCTAAGATCAACAGACCCATGGATACACCTGCTAGAAGTGCTCCATTGAAATCT
>Ga0210410_10000403_pt1 | contig 50172 bp, 59 predicted proteins | sample IncBWC4MmetaG_FD_161058 | JGI IMG/M metagenome (GOLD analysis project Ga0210410, IMG submission 161058) | Forest soil microbial communities from Barre Woods Harvard Forest LTER site, Petersham, Massachusetts, United States - Inc-BW-C-4-M | ecosystem: Environmental > Terrestrial > Soil >...
ATCATGTAGGACACCGAACCGGGTTCGGGCGTGGGCAACTCACCTTTCGCGATGCCGTCTATTATGGCGTCCTCTATCTGAGTATTCGAACGTCCGGCAATCGCCAGTTCGGTCTTCTTGAGGTAGATCGGAAGAAAAGACCGCGCACCCGGAGCGCTCAGGCAGATCGGACCGTGTATCTTTGGATCCCAAAAAGCCCGATTGTTTTTCGGTAAATCCCATGATCGTCCCACGGCGCATACGAAACCGTTCTTCCCTTCCACGGCTGTTTCATAGCCATGCCTTCCGAGGACCATCACCGTGGCGTCCTTGGCGACGGATGGCGGAGCCGCGCTGCGGGCCATGGCAATCTCCGCATCGCGGTCCATCAGATATGGATCGATTGAGGCCATGGTGGTGGACGGCGCTGATTTATCTTGCGCCTGCAGAGCAGCGCCCAGCGCAAGGGCCAGCGCACAGAATCCCAATGCGATCATCTTGGCTGTCTTTTGGTTCATCGACTCCTCCTTTGGGAATTAACGAACATCATACATACCGGTATGGATGTCATGAACCTTAAAATGGATGTCATGAGGCCTAAAAGCACTTAGCAAACACCTGTTGGCTAGACAGCCTTGACCCGCCGCCCCTTGGTCCGGCCGCCTTTCCCGCGAAGCGACTCCAAAAGACGGATCACGCTTCTTTGTCCTGATCGCAGCATCCGTGCATCCTGCGCATTCTTCGCTAAAACGGCATACCCCTCCCACGCCGCGAGCACGAAGGTGGCCGTTTCATTGGCGTTTATATCACTCCGCACTACCCGGCGTTTCTGTCCTTCGCGCAGTGCGTCTGCCATGCCGTCGTGCCAGTCCTTATAAACACTTGCCGTCCTTCTGCGGAATCCCTCGTCAAGACCTGACATCTCTTGAGACAGGTTAAGCAAGTAGCAGCCACGCTGAACGTCTTCTTTTTTCAACGATTCGGACCGAAGAATGCGGATCAGAACGTCGATGGGGTTCTTGGCATTCCGTAAAGGCTGCACCCACTTCTGGTGAACCTTACTTGCGATGACCTCGTCCACGACCGCATAGCCGAGTGCTTCCTTGTTATCGAAGTGGTAATACAACGCGCCTTTGGTCACGCCTGCTTTGTCCAGAATGGCATCCAGGTCAGCGCTTCGAAATCCTGAGCGGTGTATCTCCTGGAAGGCAGCCTGCAACAAGCGCACTCGTGTGCGCGCTGGATCGCGGGGCGTGCGCACGTTGCGTCTCGGCTTCGTTCTAACTGCTAGCACACTAACAAGTATGCGTGTTACGGTCGCGGCTGTCGAGTCAAACCTTCAACGGACCAGCCCTCCTAACCATGCAGGCCGATTGCCTTGACTATCGTTCGGGTTCTCAACTGTGCAGGTGGAGCGTCAATTGGTCGGTCTCGTAATACCGACTAGTATGTATGTGTGAACAACCAGAATCAAATTGGAATATGGAATCGCGGAAGGCCGACTCTTCACGTCTATTGAATTGCGTAGAGAGTTGGGCGATTCGTGACAGAAATGCGCGGCGGATGCAGACGCTGCACTTCATCGCCGTGTGATTAAGTGTCCGGCAATTAATTGTTTCGCCCCTCACCGACAGTCATTCGTCACAGAGAGTATGGACTCCGTGTTTTTTGGATTACGGCGTGCTCAAACTAACTGGCAGAGCGCCGAGTGGGACCTGACGTAAATCGCCAGTCATCTCGGCACCACGAATTTACCGGAGGAAGAGAAGACATGAGCGCACTGAGACAGCTGCGGAATTTCTGGATACTGTGGGTTACGACGACTGTTCTGGCTTGCTTCAGCAATGCAGTCGCTCAAACGAACTACAGAGTTACCGATTTGGGCGCTGAGGGGAATGACAACGGTGCTTGTGCCATGTCCGTCAATGATCAAGGCTGGACGGAGATCATGTCTGGGAACACGTTACCTGGGCAGCAGGATAGCATATTCGCGAAACTTCTAAACGGACGCGCACTGATAGACGTCGCCGGATTCAAGCTCGACCTCGGCACGCTCGGAGGACCGAACAGTTGGATGAACTGGGGCGAAATCAACGACCGAGGGCAGGTAGTGGGTGATTCCGAAACGGCTGTCCCAGACCCGAACGGCGAAGACATTTGCGGCTTCGGCACACACCTTACGTGTCTCCCGTTTCTTTGGCAAGTCTTCCACATGAGCGCTCTCCCGACGCTCGGCGGAAATAACGGGCAGGCGAGCGCGATCAATAACCGTGGACAAATCGTAGGGTTTGCGGAAAACGGTATCGTGGACTCCACATGCCCGCCTGGCACAACTAATAATCGGATTCAACTGCCGGTGTTGTGGGAAAAAGGCAACCAGGGCATATATAAAGCCCAAGCTCTTCCTACGGGTAGCGATCCAGACGGGGACGCATTTTGGATCAACGATCAAGGCCAAGCCGCAGGCGACACGGGAACCTGCGGCAATGCGACGGTTCACGCCGTATCGTGGGAAAACGGCAATGTCTCCCCGCCGCTTCCTGACTTCGGAACTGGGGCTATCGCCCAGGGCATTAACAACCAGGGCCAAATTGTTGGGCTAGTCGGCAGTCCTGACAACACAACCCAATACGGTGCGCTTTGGCAGAACGGTGTACTCACAAACCTCGGCCTTCTGCCGGGAGATTTTGGCGGTCTAGCCAGCGGCATCAACGATCGGGGCCAAGTGGTGGGGAGCAACTTCGACTCCAACTTCAACTGGTCCCATGGCTTCATCTGGCAGGACGGAGTGATGACCGACCTTAACACGCTGTTTCCTGCCAATTCCAATCTATTCGCAGTCATGGCGAACAAGATCAACGAGCGCGGACAAATCTCGGGCATGGCAATCGTGCGCAGCGGGCCGGAGAAGGGCAACATCCACGCCTTTCTGGCAACCCCTACACACCAAAGCATGGGCAAATCGGTTGCAGATGTCGCACCTACACGCCCGAAATCCAATTTGCCCGTGAATGTTGGCGAACAGCATTTGCAGAGATTCGGACTCGTCCACCTTGGCCGATGACAGGATTCGGGGCTGGCCCAGCTTTACGCTTGTAAAGGTGGGAACGATGAGGCCGGCGGTCACCGTGGAAAATCGGGACGCAGGCTGCATTGGTTTCCGCCTTTGCGAAATCGCAAAGGCGGGTCAGTTCTCGTCGACGGTGCCCCAGGCGGTAACCTGGGAGCCGGGTCGGTATGCGCTGACCCAGGTTGGTGGCAACTGCGGCCGCTAGTATGTGAACGAGCGGATTCCCGCAGGGTCGTCCACGAATCCGCTGCGGTGGCTGGGGTTGAGCGCGATGTGCACAGGGATCACGCTAAAGGCATTTGAAAAGTTGAACCCATTCAGCGACTCAACCAAATTTCCCTTAACGTCGTAAACCTGGATGCTGCTGCTGCCCGCGGTCGAAATGGGCTGCGCGATAAGAAAGAGTTTGTGAATGGGATCGAATTCGACGTCCGCGCCGCTATTCAACTGTCCCTCGGATTCGGCCAGTAGTTCGCTGAACCCAGTCTTCGTCTTCAAATGGTAGAACTGGACGTTGGAGTCGATTTCGGTAGTTGTGCAAAAAATGCCGTCCTCTGAATCGACAGCAATTCCGTTCACAAATCCGAATCCCACTCCGGTGAAAGTAACCACTCTCCCTTTAGTGAGATCGACGAGGCCGACAATGGGTTGGTCGGTCGGGCTTCCGTAGTCCTGGGCCAAGACTGCCTGGTTGGTCTTAGTATCGAAGGCAAGCGGAGTACCGTAGCCCCATTGCGGAACATTAAGCACAACTCTCGGCCCAAAGGTGTTTTGCGCCACGTTCGAGGCAAGAACAAAGTTATGAGGATTGTTGAGACTGTTGTCGTAGACGAAGAACGCGTTCGTGGGGCTGCCCTGGTTCCGGCTGACTCCCGTGATGATGTGGTTGGCGTCGAAGGAGGGCTTCCACAAACTGGTGTACTTATTCGAATTGAGTGGACTTAGAACGTGGTAGATGCGCTTGTCGACGAATCCGTTTGCGCCGACGTGCTCATGCTCTATAAGCCCGGCTGAGGTGCCTACAACGCCGAAGGTAACGTCATCGTCTTGGGTTTCTGTTTTGGTGACAAGCTTAATGATTTTTCCACTTTTTTGATCGAATGTTTCGACCGCGGACAAAACCTTTCCGTTGCTCAGCAGCTGCGCCTCGGCTAGAACGCCTTCACTGCCGTTCTGATCGATGTCGAAGCCGAGAATCCCCCCACCGAATTTTGGGTGGACAATTACCTTCCCTGGGCCCTTCGGGAGGTCTGAGAAAGTTTGAGCAGCAGTGAAGCAGGACAGGCCAAGCAACAATGCCGCAACCAAGCACAACCGACCATTCGACGCGTTGTTGTATTTCATCCATCACTCCAATTGGGTCTGGATTTTCGCGGTGCGGACTGAGTCACCGCTGCCGAAGCTTACTTCAGCGCTCAGGAACTGTGTCATGTCCTTGTCAAGGATTTGTTAAATTCTGATGAATGTCAGCCGCAACTCTTAGTGCTTGAGCGGCGATGCGTATGGCGAGGGCCTTTGTTCCTAAGGGTGTCTTGTTTTCTGGAAGAGGTGCAAACTGTTGACAATGGCACGGCGCGCCGGGCCCACTCTTAAGTTCCTGAGGCTGTTACGAAACTCGTGCCGAGATGGGGCATCGGGCTACTTGCAATCGACCTTGTTGTCCTGTGCGGCAACGATCTGCTACTTACCATTGCGCTTCAACCAGGTATCGGTCCAGACCTGGCACTGCTTGGCGTCTGGATTCGTTTTGTCTTTGCCGATGGCGTGCTCGCTGCCGTAGATGATGGCCACGTTTTCGCCGAAGAAGCGCACCTTGGCGTCGTCGAGTGCGCAGCCGTGGGCCGAGTGTGGGCCTTTTTCATCGCGTAGCTCATCCGCCTTGTTGTAGCGCTCTCCCCGAGTGCTGGTGCCCTGGAAATCATCGGCCAACAACTCAGAGACAACTCCGTTATTCGTGCAAACGCCTTCCGCCCACTTGCGCTCCATGTCGATCATGAACGTCGCGGTTTTGTCGTCGGCTGTGGCCCAATGGCTTTGCTGCGCATAGGCGGCGTGCATGAGGACTACGACGCACGTTACAAGGCACATCAGGTGCAGAAGTCGGTGACGCATCGTCCCTCCAGTATTTGAGCTACTATACAGCCAGCTTTGGACAACGTCTTCCCGCCGTCTTTGGTGCCGTCTATTCCGACTCGATCCCCAACCGTTCCTCACAATCTGGTGACGTCACAACGCAAGGTCCCTCCACTCCACAGATCATCGCTTTGCGATGATCTGTTCCGGTCGGGATGACAGAGCTGGGAGGCAGCAGTGCCTGCAGCGAGGACTAACTGCTTGGCACGACCTTGTCCGTGTCGTGTAGCACCATCACGGCAAACTTCCAACCGCTATCCTCTTTATGCAGCAGGTAGGTAAGGCCCACCCGCTCCATCTCTTGACCATCCGTCTTGTACCGGATGGCCACGCCCGTCGCCAATGCTGATGTGGCGCTGAGAAGCCGGAGCTGTTGCAGGCTGAATTCACTCCGGCGATACTCGCGTTGCCGAAGGCTTTCCATGACCGGGCCGAAGATGGGAACCACCGCCTCGGGGGTCGGAAGGGCGATCACTCCTGACGGTCCGATGAGCAGGGCTGGCTGGTGAAAATAGCGCAGAATGGACTGGACAGTTAGCGTGCTGAAGGCTTTGTAGTAGTCAGTGAGTACCTGGTTCACTGCGTCTTCATTATTCATGGTTCTTCGTCATCGCTTTCGTGGTGATCTGCTTCGGTCAGGATGACAGAGTTGGGGAGATCTGAACATCCCCGGTTGAGCCAGAAAACGAGCTTGAGTGAGCCAGCCGATGTGAAAAACTCGAGCGAAATCGGGCGCAGTACGTCCAGCGGTCAAAAGTTCAAAATCCCCACCCTAACGTCGCAAAACCAGAGTGAGGTTGGGATCGGATTATTTCCGCGACGTTAGGATGGGGCACCCGCAGTTCACAAGTAATCCATCAGCGTCCCCCACTGCTTTTACAACATCCCCAGGCCGGGCGTTCTCGCCCGTCCCCCACATGTATGCCTTAACAGTTGCGGATGTTGCAGGTTACGCTGAGCGCAGTTAAATTAGGTGCGAGAGTGGAGGTTACATGAAAAGGCCCGTGCCTGCGGAATCTGCCTCTGCATTAATCGACGAGATGATCGCGGAACTCACAGACTGGCGCGGCAAAACGTTGGCCAGCATCCGCAAGAGCATCCTGGAGGCCGATCCGGAGATCATCGAGGAATGGAAGTGGATGGGAAGCCCGGTGTGGTCCTGCGACGGAATGATCGCGGTCGGCAACGCCCACAAAGATAAAGTGAAGATTACGTTTGCCCACGGGGCGAACCTCCCAGATCCTGACAAGCTCTTCAACGCAGGCCTCGGAGGCAACGCGTGGCGGGCGATCGATTTGTTCGAGGGCGATAAGATTAATGAGCGTGCTCTAAAAGATCTCGTCCGTGCCGCCGTTGAATACAATCAGACCAAGTTGAAGGGGAAAGCGCCTGCGGGTGCTCGAGCGAAAGTACATAAGAGTAAAAAGTGATGAAACTAGGGCTTTTCTCAATAGCCGGAGATGCGAGGGCAAGATCTGCGGTACACGCGCCATGGAGTTTTGACGTTTGTAGGAAAAAGAAGATAATTGAAAATCAGTGTGCCTTCATCGTCAGTGGGTAGTTGTTTGGATTTTGATCACGGCAGTTTTGTGCTGTGATGTTTCTGCCACAATTGCGCAATCGCCATCCCCGCCGCAATCGTCAACTCCAGCTCAATCGTCCACTCCAGCTCAATCGTCCACTCCAGCTCAATCCTCAACTCCTCCCTCAACTCTATCCACGACCAAGAAAAGCGCTACCACAAGAAAGAAGTCGAGCGGAAATGCCTCGGTCGCGCGCAAAAGGCGCAAGCCAGCGTCTCCGCGGATGCGACGCATGCATGAGGCATTTGTTGCGTCGGCTAGTTTGAAGCCGATGGCGCGGCAGTTGCTTCAGGATCGAACTCTGGCGGCTTACGCCGGGGTAGAGGGATTCGCGCGGCGTCATGCGAAAGAAGATGCCGGGGCGCTGGCATGGCTGGTTGTGGGCTACGCGCACATCCTGGATCGTGATTATGTGCGGGCGATTGATCCGCTGAACCGGGCGAAGCCGCGGGCTGGCGATCTGGGAGATTACGTCACTTTTTATCTGGGCACTGCTTACTATCAGAGCGGGCGGTTGGCGGAGGCAGTGGCTACGCTGGGTCCATTCGAAAAGACTTATCCGGAATCGCTGTTGATTCGGGATGCGCATGTGGCCTATGGCAACGCGCTGGTGGCCGACGGGCGGGCGCCGGAGGCTGTGGAGTTGCTGGAGAACGACCGGCAGCCGATTCGCGCTGATTTGGAACTCGTCCTCGGACGCGCGTACGAGGTTGCGGGACAGCCGGCAAAGGCCTTTGCCATCTTTCGGAATTTGTATTACACCATGCCGCTTAGTTGGGAAGCGAGCCAGACCGAGGGCGAGTTGAAAAAGTTGGCGGCGACTCCGGAGACTCAGCCGCCTAGCTTTGCGGAACGAAAGACGCGCGCCGATCTGCTGGCGAAAGGCAAACAGTACAACGAGGCGGCCAACGAATATCGCGGATTGCTGAATGATTCGGGAGCTGAGAGTCGTCTGCCAATCCAGATGGCGATGGCGGAGGCGTTGCGCCACGCCGGACGGGAGAAGGAAGCAAAAAAGGAGTTGGATTCGATTCCGGAGACGACTCCGGAAATGAATGCGCAACGCTTGTTCAACCTGGGAGAGATCGCGCGTAGTGCGAATGATGATGATGGATTCTTGCGAATCCTTGAGCAACTGCGGCAGATTGCTCCTACGAGCTCATGGCTGGAGCAGGCGCTACTTTCAGCAGGGAATATCTATCTGTTGCGGCGCGATTATGACCGTGCCATTGATTCTTACCGCGAACTGCAACAACGTTTTCCAAATGGAGGGCGGGCCTCGTATGCGCATTGGAAAGCTACCTGGTTAAGTCTGCGGCAAGGCCGGCGGGCGGATGCGGAGAAGGGGTTCGAGGAACAGATTGAGCTTTATCCGTCATCGGGCGAAGTCCCTGCGGCGCTCTATTGGCGGGCTCGATTGGCGGAGGAAGATGGCGAACCAGCGAAGGCGCGAGCTTATTACCAGAAGGTATCGGACCGGTTTCGCAACTATTACTATGGCGAGTTGGCGCGGGAGCAGATCAGAAAGCTGAAGAGCGACAGCGATCCGGTGAATTACGCGGCGCTGGACCGTGTTCCTCCAATTGATGCGAGCTCGAAGGTGACGGAAGATGTCCTGCCTACTGACAACCTGCGAGTGCAGAAGGCACAACTTCTGGAGAATGGAGCACTGCTGGATTTTGCGGTGCGGGAGTTGCGCGCAGCGGCAGCGGATGAAGGCAAAGGAAATTGGCTGGCGCCGGAGACGGCACGTCTCTATGCCGATGCAGGCCGTTATGATATGGCGATCGAAGTCCTGAAGCGGGCGGTGCCTAGTTATTTTGCTGTGGATCTGCCGAGCTTGCCTCGCTCCTACTGGGAGGCGCTTTTCCCCAAACCTTACTGGGTCGATCTAAAAAGATTTTCCTCGAGCAATGCGCTGGATCCGTATCTGGTGGCGGCCTTGATCCGCCAGGAATCGGAATTCAATCCTGGCGCAGTGTCGCGGGCGAATGCGGTCGGGCTAATGCAGTTGTTGCCTAAAGTCGGCAAGTCCGTAGCGAAGCAAGAGAAGCTGAAGCACTTTTCCAGCACTCAACTGTTTACACCGGGCGTCAACCTTCAGCTCGGTACACGCTACTTCCGTGGAATGGTCGACAAGTTCGGAGCATTTGAATATGCGCTGGCGGCTTACAATGCGGGTGCGGATCGGGTGCAGGACTGGCTGGGTCAAGGAAAGTATCGCGATCCGCAGGAATTTGTGGAATCGATACCGTTCACCGAGACCCGCGAGTATGTGCAGGCTATCCTGCGGAATGCCAATGTTTACCGGCAGTTGTATGGTGCGCCTTAAAACCGAAGAGCACCAACCACAAAGGACACGAAGGTTCACAAAGGGATACCGCAGTCCGGCGAACCGCGTGATGTTTACTTAAACGCGTCAGCTCAAGTGGCTCAGGCCGAGGTTTCTTGGACGGGCGACTTAGTGAAGAGGATCTCGATGACCAGTAATCCTGCTCCCACCACAATCGCGCTGTCGGCGACGTTGAAGGCGGGCCATTGGTACTGGCCGACGTAGAAGAGCAGGAAGTCCACGACACGGCCATTGAGCAAGCGGTCCCAGAGATTTCCCAAGGCCCCGCCGAGAATGAGGGCCAATCCAATGCCCGTAGTGGTCATCGAATGGCTGTTGCGCCAGAGCAGGGCAGAAACAACCACCAACGCCACAATTGAAAACAGGACCAGCATGGCGATCTTCCATTGCGCCGGAGAGTCGGCGAACAAGCCGAAAGCGGCGCCGCGGTTCTCGACGTGGGTGATGCGGAAGAAGCCGGGGATCACTTGTATGCCATCGTGCAGCGAGATATTCCTGGCAACCGCCCACTTCGTAGCCCGATCCAGCAACACCACCAGAAAGGCGATAAGGAAGTGGAACCGGCGCATTGGGCGAGTGTGGGTCATTGGGCTACGCCCAGGGTTACGCCCACTTTTAAACCGCGAAGATTCGGCGAATAAGCCCCCGGAGCAGCTTCCAGCGAAAGGTTGGCCAGGGGTACCTTGGCAGCGGTTCCGTGGTCGAGCGACACTCGGCTGATTACCCCCAAATGATTGATTCTCTGATTATAGGGAGCGCCGGGATGGACGTCCATCCGCCCCCGGGTACCTTCGTGGACGGAACTCCGAAAGCACTGTGGAAAAGAGACCGAAAAAGTGTACAATTTTGTTAGCATACGTTCTGGGGTGCCTTCGCATCTAAGTACGCGTTGGTAGAAAAGTTCCAGTTCCTGATTGGCAAGAAAAGGACGGACTCAGAGGAGTTATTAGTGCCGGGCAAGCAACTTGCGGCGGCGCGGCTTCATCAAGTTTAGGTGAGCGATAACTTTTTGGAGATTCAGCCTCTACACCAGGAAGTCGGGTCAAATATGGCAACCAACGACGTTCAGCCCATGCAAGGAAGCGAACCCCAACTGAATCTGTTGATGTCCAAGAGTGAGTTGGACCAGCCGCTTTGGAAGTCGCTGAGCCAGAATTTTAACGACTTTTTCTTCCCCAAGAAGCAGCCACCGCTTGTTCTGACATCGAAGCCGATTCCGGTAAAGGATATCTGGGGTTTCTACGATTACAAGAAAAACGGCGCGTTGGGTTCGACCGTCGTACACATTCTTGCCGTGGTAGTGATCATAGGTGGAACCATGCTCGGCCGGCGGGTGGTGCAGCAGATTACGAAGCCGCAGGAAGTAGTTACGCTGGTTGCGCCCGACGATATTCCTCCTCTGCCGCCTTCGAAGACTCAGGCCGGTGGTGGCGGCGGCGGCGGTGACCGCGATAAATTCCAGGCACCCAAAGGCAAGCTTCCCAAGCTGGCCATGCAGCAGATCACACCACCCATGATGGTCGTACGAAACGATCATCCGAAATTAGCGGTCGAACCGACCGTGGTCGTTCCGCCGCAGATCAAGCTGGCGATGAACAACCTGCCGAACCTGGGCGATCCGATGTCGAAGTTGCCGTCGGGACCACCATCGAACGGTACGGGTTCGGGTGGTGGCATTGGTTCGGGTAATGGCGGTGGCGTCGGTTCCGGCGAAGGACCCGGCGTTGGTCCAGGACACGGCGGAGGCATCGGCGGCGGGGCGTTTAAAGTAGGTGGCGGCGTGTCCGCACCGAAAGCAATTTACGCGCCTGATCCCGAGTACTCCGAGGAAGCGCGCAAGGCAAAATATCAGGGAACTTGCGTATTGTGGTTGGTAGTCGGCCCGGATGGCCGTGCGCGAGACATTCGTGTAGCTCGCACTTTAGGTCTGGGACTGGATGAGAAAGCGATGGAAGCAGTGAAGACCTGGAAGTTTGAGCCAGCCATGAAAGACGGCAAGCCAGTAGCTGTGCAGATCAACGTGGAAGTGACATTCCGGCTATACTGATTCCCGGTTTGGTTAGCAATGAAAGCGGCCGCGAGAAAAATCGCGGCCGTTTCTATTTGGCGAAAGGTTCGGGTTAACAGAACCGGCCTGGGGTGGCGCACACTTCATGCGGCTGCTGCTGCCTGACCTGAAGTTACCGCTGTCAAGTCCTGCTTCAGCGCTGCCATATTGAATCCAGATGGCGAGGTTCCAAGCTTCGTATTGATCCAATCACCGCTCAGGACTGCGAACGTCTCATCCGCGTAAGCATCGTAAAACTGCCAACTCATGGATTTTAGTGCGCCCCACGTGACGACATACAGGTTTCGCGCATCGTATCCGACGGCTGGAATGCAATGGCCATTTTGAGGATTTGGTGCTGCGTCTCCGACCGGGCCTTGAGGCGGGACGACCCACGGCGTATCGAGGTAGTTCGTTCCGGGCACGACGGCGAAGTTCGGAAGAGCAACCCCGATATAGCAGTTGCCGAATATGTGGATTGCGTCCTTGGCCTGGATATCATTCTTCGGCTCCAATTGGACGAAGGCGCTTATCTTGTCGCCGCCGATTCCGGTTTTTCGCCAGTACTTCAGAACATCCAGCATGTTGGCGCCGGCGTCGGCGTTGCCCTTGGCGAAATGATTGTAGGCCGACGAGAATTTGGGTATCGCTCAGTGTCTTTTCCGTGCCGGTATTGGCGGTCCACTCCTCAATCATGTGGCCGGCCGCGGCGCAAGTGCAGTCGCCGTAGTTGTCATTCCCCATCATCGGCCAAACCGGTACTGGCTTTGAGTAGTCGACGGCGGGAGGTGGCGGTTGTAGCGCCGCAGTGACATATTTCCCAAACAACAAGGTCCTTTTGTCGAACTTTGGCGCGTGTTTTCCGAGTCTGAATGTTGGCATGTGCAGTCCTCCATTTCGATTTAAGTCCGTCGTAAGGATAGTGCTGAAACAAGAGCCGGCGTTTCATCCGGCCAGCGCCTTCCGAGCGAAAGTTGCACCCCAAATCCGCCCAGTCAAACATCAGGCCGCTGCTACTCCCGAAGCTTTCAAGTTGTTGGGAAGCCTTCTAGCGACGAGCACTGCAAGACAAGCGCCAACCCGAGTGGGAAAAAGGTGCAATTCACTCGTCCCGGACTTGCAACGACATGCAGCGTACGAGATGAATTTCAGAACGATGGGTTACTGGTTTTCACCTGGCGGGATTATCCGTATGGATATTGGCGGCTATCTATTCAGTTAGCCACAAACGCATTCCAGTCGCGGAATCCATCCGTGCTACCCCGGGAAAGGACCATCAATATCCCGTAAGATGTTCGGACTCTTTTTGCGAATCTGTTTCTACGGTCTCTTGAGCCGGGCAACATGGATGACAACAGCGCGGAGCCAGCCCGAGCGATATCTCGGCTGCGAATCGAAGACACGACGAGATGCTCGCGCATAGCCCGTGGTTTCGCATTTGGCAGCAATACGGAATTTGCTGCCGACCGTGAGGACGTTTGGCAGAAGTGCCCAACGTTTGCGAGAGCGTCTCCTATTTGAAGTGAACTCTTGAGTGGCAGGCTGCAATCGGGAGCACTCAATACTCTCCAGAGGTCGATGCGTGTGATCGCGATGCTACGCCCTCGTCAATGCTCGTCAACTGATTCGTCCAGCAGAATCGTTAGCGTATGAGGTTGGGGGAAGGCGGCGACTGGCCGCCGCCGCCCGTGAATCGGACATTTTGAACACAGCTACCTCGCATGCGCGAGGAAGCCGTGGCTGGAGCCATCCGACGGCGAATAGCGTCCCACGATCTGCAATGCGCCATTGAGCCCGTCAGCGCGTGTACTGCAAGGGCTGACCCCACAATCGTTGGGATCGTGAAATGCATAAAACTTCCCCAAATGGAGGAGCACGCCTTTGCCTAATCCATTGGAGTCGAAATACGTACCGTCGATGTCACCTTTGTTGCTGACGGTGTGAATAACCGTCCCCAATGTTCCCGCTTTGGGGTAGGCAAACGGCTGGTACGTTTTCCCGTTGTTTTTTGTAGTGAAGGAGACGTAGCTGCTGGCGGAATTGAGTCCATATACGCCAATTACGCCGGAATTGTTAACAGACCACGCGACGGTAAAGCCTGCGGCCCCCGGCACGTCGAGGGTTGTATATTTCTTGCCGATCAGCACAAACCCATGCGTCACGTTAGCGGAATCCACATACGAACCGACCACTACTCCTTTGGAGTTGATCCCGTTCGCTTCGGTCGAAGTCGCGCCTGGCGGGGAAATTGTGGTGAACTTCCCGTTGTTATAGGTGAAAGCGATGGTTCCGGAGGACCCGTTGCACCAGCCGGCCAGCCCGAGGTTGGCATTGATACCGTAGAACGAGATTCCCGAAGTGCAATTCGCGTTGTCGATTGTCGTCAAGGTGGTTCCCTTGAGGATCATCCCGTGTTGCACCCCAGCGCTGTCGATGTAGTCACCCGTGATGACCCCGTTGTCGTTGATCGCGTAGGTGTCGGTTTCCGTAGCTCCGGGCGCATTCACATCCTTGAAAGTGAATTTTCCCCTGAATGCGGGTGCTGCTGCGACCGCGCTCAGGGACAGAAATACCAGCGTCAGCACCAGCAGAGTCAAGATCGGCTTTGTGTTCTTCATTGTCCTACCCTCCTCGAGAATTTGGCTCTTCCTCGTGATTCTCGTTTTTGTTTCGATTTGTTTTCGAGGCTTCCAAAAGCAGTATTCGGGAATGCCCCCGCTTGATATAGCGAGAACTGAGCTCCGGAACTGCCATGGCGCAGGGTAAAACGTTAAAAAACAAAGGCAGGAGACTCCGTGTGCGGGAGACTTTCGTCTCTCATTGTTCGTTCTAATCTCGAATACAGTCTTCCCGACCCCTAACGATTGAGCGACCCTTGGTGGGAAAGCTTAACCTATTCACTAAAGCGAAATGGCACTCCTCTTTTCGATTGCTTGTGGGAGTGATCCGACCAGAGTCTCGGACTGGCGGGCATTTAAGCCGATGATGCTTGCTCATCTCAGGAATTCTTTCAGCCGCCACTAACGGCGGGGACGATGGAAATCTCGCATCCGGCGGGGACGGGACTCGCGAGACCACCTGTATACCGGATGTTTTCGTCACCGATGAAAATGTTGATATGTTCCCGCACTTGCCCTTGCTCGGTTGCGATGCGATCCCGAACGCCCGGATAGATTGTCCAGAGCGCCGACAACGCCTCAGACAAGGTCTTAAGCGACTGCTCGATCTGGACACTACTGTGTCCAGCGGTAAATTCTTGCAATGCCCCCGGAATGTGAAAAGTGACCGGCATCAATCACCGCTTCGGTCGACGCGTCTTGCTTTTCGACAGAGATTTCGTTTCCTGTGAAGGTGCCGACATCTTAGGCGATGTCGGCCGAAGACTGCCAGAAGCATCCCCAACGACTGCATTCCGTATACAGACGATTGACGGCAACCCCTCCAGTATCTTTTGCCACGTCCTGCCTTCATCGCACGAGCCAAACAGCTGTCCGCTTCGTGTTCCGAAATAAATGCCCATCGGGTCGAATGAGTCCGCCGACATGGCATCGCGCAAAACAGTTTCGTAAGCGCGTTTTTGTGGCAGGCCGCGCGAAAGAGGTTCCCATGAGGCGCCGGCGTTGCGGGTTCGATAGACTCTCAGTCGTCCGTCGCACGCGCAGCGAAACTCGTCAGACTCGACTGGAACGATATACACACAGTCTGGATTTCTGGGGTGGGTAATCATGGCGAAGCCAAAATCCGAGGGCACACCGTTGGCAATGTCGTTCCAGTTCTCGCCACAGTCATCCGAGCGGTACAATCCCCAATGACTTTGCAAAAAGAGTCTCTCCGGACGGGCGGGATGCATCGCAATTTTATGCACACACTGCCCGAACAGGGGATATTTTTCGGGCATCGTCGTAGCGCGGATGCCCTGGTTTTGCGGTGTCCAGCTAAGTCCGCCATCGTTGGTCCGGTAAACCCCGCCGGCCGAGATTGCTACATACATACACTGTTTGTCGCCGGGGTCGAGCACAATCGTGTGCAGAGCCAATCCGCCGTTTCCCGGCATCCACCGGGGACGATGCGGATGATCGAACAGTCCTTGCACTAGCGACCAGGTTTCCCCTGCGTCGCGGGTTTCGAAAAGAGCGGCTGGTTCTACACCACAAAAGAGCACGTTGGGTTCTTCGGGCCGGCCGAGCGCTATCTGCCAGATGTTCTTCAAGGAAACGCCGGCATCGGCGGGAAATCTAATCGGGGCCTGTTGGGGATTGGTCCAGCTCTTTCCAAAGTCGTCGCTTGATCGCAGGAGGGTTCCCCAATAACTCGCGGTCGAAGCCCATATGCGGTGTTGGTCTCCGCGGTTGTCGTAGGCCATAGCATAAACACTATGCCCGTGGAAATAAGGCCCCCCGACCTCCCAACGGCTGCGCTGCGCATTGGAACGAAGGATAAACGCTCCTTTCGTTGTTCCTACCAACAACAGAAAGTCTCCGTTCCTGACATGAGCGTGCCGCACACTGTGCAAGATCGTAGTCTTGGGTGCGTTCAGATCGGGGCTAGAACCAACGGAAACGATTCCCGCCGACTGAACCGCTTCCAGAGCTGCCTGAACTTCACTGGCGCGTTGATAGCGCTGTATCGGTTCCTTAGCCAGACAGCGTTGAACGATGGCCCAAAGGCCAGGAGGTATCGGCGGACCAAGAGGTTTCGGGATCTCACGCATAATAGCCGAGCTGATCTCAAAACCCGTGCGTCCCTCAAAAGGTAAGCGTCCGGAAGCCGATTCATAAAGCACAACTCCCAGCGCCCACAGATCGCCGCGATAGTCGGCCGCCTCGCCGCGCAGGATTTCTGGCGCCATATAAGGCAGGGTGCCGCTCATGCTGGACACGTCCTGGATCGACGCAAAGGATCGAGTGCTGGCATCGAATATGCCGCTGCCTACTTGTTTGGCCAAACCGAAATCGAGGACTTTGACCAGACCGTCAGCCGTGATGACGATATTTGCCGTCTTCAGATCGCGATGAACGATACCCCGGTCATGAGCGCGCGCGAGTGCGCTGGCAATTTGAACGCCATACCGCAGGACTGACTCTGGCGGCAGCCCTGCATCTCCGCACATCGCCCGCAGAGACTTGCCCTCAACCAGTTCCATCACAATGAAGAGCTCGCCCTCATTCTCGCCAACTTCGTGGATGGTGCAGATGTTGGGATGAGAGAGAGAGGAGGAGGCACGCGCCTCGTGCAATAGACGCTCGCTCGACGATGTGTCGAGATGAGCATCCTTGTTGACGACTTTCAAGGCCACGTCACGGTGCAACACCTCGTCGTAAGCGCGATAGACAACCCCCATTCCTCCTTCCCCAATTTTCGCCACAACGCGGCAATGACCGAGAACTTGACCAATCACAAGGGTCTCCTTGCGGCAATGTTAGGCTGCGCTTCAGATCTACGTCAATGAATGCGCGCATTATGCGAGCGCCGCGAGCCGGATCGCGCATCCGCAAGCGTCCAACTTGTCGCGCCACCTCAGAAATCATTAGTTCGGACATAAGGACATTCCAGATCGACTCTTCCGATCAACATCCGAACGCTTACAGAGTTTTTACAAAAAGCCGCTTGCCTTAAAGTCGACTTTAAGTTGTAGCGTAATGGATAGAGCGACAGAGCGTCCAGAGCTTTGCCGCCAGGGGGACAAGAACTCATGCAGAAAATGAAATCGATATTGATGCTCGTGCTGTGGTTGACTTCTGGCACGCTTTTGGCACAAGTCGGACAGCAGCGCGTTGATGCCAAGGATATTGCCAGTTTCGACGCAGAACAGGAAAAGCACGCACTGCAGGTCTTGGCGAAGCTCACCGAGAAAGTGATCGTGTCTGCCGCTGATGCCATGCCCGCCGACAAGTATGGCTTTTCACCCACGGATGGTGAATTCAAGGGTGTGCGTACCTTCGGTCAAATGGTGAAACACCTGTCCGCAACCAACTACATTCTGGCCGCGGCAGCCTCGGGAGAAGAGCCACCGGCAGATGCCGGCGACGAGCTTGGGCCTGAAGCTGTGAGAACCAAAGATGAGATTATTAGATATCTGAAAGGCTCATTCGTGCATCTGGACCAAGCAATCGAAGCGATCGGCCAGAAAACTGTGGTTGTTAAATCCTCACCGATCTCGCCGCTGAAAAGCACGGAGGTAACTCGCCTGGCCTTGGTGGTGGAGTCCTTGGTGCATGCTTTTGATCATTACGGACAAATGGTCGAGTACCTGCGCATGAACGGCGTCGTTCCGCCCGCGAGCCGGCCATGACGGATGATTCCGATGACATGCCGATCGCTTGCGGTTTGACGAGCGCGGAACAACGCGAGCGTGAGGCGACGCTCCTTACCAAATTTAGGTCTGCTGTGATCGAGATCGAGGAACTCCCGAATGGGTATGCTTTCCGTGTTCCCGGCGATGGCAAGCGGGTTTCGATGATAGCGGATTTGATTGTGGCAGAAAGGGAGTGTTGCCCCTTCTTGACGTTCGAGTTGGTTGCCCAACCGAGAATGGAACCCGTAATTGTCCGCGTGACTGGACCCGCTGGTACCAAGGACTTCTTGAAAACTGTCTGGTGTACGCCTGATGCGACTGTCTAGCATTGGCTGGCAACTTGGAAGTTGAGGTTGTTAGCGTAACGTCGCAATAGAACTCATTGACGACGAAGGAGGCCGATGCCACAGATCTCGAAACAACAGTTCGAACGGCTGCCACTGCGGGTTCACAAATTTCTTGCCGGTGTGCCGCTTCATGACGTATGGGCCATCGATCTACCGCGTACGCGCTCCGGCATCACGCTGGACGAGTTTTTGCGGACGGCAGACACGGGATCGCAAGTGAATTGCGATTGTTGCGACAGTGATCGTGGCAGAAAGGGGAGTCTGCTTACACGCTCGCCAGTGGTTCGCACTCTCCTAAACATTCGGTTCTTCGTCGGCCGGCTCCTTGGTTGGGATCATGAGCCGGGCTCAACCGCATGGGAAACCTTCACAACGCGTCTGACAACCGCCGATCGCTCTAGGTCCCTTGCGACGGCTGGCACGCACGAAGGACTTTTCCGGATCGTATACCGCTTCGAGAACGAGCAACTCCTTGAGCTGGTCAACCGTACCGCCCACGCAGCAGCGCTGAGCGCCCTTGTCGAAACGGCAAACGAGTACCGCTTCTATCTCGGCGTTTACGTGCAGAACGTTGGCCGCTTCACGCCGGTTTACATGGCCCTGGTTGACCCGTTCCGCAAACTGATTGTCTATCCGTCACTCCTGCGCAGCGTCCGCGCTAGCTGGATTCAAGTATTCGGCACAGACTTACAAGGGAACGCCTTTTTATAGTCCAGCTTTGCCGGATCGATGATCTCGCCGTCTTCGAGGTTGTAGATTCCCGAATTGGCGATGAAGTAAAAATTGCCGCCGAGTATCCGCTGCAAGCTGTGAACGGCGAGGATTAGGTGATGCATTCACGGCCGCGTAGCTAGATGTCGCAGGCCGCTACGGTTGCTGTGCGTGGTTCTGATTTCCAACTCACTTGTTCGACTCGGCCGACCACAAAAACCCACGCGAGGCCGCCAGCCAGCAACACCGCAACAGCGATCTCGAGTGGGGCCAGAAACCTTCCGGTCCGATCCCCTAGAAGTCCGGTGAGCGCCGGGGCCACGACACCTGAGAGGCCGCCGTGGTAAGCGACCAGAGCACGAACCCAGCTGCAATCACCCGGTTGGCGTCAAAACTGTCCTCCCGTTTTGCAATCCCGTCCATTTTCCGGTCGGTGACAGAAATGCGCAACTCATTTTTCAGCAGAGGGGCAGCAGTCGAAAGATTGCCGCGATCCACGTAGTTGATGAGAGCACAAATAGCCAGTAAGACAAGCGCACGCGCAAACACCCTTAGTGCTCGCGACTCATCTGCCATCACAGTCATGACAAAGTCCCGAGCCATTGTGCGCTCGCAAAGGTTCTCTGACAAGCACTCTGCAAAACAATGGTCGCGCACAAGATTATGTCCGAACTACGGGATACCTCGGAAACAATAGCTCCTTAAGTTAGCGCTTATGGGGCATTTCCCCATAAGCGTGTGTGTGTGAACTAATCTTTCGCGCTGCTGGGGCTTGTCTCGTTCCCGCTTTACCCATGGCTTACGCCATGGGCTGCATTCTTACGCCGTTCGCGGCTGCAGACTCATCGTTTTGTTCCACCGCGCGGTGGAAATTCTAGTTTTCACGCTCACACCATAAGCGCTAGACCACTTCCCTCAATCAACTTATTTCCTTCGTACGATCACCGTTGCCGCTCCTGCGATTGCAGGGCTTGCTCAAAGTCTTTTTCCATCTCTGCAAGATGGCGACCCAGTTCGCTTGCGTCGATAAAGGGATTTGCACCTCTTTTCGTCTGGCGAGCCGCTTTGCCCTCCAAATCGAAATAAAATCCATGTGGGGCGAGCATGACATCGGCGTGCATACCTCTAAGCCGCGTGAATGTGTTGCGAGCGTCGTCGACGATGTTCGGATACCTCTCATTATTGGTTAACTTGTAAGGCGAGACCGTGAGTCCGCACAGAAAAAGTACGTCTAACTCTTTGCCGGCTTCATTGACTCGCATCGACCAGGTCGTGCATCCCTTGGTGTGTCCGGGCGTCAAATGGCCCACCAGAATGACGCCCCCCAGTTCTACCCGCTCACCGTCGGCAACGTAACGATCAGGAGTTACCGGCTCGTATGCCAGGTCGTCACCCCAATAAAAGTCTCCTTTGCCCCCATGCACCATCAGTTCTCCATCAAGTTTGCTGGCGACAATCGCTGCACCGGTTTGGCGCTTGAATTCAGCAAACCCACCGCAATGGTCGAAATGGGCGTGACTGTTCAACAAGATCTTCACATCCTTCGGCTTGAAACCGAGCTTCTCGATATTGGCTTCGACCTGTGGCAGCATCTGAATGTGGCCCGTGTCCAGAAGAATGTGGCCCTCCGGGGTGACAATCAGAAATGAACTGATCAAGTTGGTGCCGACGTAATAGATGTTTCCTACAATTCTTCGCGGTTCAAAGAGCAGGGACCAGTTCTGAATCGTATCTTTGATTGCTTCCTGTCCTGCATCTCTGTGGTCCGCCGAAAATACCTTGTTCACGACTTTCCACTGATTTTCGATCCTCAACAAGGATAGGTGATCGGTGAACAAGACCTGCGGGTAGTTAAGTGTCAAGACGGCGCTCGCTGCCGTGCCGGTAATATCCAGACGGTCGACGCGACGGACCCGGCGGTATTCGTCGTTTGCCGGGCTGAGAAACCTGGCAGCGAACTCCTCGCGCGTCCACTGCCTCAAGTAGCCATTCTCAACAAATTTGATCTTGGCGTCAGGCGTGAACGCTTGTCGAATGAAGTCGCCGTTACCAGAAGCATGGGCCTGGAAATAAAGCTCAATAGCGTCTCTTGGACTATCCTGGGCCGCAGCCGTGCCCGCGACCAAAACAATTGCTAGCAGCAACACCGAGAAAAGCATGCTCCTACTCCGTTGTGTGTTCATAGTTCGCCGTTCGAAAACTGAGTGAAGACCGTCTCAAAGAATCTCAAAGACCTCGTACTTCAACCCATCCGCTTCCCGTTCCCCGACTCCGACGCTCACGACCTTGTTTAACCAGGCGTACTTCGCTGACGAGGTCTCGAAAAAGGGAGCCGTCCGAAGGTAGTAATCAGATGGAGCAACTTTCTCGCCCCCAGCGATCCGCGCGCCAACCTCAGGCGAAGCATGGCGGACACCACGGTAGGTCATGAGAATGAGCGCATTGTCATCGGTTCGGAGGATCAATCGCACGTCTTGCTGGCAAGAGCCGTCCCCACGCACTAAGAGCAGGTCTGAACTTGCCTCGGGCAAGACCTCGCCGCGAATCCGATCGCCGGCAAACCGTCCGCCGGAAACAGTGAATACGCGACGGTTGCCGGCCGGTGTGTCTCCGAGCTCTAGAGTGGGAGGGAGTTTCATGGTAATCGTGAACAGGTAGCGCGATCGTAGTTCTGCCATAGAGGTGACGGTCCCTTCCGGGGATCAGGTATCCCCAGCTATGAGTAAAGCATTCCAGTGGAGGGGAAGGTGCAAGCGAGAATTCAGGTCGCTAAGGGCAGGGTGATGTTATCGTGATCCAAGACAATGTTTCGTGGGGTTCGCATGGGCACTCACTATCGGATAAGCGAGTTCGCAGAATTGGGCGGAGTCACAGCCAAAACGCTTCGTTTTTACGATGAGATTCGAGTATTGCGGCCAGCCAGCGTGGATCCGCGCACCGGATACCGCCGTTACCTACCTCAACAACTGCGGGACTTGGCTTCGATCCTCGCTCTCAAGAACCTGGGAGTGTCGCTTGCACAAGTTCGCGATCTGATGGCCAAGAGAGACTCTGCGGTCGACCGCAGAACCATCCTCAACCAGCTGAAACGAACAATGGAGGATTCGATCCAAGCGGCCAACCAGTCTCTGAACTGGATCAACGCTGCCTTAGACGATCTAGGCCAAAGCCAATCTCCGATTTCTGTAATCGTAAAGCGGCGACCGGCCATTCCCATTGCCTCTCTACGAGTCGAGCTAAAGAACTATGCAGAAGTTCCGCGATTCGAGCAGGAACTGTCGAATGCTTTGCCACCCGAGTGCCTTGGGAACTTGCGTGGAGTTCTGTGGCATCGTTGTGCCGACTCGGGATCACTAGAGGCAGAGCCTTTCATTGCGCTGAAAAAGCGAGTGCCGGCAAAGGTTCCCTGCGACCTGAAACAGCTTCCTGAAGCAACTCTGGCTTGTGCCTACTCAGGTCTCGACGATGAGAGTGCCGAGCAGGCCTATGCTGCCATTCGCAGGTGGATGAATGTGAGGGGGTATCGGCTCGCAGGGCCAAAGCGCGAACTCAACCTTGGTCAAATGCTCGAAATCCAATTTCCTCTGGTGCAGAATTAGTTGCGACGAGAGTCGCTCCGCTCCAGCTTAGAGTTGACGGTCCCGTTAAATCACTTGAAGCTACGGAGCACTCGCCAGTTCGAGTGCCTTGCTCAGAACAACATCTCGTCCCTGCTTCAGATCCACGGGTGCTGGGTGAATCTCCACGTCTGGGCCGATTCCGACACCTTCGAATTGCGACCCATCGGGAAACGTGTGCCGGATTGAAGCGACGTTCAAAATCATCCCATTGTCAAATGCGTTGAAGTTGGTAAACGAAAATGTTCCAGCAGTGGTTTCTCCAACCAGGGTTGCTCGCTTCGCCACCTTGAAGGGCATAACAAAATCTTCACATGCGCAAGTGCAACCGCGGTCTACCAATAAAAGAAGGCGTCCGGAGTAAACAGGTTCTTGGGGGTTCACCGATGCGTTGGTGGTTGTGATCTCCGATCGCTCGGGATAGGCCGCATCGTAATTCCGCAGCAGCACGCCCCCTTTAATCGAACTGGAGATGGTCCAAGTGTGGTAAGGCTTGGTCATCAATGCGAGTTGCAGTGCTGTCGGCTGACCTGTGCCCGGATTACCTCGAACGTCGAGAATGATCGCCTTGGAGGAGTGAAACTCGCGAAGGTACTGAATAGCCTGCGCCTGAGTTTCGATGCCATGAAACGTCGGAACCTTAATATAACCAATCGTGTCCTGAACCAGCCAGCGTCCCTCCGTTTTCGGAGTTCCGTCCTCCTTCTTCTTGTCGTTCGCGCGGTCGACGACAACTTGCCGGCCGCCATCGAGTGTAAGCGTAAACCGTTCAGGAAAGATCGCAGGAGTATCGAAGAAACCGGAACCAGCATCGCGATCGCTTGAGGCGGACACATACTTGCGATTGGCCAGGAAGAACTGCTCGATCGGCGTAGCATCGATCGCTGTGATCACGTCTCCCGGTTTCACGGTCTCAATAACGCTGCGCACTACCACCCACTGTCCGTCGATCGGATAGGCTGTAAAGCCAACTGGCTGGCCATAGGTCTTGTCGAGCCAGTTGTCATAGAACCATGTGTGTCCGTCATGAAGCTCTGCAACAAACTCCATTGATAAGAGGTCGAAGTCACGCCTGTCTTCCGATTTCAGAATGCGTGAGATGTAATCGCCATATTGGGCGTCGAATGTTTCCTGCGGCAGATGCGGAAAGAATGTGCCGACAATCCTATAAATCTTTGAAGCGACCAACAGGCGCTCCTCGAGCGAAAGGTTCTTGCTCTCGTGTTCCGGGACGCGCGCTCCACCCGATTGCGGTGCTCGGGCTGACGTGCGAGTGGCGGTGGTGGTAATCACGGGTTTCATGTCTCCGCCACCAGAGTCCGTGGCGGCAACCAGGGTGTGCGAAGCCGGCGTAAAGGTAAACGTGTCGCGCCATTGCGTCTTGTTTCCATTGACCTCGGAGTCGTAGTCGTTTACAAACGAATTGCCCTCCCAGTTTGCCGTGCCGCGCATTCTGCATGGGCCGTTGGGGTTGTTGAAACAAGCTAAGAAGTAATAGAGCTTGGTATTCTTGTTCCACCAGATTGTGAGGAAGCCATCCAGTTTTCCTGCGAAACCGTCTGAGTTCACTTCATAAATCAATGTGTACCCGCCGGAGTCCAGTCTCACGTGCACGTGCCCCTTGCGAGAGCCGCCTTCAGGAAAGGATGGGCTGCGCTCCATTTTCTCAACCGTGTCCCAATCACCCACCAGTTCTTTGGCCAGCCTGTCCATTTCCGGGCTTGCCGCGAACACAGATTCTTCGGCAGGCAACGAACTCAATGATTCCGACTGTAAGTATGCGATGGGGAGCAGCAGGAGAACCAGAAAGAAGACGCGGAAACGCCTCATCGTTTTTGCCTCGTTTAATACAGACGGCATCGCCAACAATTGGTCAACCACATCAGAGTCATTGACCGGCGGCCTCTCATGGCAAACGAATCACGGCGTCCAAATCGATCTTGCCCGCGTCGATGGGTTCTAGGAGAGCTGCGTCAGCCCTGTTGGAACAGGCCGATCACGTTTCCAGCCGGGTCGCGGAATCTGGCAGTGATCTCCGGCGCATCCACTCCGATCGGCTGCACGATCTCGCCCCCGTTGGCTACGATGGCGTCAACGGTCGCAGCCACGCTATCCACCATGATGTAAACCATGAGCCCGGGATTGCCCTGAGGCGGTCTCCCTTTCACCCAGGTGCCGCTCACTTCGTTCACAGTGTCATCAAAAGCGATGCTGCCGTCGCCGCGTTTCCGGATGTTCCAGCCGAACACCCGTTTGTAGAAATCGGCCGACCGCGTAGCGTCAGTGGAGGGCATTTCGATGTAACAAATCTTGCCGTTCGCAAATGTAGGAGGCATAACTGCTCCTTTCCAAAGGGAGTTGTCAAACCGTTATACAACTTCCGCGTGCCGCCACAGCAGGTCGCGGACCGAATCGCTGCCTTCCAAATCGCGACTTGGGCGAAAAGTGGACGAAGCCGCACCAACCTCAGCAGGGTGGTCTTGTAAATCCAATCTCTGAATCATGGGAAATGTTTTGCGTTCCACGGCGATACGTGTAATCCTCGCAACGAGAAAACGAACCGTGTGTTTTTCAGCGACAGCGAACTTTGTGGGCAGCGGAATTCTGGGTGCTGTCGGCGTCGTTACGTTGACGAAGGTGAAGCACAGGCGCGAACTGCTTTTCGCGGCGTTGCCCACGCTATTTGCCGTTCATCAGTTTATCGAGGGATTCGTCTGGCTGGGGTTGGACGGGATTCTCTCGCCTGTAGTGGCGCACGACATGGGCGCGGCATTCATGCTTTATGCGCAGGGACTCCTGCCTTTCCTACTGCCGCTCAGCGTGTTCCTATTCGAGCCAACCGCGAAGAGCCGCCACCGCATGCTGCCGTTCCTCGTGCTTGGGGGAGCCACGACGTTATATATTTTGTGGGCACTGACGGCGTACCCATTGCAGCTGTACGTCAGGGGAAACAGTATCGTGTACATAAATCAAGCCACAAACAATACAGCGGTTGCCCTATTGTATGTGATCGCGACATGCGGCTCGCTGTTTTTCTCGAAGATCAAGATGATGGTAATCTTCGGTGCAGCAAACCTGGTCATACTGCTGGTTGTCATGGAGTTCAAGCGGTACGCGTTCACTTCGCTGTGGTGTGCGTACGCGGCGGTCGCTAGTGTGATCATTCTCGCCTACTTCTGGAAAAGCAGCGCAGAGCGGCCGTTCCTCTACGCGTAGCAAAGCCACACAAGCCAACTTCCACCAGGTAGTTCATTTTTCGAACAGGTTATCAATTGTTCCGCATGATGCGATTGTTGGCCGGTAGATCAACCATGCGCCGTCGAGGAACCAGGAACCAGCGGGCCTAAACACGAAAACAGGAGATCCCAGAGCCCAGTTCAGGGTGGGATCTCGCTACATGTCCCTCATTTCAGGGTTATGCGTACTGCGCCAGGCTGCTGCTGTTGGCGTGTTCCTGCGTTTCTTCGGACTCGGCATCCTTGCCCTTGGGATAAGCGAGCGTCACGTCCAGCAACTTGTGGCCGATGCGGATTCGGATCGTCCTCACGCAGGGCCACTCCACCTAACTTCCGGATAGCCGACCACAGACTCGAATCGCCGGACCGCACCAGGGAAATCCGAGTTGCCACGCACACGGTTTGCCTATTCGACCGAGTCACTAGGGGATGATGACCGCTCTCCGCCCGTGCTGTTCCTGATGCCAGGCATTCTCCACTTCGCCTAGAGGCACCCGCTCGGTGTCGATGCGCAGTGTGCCGCAACCGATGTTGGACATGAGCTGCCGAACAGCTTCGATCCACATCTCGGGTGACGCTGCGGCGTTGCCAGATCCGGCTCCCAGAATCTCCAACCGCGAGCTTCGCAGCACCGCGGCGGGTAGCGAAATAGTAGGCCCCGCGCTCTCTCCAACCTCAACCAGCCGGACTCTGGATGACGCTGGCTTCAAATCTCTTCGCGCAATGGCGGCAAGGAGAGCTTCGGTGGTAGGACCCCAAAGGTAGTCGATAATGACGTCGAAGCCGTTGTCGCCAGCTTCGCGAACGAACGCTTCGGTGAGATCCTGGCCGGGTTTCCCTAGGTGGATGGTCGAGTCGGCTCCGAGGTCGCGAAGTGTATTCAGGACTTGTTCGTTCCGTCCGGCTGCAATCACCCGCCCAGCCCCGAGCAGTTTGGCCATTTGAATGGCGAGTTGGCCCGTGACTCCGGTTGCACCGAGGATTAGGACAGTCTCACCCGGAGCCAATTGCGCACGCCAGGCGAGCGCACCCCAGGCAGACAAGCCGGGGTTTACCACGGCTGCGGCGATGTCATCGTTAACGTTGTCGGGAATCGGAAAACAGCGCGCCCGCGACACGACGGTGCGTTCCGCCATGCTACCGTAAGGCGGCCGAGGGCTACCGAAGAACACTCGTGTACCGTCGTCAAGGCAGCCAACTCCATCCGTGCCGCACACAACGGGCAGTTTGCCGTACGCGGCGTAGTGCGAGCCGCTGGCCATTTGCTTATCGATGGGTTTGAGAGCAGCGGCCCGGACGTGCACGATCACCTCGTTTTCTTCCGCAACAGGTTCGGGAAACTGCTCGAAGTGAGGTAGTTGATTGAGAGTGTGTAGCACGGCAGCGTTCATACTCGCGTCCTTTCAGGATGACTGGGTTTATTTCTCGATGAGCTGCATCCTTCGAACAGTGTGCTGAATTCCTTTCTTGCCTTTCGCTCATCTGCCCCGTACTCTAGCTACATTCATGCTGGCCTGCTAACGGGAAAGCGGCGATTTTTATCGGAAAAGGGTCGATCTCGTAAATTCATGTTTTCAGTCCCCAAGAACGTGGAAGAACTGCGCCGCCTCGCCGAGAGCGACGTACTAGTGCTGGCATTTGCCTTCAAGCGGCGTGCGGCTGACGATTGGGCGCCCGAGCACTGTCACGCACGTGGGCAGTTCTTCGCATTGACTCGGGGACTGCTGGTTGTAGAAGCGGGCAATGAACGTTGGATGTTTCCTTCCCAACGTTGTGCCTGGATTCCTCCTGATTGCAAGCACAAGGCGCGTTCTGTGGGAGGCGCAGCGGGCTCCATGGTTTATCTGTCAGCCGAGATGTGCCGTGGCCTGCCCAAGAAGCCGTGCCTGTTTAGCTCATCAGGGTTATTGTTTTCCATCGTTGATCGTGTTCTCGCGTGGAATCCCCGGCACCCGCTCAACCCAGCACGGAAGCGCCTAATCACAGTTCTTCGCGATGAGATTGCACAGCCTGAACAACAGCCTTTGCGGTTGCCGCTGCCCAGAGACGAGAGGCTGGCCAGAGTTGCCCATGCTCTGCTGGATGACGTCGCCGCCGACCGCGGCCTGGACGACTGGGCGCATTTTGCTGGAATGTCCCGCCGTACTTTCATGCGTGCATTTTCCGCTGAGGTAGGTATGTCGTTTGGCCGGTGGCGGCAGCAGGCGCGGCTGTTCGCTGCGCTTGAAATGCTCGCCCAACACAAATCCGTCACCGAGGTGGCTATTGCAGTTGGTTACGACAGTGTGAGCGCTTTTATTGAAATGTTTCGCAAGATGCTGGGAACCACGCCACAGATATACTTTCGAAGCAAGCAAGAAGCGGTGCCCAAGCATTTGGAATCATGAGTCGGCCGCCACAATTGCTGTCACGTTAGCGATTCCTCCTGGCTGCCGAGCTAAGCGGAAGTTGCCCTCGGCCTAGAAGTCGGCTCCCGCCCTCATCGCGAGGTATCCTTTCGCCGTCGCCGCTGCTCGCTTGCCTTTATTATTTCGTTCAAATCCATGACCGGCCGTATCTCAACCGGTCCAAGTCCATATTTAAAGCCTGGTTGCTGTGAGACAAGCTGAACCGCATGATTGAGGTCTCGCGCCTCAAGGATCTGAATGCCACCAAGTTGTTCCTTGGTTTCCGCATAGGGGCCATCAGTCGCCGCGACTTTGCCGTTTTTCCAGTACAGGGTCAACGCGGTCTCCGGAGGTTGAAGAGGTACTTCGGCGGCAAGATGTCCGTTGGCGCGCAGATGGTCGTTGTACTCAAAGCATTCGTCGAACGTTGCGTGTCGCTCGTCCTCGGACATCCCTTCGAATTTTCCTGGCTCGATGTATCCCAAGCAGATGTATTTCATTGTTCTTCTCCTCCTGGTCGAGCCAGCAGCACAGCCTTGCCTGCTGGATTGTTCATCCTATAGTCGTCGCGCACAGAGAAAATCGACAGCAGAGGCGAAATTGTTTGGAAAAACTGCGGAACGTTCCGTCTGTCTCCTGTTTTATGCCCCCCAGTTTCATTCACTAAAAGCGCGAAAAAAATCTAGTGGTGGGTTTCTTGTCCGTTGCGGTTTGGATCAGAACAACCCGGCACGGCATCAAAGCACTTCAGAGGAGAAGGAACATGAACAATCTTGAGTCTATGTTAAAACGCAACAAAGAGTTTGCTGCTCAGCAGTCTGCTGCGGGCACACTGACGCCTTCGCTTCCGCGCGCGCTGCCGAACGTCAAGGCTATCATCATCGGTTGCGCCGACATGCGTGTGGATCCGGCTCATGTGCTTGGAATTAAGCCGGGCGAGGCCGTCGTGATACGTAACATCGGTGGTCGAATCACCCCGGGAGTGTTGGAGGAGTTGCGACTGCTCGGGCGAATCGGTGAAGTTGCTGGAGCGATTCCCGGGGGAGGCGGTGAGTTTCACATCGTCGTACTTCAGCACACCGATTGCGGGATCACTCGGCTTACTCGCGACCCCGCCATGCTGACGCGCTATTTTCAAATACAGGAAGGGGAACTCAAGCAAAAAGCGGTCAGCGATCCTCGCGCGGCGGTTGCCGTTGACGTTGCTTCACTGCGCGCGATTCCGGCGTTGCCGACTGAATGGCTCATATCAGGCCTCGTCTATGACGTGGCGACCGGACTGGTTGAGATCGTCGCGCCGCCAGCGCTGATTCGCGCCGCATAAATAATAAAATATCGAGACTCGTATCATAGAGGGGTTGCCAACACCCCTATGGAAAAACTGGCGACAGACAGGACGTTCGCCAATTTCCATTCGTCGAAAAATTTGGGAACGTTCCGTCTGTTCCGGTTTCCCGCCGAGTTCCGGAATTCGAATGGGAAAGAGGCCGTCTACGCGGATTTGGAGATATCCGCGTCATCGTCGTCCGCGTGTCCGAGCGCAGGGAGGTACCGGCCGAAGTTCAATTCGAAGTCGCTCCGAACGCCGTAACCGATATTACGGATCTTGGTACGGCGCGCCTGCGCACCTGGTAAGGCCAGCAGTGGGAAGAACAGGTCGTTGCTCGACATTGGTAGCCTTGACTGGAAGGGCCAGTACAGGTGTAATTGGTTTCGCGTTCCGAAGAACGGCGACTGGTCACAGTGCCCACCCGCAGGAGGCCACAATGACAGCCTATTCCCCGGCACTTCTCTGTTCCGCGGCATTTCTGCTTGTCGTCGGAGGTGCTATAACATCCTCCGCTACTCCTATGGCAAGCGCTGGTCCCTCCAAAGCGCAAATCACTATTCTTTATGATGCTTTTGGCAAAGACTCTGCCATGCAGAAGGACTGGGGTTATGCTGCGCTGGTGGAATACGGCGGGAAGCGAATCCTGTTCGACACCGGCAACAATCCGGAGATCCTTGCCCAGAACGCAAAGGCAAAAAGTATCGACCTGGGGAGCCTGGATTTCGTTGTCATGTCGCACCGCCACGGCGATCACATGGGAGGACTGGCGTACCTGTTGAAGGTGAACCCCAAAGTGAAGATCTACGCGCCGAAGGAGGGGTTTGGCGTCTATGGCGCCGACTTGCCGAGTAGCTTTTTTCGCAAGGATTCTTCCCTGCCGTCGGAGCAACGTTATTACGGCGGTGCGCCCCCCGACGTCATGCGGTTTGGATCAGCCTGCCCGGCGCAAACTTCCAACTCGTGGATAAAACGGTCGAGATCGCTCCCGACATCTATCTGATCTCTTTGGTCTCCGATAAACCGGGCACACTGGAACTGCACGAGCTGTCGCTGGCTATTAAAGCGCCCGACGGCATGGTGCTAGTGGTGGGGTGTTCACATCCGGACATAGACAAGATCGTCGAAGCGGCCAGCACGATCGACCCGCGCATCCATTTGATCGTGGGCGGCTTTCACCTCGTAGTAGCAACCGATGCTGACATCCAGAAGATCGTCACGGCGCTGCACGACACGTTTAGTGTCCAGTACGTCGCACCCCGCCACTGCACCGGCGAACCAGCTTTCACGGCGCTGAAGAAGGCATTTGGTGATCGTTATCTCTTCGCCGGGCTGGGTAGCACCTTCGCGCTGAGTACCTCCCCAGATTAAGAGTTGATTCTGGTGAAACGGCCGAATGTTTATACACTTCCGGTTGGGACTGCGCCCGCACGCTCGTAATTCACGATAATGACGCCTTTCGAGGTGACTGTACTTTCCGTCATCTTGAATGCCGCCGGGATCGTGCCATCGGCAAACAATTGATAGGTTTTGCGTCCATAGACGAGCACGCCAGCATCATCTCGCAAGAGGCGCATGAAATACTCAAACGTTTCTTCAGCGGGATTGAATTTCGTATGGTCGACACAGCCATCCAGGGTAATGTTGATTGCGAAGATTACATTTCTCATTTGATTGTCCCCTCGTATGTTCGGAGCTTGTTGCGCCCTTTGCACATTTACCGCTTAGCGATTTCCGTTCCGTCCGACCAGCGTTGCACAGGAATCACGAACTGCGTCAGGTGCTCCACGGAGTCGCTCATACCAACGACGGGGGAACCCGGCAGGTTCGCTCCCCAACTGGCGAGGTCGGTGTCCGAATAGAAAAACATGAGGTGGGAAGGCCAGTGGGGGTTGCTGTCGCCGCCATATCCTTCTTTGCCCATCATGTAGCACATGGCACCAGGCTCCATCGGCGGCAGTTCTTTCCTGGCGATGGCAGCGGTGATGGACTCGGTCATCTGAGCTGGCGTACGCCCCGCCAGTCCCCACTCGGTCTCTTTGGTGACGCGCAGAAGGTAGGAACGCGCGGCTGCCGCGTTAACACACATAGGAACCCGCACTTTCGGATCCCAAAAGTCAGCATCCGCAGCGGATGTCCACGAGCGTCCCACGATACACACGAAGCCGTTCGCGCCTTTGACCGCCGCTTCGAAACCGTGTGGTCCAAGAACCATGACCTCGGCATCGCGTGAAATAGACGCTGGCGCTGCACTGCGCGCCAGGGCTATTTCCGCGGCTCGGTCGGCCATGAGGTACTGGTCGACCGGGGCCATGTTCGGATAATGTGTCGTGGCATCCTGTGCCATCGCCTGATTCGCCGTACCGAGGTACGCCGTACCAAGCACAACAAGCAGTGAAAAGCTTTTGATTACCATTGCGCCAATTTTCTTATGCATTGTTTTCCTCGCTTGAATGGGTCTTTTCTATCGGGCCGCCCTTTCATCGCTTTTAAGGCCGGCAGATTGCCGATGGCCTTCACGATATTGTCGAACGACCTGACCCGAATTCGACAAAGCACCCAAGAAATTTGCTTTTTCCGCACTTCTGACGAGTCTTCTCTTATTTAAACCGCCGAATCGGCTCTCGCAGGAATTGCCGCCTTGAAGGCATTTCCCGCATGCTATGCTGGTTGCCGAAATGCCGGATTCAGAACTCCCGCAATGGTTAGACAAAGCTGACGCGGGCACGATCGGCGTGCTAACGCTTGATGACGGCGAACGCATGACCGCACAGGTTGTCAGGTTCGACGACAAACGCGACGAACTGGTTGTCGCCGTCATCTCCGCGAAACGCTCCCATGGGAACGGCGCTCTGGATGGTCACGCCATTCCGGTCATCCGCATTGTTTCATTCCAGCCCCAACCGCGCGCCGCACACCCGTGGCCATACTCCGACCCCTGCCGGGGCAAGTCCTTTTCATTTGCACGCTTTGTGTTGATGGCGACGCTGTTCCTCTGCATGACAGTTGGTAGCTTGCCCCTATTTTTCCTCGTGATGAAAAGGCCCTATGGATTCCAAGCGGCATCGGCGATCATCTACACGATTTTCGTGGTATTCTTCACATTCGCCCGTACCGGGAGCAGAACCGGAAAAGACCTCCCGCCCTACTTGTTCACTTGTCCAGCCGTCCGGCCCCAGTTTTCTCGTCTGCTCCGGCGTCACCTCGGCTTTCTCGTTACTCTTTTCGCACTCCAAACCCTGGCGCTAGCCGTGCGTCCACAGTTGCCGGATTGGTGGAACATCAAAGATAGGAAAGGTGCAACCCCGTTCGATCTCGCCCTGATGTTGTTGTGCGTGGGGTTTGGATACGCGCAGGTTTTCACTAACCGTTCCCTTCTCGATCGCGCGCACCGGGACTTCTCCGCTTAGGACGACAAACTAGGACAAGCTGGGGGACAAGTCCCCGGTTTTCAAATTCACTGCTGCCGAACTCCGCCGCGACAGTTCCATCTTCTTTGCTAAACAGCTTTGCCAGTGGCGAATGCTTTGCGCAGCGCAGACTTCCAACTCGCGCTGAATTGTTTGGAGATTTCGGCATCCGGCACGAGGCGGTCAAATCCATGAAAGGCACCGCGCACAACCAAGAGTTCGGTTGCGACTCCGGTATGGACGAGCCGCCGCGCATACTCCATGTCTTCTTCGACGAACAGGTCGATAGAACCGACGCCGATCCAGGCAGGGGGTAGGCCGGCGACGCTGGCTACCCGGGCGGGTACGGCAGCCACCGGCACTTTGGAAGAACCCGCTGGAACACCGAGCAGCGAGCTCCAGGCAAGACGATTGGCACTCGCAGTCCACATAAAGTGGCCAACGGCGGGCGGCGCTGGGTGGGAGCTGCCCGTTCGGTCGTCTAGCTGGGGGTAGATGAGCAACTGGAAGACGATGGGAACTTCCTTGCGGTCGCGCGCGTGAATCGCGAGGCTCGCTGCGTGGCCGCCGCCCGCGCTCTCACCGCCGACGGCAATCCTGGAGCGATCAATGCCGAGCTCCGCCGCATGGGCATGGGCCCATTTCAGCGCGGCGTAATTGTCCTCAAGCGAGCCGGGATAGTGCGTCTCCGGAGCCAGTCGGTAGTCAACCGAGACGACGACGCAATGGCAATCCGTCGCGATCCCCTGGAGCAGGGGCATCCACCCGGGATCGGTCATCATGAAGCCGCCGCCATGCATGTGAAGCAACAACGGCTTGCCCTTCTCCGACGGCGCGGGATCAACGACCCAGAGACGAACCTCGGGTGCTCCTGGCGGCCCGGGAATATGCCGCTCCACGGGCTGCGGCGCGGGAGCAGGTAACGGGGGCATGCCGGGCGTTTGCCGGAACTTGCCGACCATCTCCGCTGAGAGGTCAAAAGCGGGAAACTGCTTGAGTGCAGGAAGAAGTTCCGGATCGACGAGGGAATATGGGTCTGCAACCGCCGGCGAATTTTCTGAGCGCGAGGCTTGCTCAGCCTGCGCCAGCGTAGCAGCAGGCGCGAGTCCCCAAGCCAGATTAAAACCGGCCAGACCAAATCCGGCGGTGCGGATAGCGAAGTCGCGACGAGTGAGTTGATTGCTCATTTGAGTAGCAGGCGACTCGCGTTGCATCGCTTCGCCCTCGACGGACGGGTCGTAGTCGTTAGGGTGGTGAATCGCAACCAAATATTGCGCCATGATTTCTCCTCTCATTCGAAGTCGCGGCGGCCAGACTATTCCGTTGTTTTCTCCGGAGCGGGGTAGAAAAGAAGCTCGCGCACTTCGCCGGCCACATCGCAGGCGATGGCACCCTTCTTCGCCCATGTCAGCGCCTCGTCGATATCAGCGCATTCCAGTATCCAAAATCCGCCCATGTGCTCCTTGGTCTCGGTGTACGGCCCGTCGGTGACGAGCACCTTGCCGTCGGGTTGGGCCCGCAGCGTCTTCGCGCTGCCAGCGGGGGAAATGCCGCAAGCGAACTTCCTCACGCCGGCAGCAATCATTTCGCGGTTGAGCGCGTGGATCTCTTCGATCATCGCTTCGGTTACGGTGGACGGGTCGAAGTCGTCGGGCATGTAGTTAGCAACCAGATACTGTGGCATGACTTTTTCTCCTTAGGTTTCTGTGGTTTGTTTCCGATGACTCAGAGCCGCAACTCATCGTTCTGTTGTCTTATAGTCGTTGGGGAGACGGAAAATCGACAGCTACTCCAATTTTTATTTCAGCTGCCGAATTCGCTCTTGCAGGAATTGCCGCGCCTTAGTGCAATCCCTCCACGAGATACAGTTGGCTCAGAGCGTTGAAGCAGGAATAGGCATAGGATTTGCCGTCGGGAGTGAATGCCGCATCGGCCAACGCAACCCCCGCGGGGTCGGATGGCCCGATTTTCTTGAACAACTCGCGGCGGCCAGTGGCCAGATCCACGCGCATCACATCCGCCGAATAGCTACCGAGCACCCCAACCAGCGCCGAGCGCCCGTCACGCGACACAGAAAAGATTGCCTCGTCCGGATGGATGCCGGGAACCAAGCGGGGCGCTCCCTGACCATCCACGGGATATAGCGCCACGGAATCGGAGAAGCCAAACACGAACTTACCGTCCGCAGTGGGGACAAATCCGCTCACTCCCTCGGGAGAAATCGGGCGTGCAGTTCCCGAATCGATGGCTTGCACGTAGATGCGCGATTTGTGACCCGGTTCCGTGCCGCTAAATACAACGTTCTTGCCATCTGGGAGAAAACGAGCGTAGGTCCGGTCGATGGAATCCTGCGTGATCTGCTTCGTCTCCCCTGGGCCAAGGGGAATCAGGAAAAGCTGACGGGGAATGCGCAAAATAAGGGACGACAGAACCCACTTCATGTCCGGTGAGAAATCGTAGCCCACGCCATCGCCGATGCGTTCGGGCGCTGCGCCATCGCTTGCACGGACGTAAACGTCGTAATCAGGTCCGCTATTAGCCCCTTCTTCATTCAACAGCACTTGTCGGCCGTCGGGTGAAATAGCCGAAGCGTCACTCCAATTTTGAATGGTCACATCTTGTTCTCGATCCTGACAATTCCCCGTAAGTAGGCGAGGATTCGAAAGATATTTTGCCCGAGAAGAACGCGCCCATCGCGGGCAATGTCGTAGAGGGTTGGGGTGGCCGGAATTCGGCCGACCACACGGGTATGGCCCGAAAGATCGGCGGCCCAGAGCTGAAACTTAGTGCTTTCTTCCGCGCTGGTGAACCATACTTCCTTGCCAGAGGGAGCCCAATTAACCTCTTCAATGGCCGACTGCCGCGGGGACAGAGTCCGATTGCGGCCGGAAGGGTCTACCATCACCACATTGCCAGCGCTGTCTCCCAAGGTGGGATGCTCGGCGAATGCCACCCAGCCTCCCCTGGGCGAGACGCGCACGTTGGTTAACCAGCCGGTGGCGGGCTTATATACAACGTGGCCGATGGGGTACTCAATGCGAAAGTGTCCGTCCACGTAGTGGGCGACGGCGATCTGGTTGTCGGGGCCCCAATCCGCGTCCACGACATCGCTCATCATAGGACGGGGAGCTGCGCCACTTAGCGGCGCTCTCGCCAGCACGCCAACTTTGACATTTCTACTAAGGTCTCGTCGCTTTTGGATCAGGAGCATCTCTCCAGTGGGAGAGATGGATTCGAGGTCAGCATCTTTCAGGCCGAGGCTTACAGGGGCGTGACTGTCGGGCGCAAGTGAGAAAAGTTCGGTCTGCATCCCGAGGTGCGCCGAGCTGTAGATGATAGTTCGCTGGTCGGGTGCGAAGCGGGCAGAAGAGATGAACTCGCGTCCAAACGTAAGCTGATGATAGCTCGGCGGCTCAGCCGGAGGGGCGTTCAGGCGAACGAAAAGCAGCGCCACGGCCGCAACTAGGATTCCGATGACTCCCAGCAGCGCGGGAACGAGCCAGGACTTTCCCGGTTTTGTCACCGCAGGCGCGGCGGAGCTCGTAGCCGACGCTGCGGGCGATGAAATGGGAGACAACGTCTCCAATGCGAAGGCGATGTCGCGTGCAGACTGGAAGCGATCGGCCGGATATTTTTCCAGGCAATGGTGAACGATACGCTCCAGTAGGGGCGGCACATCGCGGCCTGTGGCGGACAAGTCTGGAGGTTCTTCTTTCAGAATCGAACTAATGGTATCGGCCGTTGTGTCGCCACGAAAGGCACGGCTGCCGCTCAGCATTTCATAGAGCACCGCGCCGAAGCTAAACAGGTCAGAGCGCGCGTCAACAGCGGCTCCGCGGCACTGCTCGGGAGACATGTAGCCGAGCGTTCCCAGCAGGACGCCGCGGCCAGTGACGGAATCGAGCGTTGCCTCCGCCGACAAGCCGGGAGCACCCAGCTCAGGCATGGTCAACTTGGCCAGGCCGAAGTCGAGAATCTTCACGTGGCCGTCGCGCGTGATGAAAATGTTTTCCGGTTTCAGATCGCGATGGAAAATGCCGTGATCGTGTGCAGCGGCGAGTCCGCGAACGATCTGCAACGCATAGTCGATAGCTTTGCGCACTGGCAGCGGGCCACTGATCAGGCGTGATCGCAAGGTCCCGCCTTCGAGCAGTTCGGAAACGATGTAGGGGGAATTATCCTGGCTGCCAATGTCGAACACGGCGAGAATATTCGGATGGCTCAGCGCTGCCGTGGCTCGCGCCTCCTGCTCGAAGCGACGCATGCGCTCGGAATCGCCCACCGAGCCGGTGGGTAATACCTTGATCGCCACTTCGCGGCCCAGGCGTGGATCGCGGGCGCGATAGACTTCTCCCATACCTCCGGCGCCGAGTGCAGCAACGATCTGGTAAGGGCCAAGTTTCGAGCCTTGGACGAGAGACATTCCGGCCCAATTATAGACGGATGCTGGTACGGCTCTATTACCGCGGGTGAATGTGGGACAGACGACCTCCCGCTTTTCGCTAACGACGCGCCACCAGACATTTTTTATTTCAACTGTCGAATCCGCTCTTGCAGGAACTGCCGCTCTGGTTCCTGTTGGGTCAGCGCCAGCGCCTTCTCATACGAAGCACGGGCCTCAGCTGTCCTGCTCAGCCTGCGGTACATATCTGCACGGGCGGAATGCGCCAGGTAATAATTTGCCAATTCGCCATGTTCCAACACGGCGTCGATATGCGCCAGGCCGGCCTCTGGACCTTCGCACTCTGCAATTGCCACGGCACGATTTAGCTGTACAACTGGCGAAGGCTGAATTCGTAACAATCGGTTGTAAAGCGCAACAATCTGCCGCCAGTCGGTCACAGACACCGATTCCGCCTCCGCATGAACGGCCGCAATCGCAGCCTGGAGTGTGTAAGCGCCGAAACGGCGAGACTTCAGGGCTTTCTCCAGGAATGCCACTCCCTCGGCGATCTGCTGCTTGTTCCAGAGCGAGCGATCTTGATTCTCGAGCAAAATCAGATCTCCGGTCGGAGAGGTTCTGGCGGCGTGACGGGATTCCTGTATCAACATTAGGGCAAGCAGACCCATGATCTCCGGAGAAACGCCTTCCGGCTCTGGCCGGAGTTCCATCAGCAGCCGGCCCAGTCGAATCGCCTCGCCGGTTAGCTCGGCCCGCGTTACCTCCGCTCCTGCCGCAGCCGAATAACCCTCGTTAAAGACGAGGTAGATGACATGAAGCACCGCGCCCAACCGCTCCGGCAATTCCTGCGGCGTCGGCACCTCGTAGGGAATCGGGGTCTCTCGAATTCTTGCCTTGGCACGCACAATGCGCTGCGCCAGCGTACGCGGAGTGATAAGGAAGGCCTTGGCGATCTCCTCGGTTGTCAGCCCGCACACCTCACGCAGAGTGAGCGCTACACGCGCTTCCGGCGGTAGAGATGGATGACAGCAGGTAAAAATCAGGCGCAGCCGGTCGTCTTCAAGGCTGTCCTCTTCAGTGGAATTAGACCTTTCCGTCGAACTAGATTGCGCTTCGAGATATCGCACGAGCTCGTCTTGAGACGCATCAAATCTTGCCCGTCGACGCAGAGTATCAATGGCTTTGAATCGGGCCGTCGAAATCAGCCATGGTCGCGGGTTGCCGGGTACTCCACTCCTCGGCCACAGGCTTAGTGCAGCCGCAAAGGCTTCGTGCATCGCCTCTTCGGCAAGATCAAAATCACCGAGCAAGCGGATCAGAGTTGCCAGGATTCGTCCCGACTCCACGCGATAAAGGGAGTCGAGCAATTCGCGTATCTGCTCGGGGGAACTCTGGGAAATGACACGCTCGGACATGACGACGACCATAGCAAACCAGCTACCCCGAATCAATTTGGCAAACCGCGGATCGATGCCGGCAGATCGAGGTAAAGTGCACAGGTCGTGACTCTGAAATCTGGACAATAGAACGCTTCCTCGGTTGACTCACAATTGCCAACGCACTCTTTTGAGCATTGAAGCCGCCTTAGCTGAGTGCAAGGGAAACGTTGCCCACAAGGTGCGGCCGCGAAGCTGGGAATTCTTGTCAGTCGTAGTAATTTTTTCTTTTCAATTCCCGAAAATTCGGCAGTTGGCGAAGTCTCGTCATTCAATTTTTCGGTTACGCCTTTCGTTTTAGTGCATTGCACGTGGCCCCCGTGTTGCATCTTCGACAACCGAGAGCCGCGCTGGCAGGAATGCAGCAACACCGTCGCTCACAGGGTCAAACAACATAACGATGACCTTGAGGATCGCGCGATCAGGGCGCCAGGGAATCGTGGTTTTCACGCTAAGTGGGCGGATGAAGGCGGGAAAGGTCGCGGAGTTGAAAGCGCTCTTTGATGCGGACTACAGAGCCAAATCGTCTATCTGATCGTGCGGCGTCGAAGTAGCTCGGGCCCCGTTTGCAGTGTCCACAGCCGGAGGAACAAAGTGAAACTTCTCGAAATTCAGTCGTCACCAAGAGGCGAATCTTCCGATTCGATCACCCTCACCAAGTCATTCATCGAGGCGTGCAAGTCCGACAACGACTCGATCGTTGTGGATACGTTGAACGTCTGGCATGAATCGCTACCGGAGTTCGACTACGCGGCAATTGGAGCGAAGTACAAAGCAGTGAAGCACGAAACGATGACTGAGGCGGAGTCCAAGGTATGGGAGCGCATTCAATCGTTGATCCATCGCTTTCAAAACGCCGATCGAATCGTCTTAGGAACTCCAATGTGAAATTTTGGCCTGCCTTACAAGCTCAAACAATTGATTGATCTCGTAGCGCAGCGAAACTATCTGTTTACTTACGACGGTAAACAGTACGGCCCCCTCTTGCACGTGGAAAAGGCAATCGTCGTCTATACGCGCGGTTCACGTTACCTGGAAGGTACTCCTCTACCGCCCTCGCGATTCGATTACCAAGCAACTTATTTGGACTTTTGGTTGCAGCTTGTAGGTGTTCGAGATCTTCGGACCGTGATTGTTGACAACGCGTGGAATCGAGATCGTCAGGAATCAGAAGCGAGCCTGGCCAAGGGTAAAGCGACTCTGGAACAACTGGTTAATTGGTTCTTAACGAGTGGCAGAGTTGCAGCAATGCAATCCTAAGCAAGCGGAGGCTCACCCCTGCTTTGTCAGGGGTTCCGGGTTGGCGCTACGACCTGTGTGACTGCTGGCTGTGCGAGTGTTTGGGCCAATGCGCTCCGACCCAGCAGTCCCGTTGCTCCGAGAATCAGGACCTTCATGTCGAACACCCTGTTAGGCTGCGAACTGTCTTAGGCGGATGCGGCTTCCAGGCGTCGGCACTTCTCTCGTTCCTGTCAGCCTCTAAGATTTTCAGCAAGAGATTCCCATCCAGCTTCACACCGCGCCGGAAGCAAATGATCGGAACTCGATAATCAGGTACTGTAAATAGCAGAAATCAAATGACTGGCGGAGAGGGGGGGATTCGAACCCCCGATACCCGTTAAGGTATGTCCGCTTTCGAGGCGGATCGTTTCAACCGCTCACGCACCTCTCCGCGCGGGAAAACTATTTATCTTCCAACTGCTACGAATGCCCTTCGGCACGACGGCTTCTGAAAAACGACTGCAACAATTCGGCGCTACGCCCGGCCAATACGCCTCCGCGGACCTCGGTTCGGTGATTTAACTTCGGGTGGTTCAGCACCTCCATCACCGAGCGGATTGCGCCTGCCTTCGGATCGTCCGCCCCGTACACCACGCGTTTTACCCGGGAATGCACCAGCGCGCCTGCGCACATGGGGCACGGCTCAATTGTAACAAAGAGCTCGCAGTCTCCCAGGCGGTGGTTACCGAGATGCTCACCCGCTTGGCGAAGCGCGATGATCTCGGCATGGGCGGTGGGGTCGGAGTCGGTAAGGTTACGATTCCAGCCTCGGCCGACGATCTCGCCGGCATGAACGACGACAGCGCCCACGGGGACCTCGCCCGATTCCAGTGCGCGTTGTGCGCTGCGCAGGGCCTCTTGCATCCAGAATTCGTCTGAGGCGTTGCTTGCCTTGTCATTCATCATTAGTCATTCGTCGTTGGCCGTCACTAATTACTCTGAGAGCAATTGTAGCGGGCGCCGCCCAGGACGTGTGGATACTCGCGCCTACCTTTGCAACCTAATCATCGATCTTGAGAGAGAAGATCCGAGAGAGAAGATCCGAGGTAACCCGTTCAGAGCCATCGCCATGAAACCGCTAGGTGACGCTTTCATCAAGCTGATCTCGATGATCATCATGCTGATCATCTTTTGCACCGTGGTCACCGGGATTGCCGGCATGCAAGACATAAAAAGGTCGGCCGCGTCGGAGGGAAGGCGCTGCTGTACTTTGAGATCGTCTCGGCTCAGGCGTTGTTGATGGGGTTGGTGGTTGGCAACGTGGCGCGGCCGGGCAGCGGTTTCAACCTGAACGCGGCTTCGCTTGATTCCAAGGCCGTTGCTGACTATGTGGGCCAGGCCAAGACGCAGAGCGTGACCGATTTTCTGATGCACATCATCCCCCAACACGTAGTCGACGCTTTCGCCAAAGGGGACATCCTTGAGGTCTTGCCCGATCGCGTCCACGGCTTCTGGGATTTTGTGGTTGATGGTATGCTTATTTCGATATGGGGATTCCGAAGCTGCTGCGCAAAGTCTTTCTGTTGGACTTACTTCAGGGCCTGAAGGTCACCTTTCGCTATCAGGATCCCAGAGAGATTTACACCGAACAGTATCCACTGCAGCGGCCGCAGGTGGCCGAGCGTTATCGCGGTGCACCTCGGCTGAATGTGAATCCTGACACCAATGAGACCATGTGCATTGCCTGCGATTTGTGCGCGCTGGCATGTCCGGAGCATTTGATTGTGGTCACGAGCGCCCGCAACGAGCAGACCCGCCGCAAAGAACTTACCAACTTTACCTACGATCTAAGCCGCTGCATGTTTTGCGGACTCTGCGAGGACGCCTGTCCCGTGGATGCGCTGGAATTGACCCAGGACTTCGAACTCGCCAGCTACACGCGCGACGGCGCAATCTGGAATCGCGAGATGCTGGAGAAGGGTCCGCAGCCGACGCAGTATAGGAAGTAAGCAGTCAGCAGTTCACCCGGATTGAGCATCCCCTACACCCGAATTCAAAATCCCATTGTCATTTCGCGCGCAGCATAACCATCCGCGAATGCGGATGATCCTGCGGAGTCGAGAAACCTGCTTTTCGCTCGCGCCGGTAAACAGCAGATTCTCGACTTCGCTCGGAATGACAAGAAAATGGTTTGGCTAAATGCCAATTGTTAAATGCTGGGCTGCTGCTGTGTCATACAGTGCATCGCCCCAAATCCCCAGATCAGATCTCCAGAGTAAATGCCGATGACCTGGCGATCGGGGAAAAGATCGGCAAGAATGTCCAGTGCGAAGCGGTCGTTAGGATCATTGAACACCGGGACGAGAACCACACCGTTGGCAATGTAGAAATTGGCATAGCTGGCCGGCAGCCGGCGTCCTTCGAAGATAACCGGCGCGGGCATGGGCAGTTCGATAATGGCGAGCGGCTTGCCGTCCTGGTCGTTGGCGGCCCTCAGGCGGCGGATATTCTCGCGCAGTGGTTCGTAGTTGGGGTCGTCGGGATTCGTCTCTACTGCCGTTACGACTGTGTCCGGAGCGACGAAGCGGGTGATGTCGTCCACGTGGCCGTGGGTGTCATCGCCTGCGATCCCGGAGCCTAGCCAGACTACGTTCTTGATTCCCAGATAGTCGGCGAAGACTTTTTCGTAGTCTTTCCGCTTCATCCCTGGATTGCGTTGCTGGATTTTGCTGAGTAGACACTCCTCGGTGGTAAGCAGAGTGCCTTGGCCGTTGACGTCGATGGATCCGCCTTCGAGGACGATGCGGTGCTTGCCGAAGACAGGCTGGAGTTCGTGGGCGTCGGCGGACCTTGCCATCAGGCTTCCGACTTTTTCGTCCTGCTGGTAGTTGGAGTATTTGGCCCAGGCGTTGAAGCGCCATGTGACCGCGGCAAGATTCGCATCAGAGGCTAAAGCTCGGTTTCCGTCGACGCGTCCTCCCAGCTTCGAAACACGTGGGGACAGCCGCCCTCGGCTGTCCGGTCGAGCGAAGCTCGGCGTCGTCACGAAAGTGCAGCCGGAGTCGCGGGTCCAGACGCGGTTTGTGGGCCAGCGTTGAAAGCGAATGTTTTCGCTGAGCGCGTTGGCGCGATCGAGAACTTTGCGGGCGCGTTTCTCGGACGCCGCATCGTTGACGATGAGTTCGACGCGTTCGTGTCGAGCCAAATTGCGGATGATTTCCGCGTAGACCCACGGAATGGGTTCAAACTTTCCCGGCCAATCGTCGTGATAGTGGGGCCAAGCCAGCCATGTGGCATTGTGCGGCTCCCACTCGGCAGGCATGCGAAGGCAGTTGATTGCGCGCGCTGCTTCTGGCGTTGCTGATCTAGCTGGCATGTGCCTCAACGGCTAACAGGCTGCTGAAAAACTCTGTTTTTGGGTGGCGCAGCGCTTCCAGCACTGCGATAAATGCTTCGAATCATTGACGGCTTCAGCCGCTGTGGTAATAGAGTCTTGTTTTAAGCAAACTGTTAAGCCGTTGGAAAAGGTGCTTTTTGCCGGACCGGCGAGGCGCCCGTCCCCACACGATCGTCTCAGACACCATCCTCAATCGATCAGCCGGCTTGTTATCGGTGCGTAGCTGTCGATTCTTCGGTCGCGCAGGAACGGCCAGTTGCGGCGGATATCTTCCAGCGCTTTTAGATCGACTTCGCCCACGAGAATCTCTTCTTTGTCATGGGAACCTTCGGCGATCACTCGGCCGAAAGGATCACATAAGAATGACCCGCCCCAAAATTCCAACCCTGCCCCGGGAGCCGACTTACCGCGAACGTCTCCAGTTTCGAAACCGACGCGGTTGACCACGGCGACGTACACCCCATTGGCGATGGCGTGCGCCCGCTGAATGGTGCGCCAGGCATCGTGTTGGGCTGCACCGAATTCGGCTTTCTCACTTGGATGCCAGCCAATCGCAGTCGGATAGAAAAGCACATGCGCACCTTGCAACGCGGTCAGACGAGCACCCTCGGGATACCACTGATCCCAGCAGACCAACGTGCCTACACGTCCAACATTGGTGTCGAAGGCGCGAAAGCCGAGATCGCCCGGAGTGAAGTAATATTTTTCGTAATAAAGCGGGTCGTCTGGGATGTGCATCTTGCGGTAAAGACCACGCAGTGTGCCATCGGCGTCGAACATGGCGGCAGTATTGTGGTAGACGCCGGCAGCCCGCTTCTCGAAGAGCGATGCGATTAAAACGATCCGCAATTGTTTGGCGACTTCCGCCAGCTTTGTCGAGGTCGGTCCCGGAATTGGCTCTGCAAGATCAAACAAGGAAGCATCTTCACGCTGGCAGAAATATTGTGTCTGGAAAAGTTCGGGCAGGCAAATGATTTGAGCGCCTCGGGCTGCCGCCTCGCGGACGCGCTGGATGGCGTGTTGCAGATTCCTGTCAGGGTCGGACGTCATTGACATCTGTATCAGTCCGACATGAAATTTCTCAGGCGGCAAAGCAAGACTCCTTCTGGGAGAAAATAGAATACCAGTTCTCAGCGATGTAGCCGGAGCTCGCCGCGTTCTAGTAGAGTAGTGCTTCGAGCTAATTTGGGGGGTGTGTCTTGAAGAATGGCAATCATGATGGCGTGGGAATTGACCGCAAGCTCCATAATCCAATTGAAGACCGGTTGGTTCCGCTGGAGTCGTTGGATCTTAGCTCGGTACGATCGGTTGACGAATTAGTCCGGGCGATGGGAAAAACCGCGTTCACTGGCCGCCAGGTAGGCGAGGCGGCGGACGTACTCGAAGCCATGGCTCGCGACCAGGACTGCTTCGTAGTGATGACCTTGGCCGGCGCCATGACTGTAGCCAAGCAGAGTTTGATCATCGCAGACCTGATCGATCAGGGAATCGTGAATGCGATCGTTTCCACCGGGGCGCTCATGGCACACGGGTTGGTCGAAGCTACCGGTCGGGCTCATTTCCGCTACAACCCGGAGGTTTCCGACACCGAGCTATACGAACAAGGCTACAACCGGGTTTACGACACGCTGGAGCCGGAGCAGAATCTGGACGATGTCGAAGAAGTGATGTCCCAGATTCTGGAAGGGTGGGATCACAGCGAAGTGCTGTGCTCGTACAAACTCAATCATGCCATTGGAGCCCATCTTGCCAAACACGCGAAAGGGCAGCGGGGCATTCTGAAATCGGCTTACGAGCAAGGCGTGCCGGTGTTTGTTCCCGCATTTACGGATTCCGAGTTGGGCCTCGATGTCGCGCTGAACAACCGCTTGCGCGAGTCGACGGGAAGACACAAGCTGAGATTCGACCCGTTCGAAGACCTCGAGCATTTTGCGGCCACGCTATTGCGGCAGACCAGGCTTGGGATATTCACCATCGGCGGCGGCGTTCCGCGCAACTGGGCGCAACAATTCGGTCCGTTCTGCGAGTTGCGGCATCGGCGGCTGGGAGAGAACGTTCCGTTGAAGCGTTACCACTATGGTGTGCGAATTTGCCCGGAGCCGGTCTACTGGGGCGGGCTCTCAGGCAGTCCTTACAGCGAGGCTATTTCGTGGGGGAAGTTTGTACCTCCAGCCGAGGGTGGGAAATTTGGCGAACTGTTTTTAGATGCTACGGTCGGACTGCCACTAGTCGTGGGAGCGGTACTCGAGCGCCTGGGTAAAGGAAAGGCAGCAGGGAAGAAGAAGGTTGCTGCAAAAAAATAGTACGAGGCTCGGCCGGGTCGAAGACCCGGCCCCACACAAATCTCTAATCAAAAATCAAAACAGCGGAAGCGATCACCGTACTCCACAACCCGCGCTTATCCCCAACCGCTGACTGGGTGATATTCGCAGTGCGCACGATCTTATTCGAAATCCGGTAAATCTCTTTCTTCTCGTCCCACGAGCGGTCGGGATCGAATTCCACATTCAGCGTCGTCGCCAGCATCTCAGCCGCAAGCTCCTCCGCATACTCCCCAGCGGAGTCGTCGGTCTCGCCAAAGGAGTGATGCTCGCTGAGGTAGCCATAAGTGTTGCGATCCGCCGGAATGGCCACGCCAATACTGGCAGCGAGCAGTCGATGCGGCTCACGAGTTGAGTTCTCCGCGACCACGGCGAAAACCACTTCGCCCGGACTGAGATACTTCAGCCCCTGAGATCGCGGCACCAGCTTGCATTGTGGCGGAAAGATGGATGAAACGCGAACCAGATTTTGTGCGGCGATGCCGGCGTCCCGTAGCGCCAGCTCAAAAGAAGTAAGCCGTTCGCGATGTTTGCCGACCCCCTTGGTGAAGAAAATCTTTCTGGGGACCATGTCTTTTCCCAATTCGTTGTTCCTCCGCTGCTTAGGTGAGGGTCAAATCTACCATAGCGAATTGTAAAGGGAATATGAAAATTGGTTCTCGGCGCAAAAAAATTTGGCGGAAAGCCGTGTCCGGATTTCCGCCTGGATGGATCAGAACTACTTGGCCGCCGTGACCGAACTGACTTCAATGGTATCGCCGTTGGCTTCGCCCTTGACCGTGGCCTTCGCCGCCGCCAACTTGTCGAGTTTATCCAGCGTAGCTTTGTCCTTGGCATCAAGGGTATACACTTTGTCGCCCACAACCAAGGCGTACTTCGAGCCTTTCTGGACGCAGGCGCGGAGGCAAGCCGCGTCGTCGCCCTGCATCATGTGTTTCGCGCCGCACATGGCGTCGCTGACTGTGCCGGTAAAGGTCTGGGCGCTGGCTGCGAAGGCAGTTGGAATTAGAGCTGAGGCCAATACAGCACTGGCCAGCAAAACTGCGAGTTTCCGGGTCAATCTCATGAATCCTTTCTCCTAGCAAAATTACGTCCGCTGCCTGTTAGATGACTCTATTTGAAAGCGGGTAGCAGTCTGCCGTCAAGGTCTTTGCGCGCGCTACCTCGTCTTGGAGTCGAAACGCAGGGTTACATCTACTGTCTTGTCTTGCGGATTGAGCGATTCACGGACACTCGCGTTCCAATCTGAAAGCAACGAAATTTCCTTGTCCGCCTGCTCCAGGAATTTCTTGGGGTAGCTGGAGTCATAAGGATCGCCGCCGCGAAGCTTCCAATCCTCCTGCAGGCGCGCAGTCATGTGCGAGTCGAGGCCTCGAATTTCCAGGTCTCCCATGGAGTACACGTCTCCCTCCTGGAACTGCAACCCATACTTGACCGAAGCGTCTGCGTCACCTGTTTCCGGATTCGCCTGGATGCGGACTGCCATGTATCCGCGGGTGCCATAAAGTTTCTTCATGGCTTCGATGTCGGCTGCAAGCTGGACCGCATTTGCCGGTTGGTTCAGCTGCAGATGGAGAAGCGTCCGCAGCGTGTCGGTAGAGAAGGACTTATTTCCGGTTAAATCGATGGCAGTCAACTTGTACTGGCGTCCGGCATCGACGGGAAAAGTCACGTCTACGACAGTTTCTTGCGCACTGTTCAGAACCACCTTAGCCTGTGCATCGCCGAACGTCGCCTTCAGATATCCGCGCTGCACGTAAATCGGCAGAAAATCCTTGTCTTCTCGAGTGCGAAGGATCGAGCGCGAAAAATCCGCGCCTTGCAGCTTTCGGGCCGCGGCTTCGAGCAATGGCAGTTCGGATTCACCAGCTCCGGCGAAGGTAATGTTGCGAATGTGGATTTGCGGGCCAGTGACCGTGAAAACAAATGCTTCAATCGGACCATCCTCCTCGGCGGCTCGAAGATAGTCGACCCGTCCCTGCAGGTTGTGTGCGATGAGCATGCCTTGGAGCGCATTCGAAACCTGGTCCGCGAGATCGCCGCCGACGGGAAGCTGTCCCTGAAACAGCGGAACCTGGGCATGCAGTTGGTCAAACAGCTCCTGATCGGAAAACCACACCAGGTTCTCGAAACGAGCGGGAACGAACCGTTCGGCATCCTGAACTTGCAGCTCAAGTTTGGTACCCTCGGCGGAGTATTGAAAGCTGTAGAGGACATCGCCGAAGGCGCCGGTTTCGCCCAGGACCCGCGCCGCCTTTTTGAAGTCATCTTCGCTAACGGGTTGACCGATCTGCAAGCCCGACGCAGCAATGACTTCTTCCGATTTGTAGCGCGTCGTCCCGGTGGTCTTGATGGAAATAAGTTTGAAGGCGGAAGATGGAAGATCTTTCGGCGATGGCTTGCGTGTTTGCGCGAGCGCCGACGATAAACAGAGACAGGAGACGACCAATGCCAACGGAAATCCTGAGACGCGCACGCGGAGAGATTCTAACCCAATCCATAAGCGAGCGCTTGCGCCAGCCCGCCTATTCGACGAAACGTTTGTGATGGAGATTCGCAGTGCGGACCTGAACCAGCGCCCGGGCCCGCGACAAATCTGCTCCCGGCGCCATCAGATGCCAGGCTTCACGAAACACCTCCATGCGGTCGATGCCCCTGGTGTGGCCTGAGGGATAGAAGCTAACAGAAGCTGAGGCTGGTACGCCGTCCACCGGGACGACATACCAGAGATTCCGCGGAACAATATAAGCCACCAGAAAATCAATTTCCTCAGCCGTGTAATGAGTATTACCGCTATGCGTGCTTCGAGTGCGGTATCCATAGCGGGAGGAGAAGAGGTAAATCGACTTCACCTGCACTCGCCAGAAGCGCTCGCCCGAGTCCACGACGAAGTCGTAGAGTTCGCTATCTCCGTGGGGTTGAGCCACCCCGAACCCCAGGCTTGCTGCTTTATGCAGGAACGCCAATTCGCCCACCTCACCTTTCTGTTTGGCGTCCAACGGTCCGCGCACCAGGGGCGCGACTTGCAGCGGCTGCTCGAGTGGCTTGCGTGATTTCTTCTTCATTTGGCTCCAATAAAAAAGGCGCGAGCCGGATTTCCGGTCGCGCCTGTTTGTTTCGAGATTTACTCTCTATTTCAAGAATAGCAAATTGGAGGGGGTAACTGAGACATGGTTTGGATATTTATATTTCCAGCCGAATCAGCAGGTTGGGAGAAAACGGACGGTCTAGGGGGCTTGACAACTTTTCGGCAGAGAGGCGCTTTTCCCCCGTTTTTGACCGGACAGCCCGTTTCTGTCATCAAGCGCGGAGTCGAGGGACCCCGAGTCCGCCGGCGGCGCAACGAACACGTCGGGAATTCTCAGCATTGCTCGTGCGGGGACGAGCGCCCTAGCCCGTTCAGGCGGAGCAAAGCTCCGCAGCGCCGTCGATCCCAGCGGAACAGTCTGGTGCCCTAGGTTGACGACTTTATGGCACGACTTAGGTCGTGCTCTTCCCGAGAAGGCGGATTCTTTCCCAAAACAGCGCGGACCTTGTCCAATTTTGAATGGGAAGGGCACGGCTTTCAGCCGTGCCGTACTAGGCTGGAGCTGAGCGGCTTCCAGCCGCTGAGGTGTGCCGTGAAACCTACTCGCGTAATCTCCCCGTCAGGCACGTATTTCGTGACTTTCTCGACCTTCCAGCGCAGGAGCCTTTTCGTGGTCGAGTCCTATGGCCGTCTTTTTTTGAAAACTCTCTATGGCTACAAAAGGCAAGGACGATTCCAGTTGCATGCTTTCGTCGTTATGCCCGAGCACCTGCACTTACTGCTTACGCCCGCCATCGACATCACCTTGGAACGCGCGATGCAGTTTATTAAAGGAGGGTATTCGCATGCCGCCGGAGTTGAGACTGGGCGCAAGGCGAAGATTTGGCAGAGAGGTTTCACTGACCACCGAATTCGCAATACTAGAAGACTTTGAGAATCATCGCAATTACATTCATCAAAACCCGGTTGAGAGGAGACTCGTGATGACCGCGCCAGAATATCGGTGTTGTTCCGCTTTTCCGGGATTCAAGTTGGACGCGTGGCCCCCAGCGGCTGAAGCCGCATGAGTTAGCGCTGGGTTGGCACGGCTGAAGCCGTGCCCATCCCAAGAAGTACGCAAGCTTTGTTTTCGATGCCTGTGAAGTTCTGCTCATTCGCGATCGGCCCAGTTCTGGATTCGGCAGTTCTCGAGTTGCTGTAGAGGCAAGCCGCGAACGGGAAGGGCACGGCTTCAGCCGTGCCACCAGGGGCCGCAACGAGTCCGGCTTTAGCCGCTGAGGGCACGCAGTTACTCCATCACGAGAACCGCCCTAGCGTTTTCCTGACCCCCCTTTGATTCTTACTGCGATGTCGATGACGCCAGCGCGGCGCGGCTTAGGGCTTTGTCTTTGCTGAAGACCAGTGCGAGATCGCGGCGAATGGTGGCGTCGGAGATCGGAATCGCGGCTAGCGCGTTGGCGCGTGTATCTTCCAGCCGATGACCCAGGTTAGCGTCCAAAGAACGGACGCGAACCTGGGGCACCGCGCAACTTCGACGCTAGGTATGCGCTGGACGGCGGCGGATTTTCAGTTCCGTCTATGATCCGACCGCCGTTGTTTCCCTCAGGGTTGATGTTCTGTTGAGGCGCGAAATCTCAGTATTCGCGCAGATGTGGGAGTGTGCGGCAGTTAGCGGAAGAGGAGACTGAAGCCGCTTTGGAGAATAAGTGCTCCAGCCTTTAGGCACTGCGGGAAGTGCTTGAGCACGGAGTGGAACGAGGGTTACGATGATGTGCGCCAAGAAACGCGGACAGAACACCGGTTGCGGCGAAGTGCCTACGTCACATCTTGGCTCGAATCTTTTTGAAGGTAACCCCATGAATCCCACTTCCC
>Ga0210410_10000404_pt1 | contig 50086 bp, 45 predicted proteins | sample IncBWC4MmetaG_FD_161058 | JGI IMG/M metagenome (GOLD analysis project Ga0210410, IMG submission 161058) | Forest soil microbial communities from Barre Woods Harvard Forest LTER site, Petersham, Massachusetts, United States - Inc-BW-C-4-M | ecosystem: Environmental > Terrestrial > Soil >...
TTCAATCGCCTGACCGACCTCACAAGCCACAGACCGAAAATGGAAGCAAGAACCAGGACAAGCCCTATCGCGGCCGCTCCAAGAACCAACGACGGCCCTGACGTGCTTTGCCTCTTGGCAGAACCCTCGTAAACGTGTTGTGCCACTGGGTTGGACGGCCCGTCAACCAGCTCATTTTCGTGAATCCTCTCCTCGACTTCCGATATGTTCGTCATGGACTCACTCCTTCCGAGTCAAACCTTTTGGGCGGGTTAGATCCATTTTATAAGAGGGGCTCGACAGAGAATCGGGTGGCGAAGGGCAACATTGCTCAAGAATTATCTGTCCGCAAGTACAGGCCGACTGCACCGACGCCGAGCAAGGTGCGGGTAGCAAAGGATTTCTTGCATGAGTTTCGGCGAGGTGCGGAACCCATAGAGACACCGAGGCACGGAGAATGGATTCCGTGACAGAACGAGACGCAGTCAGGGGAGGGGGTGTACCCCCCCTCGTTGTAACGGGAGGAGTTTGGTAACGGTATGAAGAAAAAAGACATAGAACGAAATTCCCGTGGGAAAACAACGGGGCTCCAACGGCGCGTCGACGGGACCACAACGGACACGGATGCAATGAAGCAACGAGATAATCAATCGGATCCCCACCCCCGGTTTTTTTGTAAGTGTTGCTGCTAAAGGACTTAGCCTTGCTGTAAGTCTTTTGGAATGAACACTTCCAGACGATCCTGTAAGTGTTGCTTCTAAAGGAGTTACAAGGAAATATAATTCTGGAAAAACTAGGTGGCGAGTGACGAGTGGCTAGTGGTGAGTGACGACGTTGAAGAGAGATGAGACAAGGAGAAGACCGGCCGCGACACACAAAGCGCGCGTAGGGGCGATTGCCCAGCGCGGAGACCGCCGAAACCATAAATCATCCTAGCACAGGTATATTTTACTGTCAAGGGAATTGTTTTAGTGGTATCATTCGAATGAGATGAGACGCTTTAAGTGAAGAGACAGAAAGAGTTAAGAGGAGGCAGCGGAAAATTGACGGGCGAATCCGTGGGGAAAATATCGTTACAGCAATTAGATTTATTACTCGCCGGATTGGGAAACATTTTACCAATTGTATGCAACGATTTGGGGAGTGCCTAGTGGCCTCCGGTTAAGTAACCCAAATTCAACATCTTGAACTTTTACCGTTTGGATAAATACTTGCAGATCAACATTCTACAGTTTATGTACCTGAGGTGTCATTTGATGCGTGACCCTACTGATGCCTCAGAGGAGTACAGAGATGCCGAATACGCAGAAACCAAAACTGAGTATGTTGAACGAAGCCGTACATTCGATGTGGACCAGCGCGAAGCGATATAGGTCGATCTGGCTTGGTCCTGTTTCTGTCAAATTCCGCTTCGCCCGAAGCGCTCGAGTTTCCAGCAACTCTTTTAGACGCTTGACCGGAGGTCTGAAGCGGTCTTTATCGACTGTCTCCGCTCATACCGCGTCTGACACACCGATCCCCGCCCACCAAGTGTTGCCACCGATCCGAGATGTACTTCCCCAGCAAGAAACAGCGCTCGTGATAGGGGTGGGACCGGGACTCGGGTTTGCACTTGCTCGCAAGCTGGCAGGTTCGGGCTTGCATGTGGCCTTGGCGTCTCGCAACGCAGGAAGGTTAAATCCTTTGGTTAAGTCACTGGGCGTTATGCAGAACCAAATAATCCGAGCCTATGGTTGCGATGCAAGCGATGAAGCCTCTGTCAAGAACTTGATGTCGCATGTAGGAAAGGACATGAATGTCCCGGACCTGGTGGTGTACTCGGTTCAAGGTTTTATTCCAGGCTCCATGATCAACACGGAAGTCGCTGCCTTTGAAGAATGCTGGCGACAGAATTGCCTCGGGGCCTTCATCGCGGCCCGCGAAGCTGCGCGCGGGATGTTGCCCCTTAGACGCGGAACGATCGTGCTGATCGGCTCGACGTCGGGAATGATCGGGCGCCCGGGGTGTCTAAATCTTGCTGTCGGGAAGTTCGGGCTCCGAGCACTCGCGCAGGTCATGGCGCGCGAGTTATGGCCATCTGGAATTCATGTCGCTCATCTTGTCGTTGATGCTGACATTCGAGAAGAAGGCTCCATTCATGTTCACGACCGGCAAGCCAAGCCCGAGGATATATCCGAGCTGGTTTATATGTTGTATCGACAGCCCAAAAGCTCGTGGACCAGCGAGGTAGATGCTCGTCCGTGGAACGTGGACTTTTGGCAACATTGCTGATACGGGTGTTTGGGGTAGTTCGCCGGCGCGTGCGACGCCGTTGCGGAAGAAGGCGAGCGGCGCTTTGACGAACCAAGGCGCGGCTTCGAGGAAACGGGGCCGTGGCCGCCGCTTGCTCAAGTTCCAATAGTCCAGAGGATGTCGAGCTGTTTTTCGACGTGGGCGAAGTCCCGGTCGCTGGTGGCGAGGGAGGCTTTGCGGTCGGCGGCGAGAGCGGCGGCGAAGCAATCGGTGTAGGGGAGTTTGTGTTCCGCGCGCAATTCGGCGGCGAGGCGCGTTAGGTCGAGATCGGCGCCCACAATTTCGAGAGGGAGTTGTGCGATGTCTTCCAGGACTTTCCGCGCGACGCCGGGGCCCTTGGCGCGCCAGGTGGAGTAATAGACTTCACCCCAATTCACCACGGACATGAACAAATGGCGTTTGCCTTCGACGCCGAGCTGGATCAGCTCTTCGACCTTGTCCGCGCCGGGACGGTCCTCGAAGAAAGTCATGAGAGCGCTGGCGTCGAGGACGATGCGTTTCATAGTTCGAACCATTTCATGGTTCGGGGGTCACAGCTGGCGCTCGCGTTTGCGGTCTTCCAGCAGAGCCTTGAGGGCGGAAGGTTCGCCTTTGAGGGAGCCGCGGAGGCTGCGAATGAATTCCGGGGTGAGAGGCTGCAAGACGAGGCGGTTTTCTTGTTCGAGAAAGGCCACCTGGGTTCCCTCTTTGATCGAATACTTGCGGCGAAGCTTGGAAGGGATGACGAGCTGGCCTTTGGTGGTTACAGTGGAGACTTCTGTTTTCATGTCATTTCCTTGGTTGTAAGCCGAAGTTAGAAAAGGATACCAGGATTCGAGATGTAAGTCAACTAGGGAGATGGCTTACAATGAAGAAGGAAGTCAAAGGAGGTGGACCTGAAGAGAAAACCCGCGCTCTGGAACACCAGGAGTACGGCAGCCGGCGTTTTTCCGCGACGCCCAAAGGCGTAACTCCCCTGACTGAAGTCAGGGGCTTACACCTTTAAGGTTAGCGGTCGGAGCCGCCGAGGTTGGTGCGGGGCTTGCGTTTGAGGAGAGAGCTTTCTTTTTCCTGGCGCTCGTATTCGGAGATTTCTTCGTCGGTGTAGGAGAAGGAGTCGCGAGAAGCGAACATGGAGTTGTTGCGGCTGGCCTGTTTCTTTTTCTTTCGCAGGGCGCCAAATTCATGGCGGACCTGGCGAAGCGGAGCGTCGATGGCTTTGATTTCGACGAGAAGGTCGCTGACCCTTTCGAGGAAATCGTGAAGATGATAGGGGCGCACGAGGTAGGGAAGGCGCGAGTGCTCGAGCACGGGGACGTACTGCGTGCTGGCCGGTTCGGGAACTAAATACAGGATGCGGAGGCGGCCACCTTCGGCGGCAGGGACGCTGGCGAGTTCCTTGAGAGTGCTAAAGGCAGGGCCGTCGACGCCCATAAGGGCGATATTGGCGATAACGAGCGCCCATTCGGCGGATCTCAATTCGGCAAGCAGGAGCGTGTTACTGGTAACGACGCGGACGCGCCAGCCCTCAGAATCAAGGATCTGGCGGACGGCGGAAGCGCCCTGGACATCGTCGTCAAGCACGAGGATACCGACCTGCTTCGGCGCTGGTGGAGGAGCAGTGGCCATAATACAAGTATAGGCTCGCCGCGCGATGGCGAAGAGTCGAGAAGAGAACGTGGCGGCGAATCGGCTACTGTCCAAAGGGATAGGTTCGGGAGAGCCGAGGCAGCGAGGTCGCGGGAGAGGCCGACTTATTGGCCGACGACGAGGTCGGTGCCGTCGAGGTAGCGGCGCGGGGCGCTGCCATCCCAGAAAACCCGGAACGTGGCCAAGGAGTTGGCCGAGACGCGCCCGGTATAGAAAATCTGGAGACCGTCCCGGGACCATTCCGCGGAGCGCGCCCACTGGTCCGGAGGGCTGAGGATGACACGGCGCTTCGAAATCACCTCATAAAGGAAGAAGCCGGCGGCGGAGTTCGTTGAATCTTTGGGCGCTCCGGCGGGCGGCGTAGTGTAATGGGCGGAAACGAGCAAGAGATCGGGATTGATGGGATTGGAGCGGATGGAATCTGAACTCATGATTTGGAATGCGGAACCGTAAAGGTCCTTCAGGGCGAGAACCTGCATGGGCTGGCTGCTCTCGCTGATCCAGTAGAGGCTTTGCGCGTCGCTGGCGAGGATGGTGTGGGCGTCCACCCAGCCGTGGAGCGCGTTGACTTCGTTGATATAGAGCGGTGCGGCGATTCCCGGCGGGGTGGAAGGGCAAGTCCAGACTTGCCACTTTTGATCCTGGAGCTGGAGGAATGCGACGCGGGAATCGTCGGGGGACCAGAAGGGTTGTTTGACGAGTCCTTGAAGAAGGTCTTTTGAACTTCCCGTGGTGAAATCGTAGAGAACGATGGTGCGATCGGACCCGGTCTTGGAGTCGGAGCGAGCGTAGAGGAGCTTTTTGCCGTCGTGAGAGACAGCTAGTTCGGAGCCCTCGGGCGCCGCGATTTTCTTGAGTTTGCCGTTGCTCACGAAGACTTTGCCTGTGGAATTCACGTAAGCGACGGCGGTGGGGACTTTGAAATTGGTGATGGTGGTTTCGGGAGGCTTCTTCTTTTCGGTGTCGTCGTCCTCATCGGGCTGGTTCGCGGGATTGACGATCTTAGGAAAAAGCTCGGCGGCAATGCGAGCGCAGCCGCTAAGAGTGCCAAGCTGCGCGTGCTGGACGACCGCGCTGAAAGCGTATTTGGTCCCTGACGCAGGATCGACGCACGACTCGCGGGCGAGGCGAATCGAGACTTCCGCCGTAGTGCCGGCGTCTTTCGCGCGATAGTTCCAGGTGTCGGCGGCGCCATCGCGAGTGACGTCGACGGGCTCGAGAGCGATGGGAGGGTAGTTCGGGCGATCGAGGCGCTCGGGGCCTTTCTGACCGATGCGCAGGCTCCAGGATGGATTATTTCCAAGAGCGAGAAGGAGAATGGGGTAGTGCGTTGACTGGGGCGCCGGAGGGCCGGCAATGGGTTTCTTAGAGGGCGCAGGAGTCTGCCCCGGTAAAAAAGGAGTGGCGACCGCAAGCGTTAGAGTGCTCAGTAATAGAAGATGAATCGCGCGGCGGAACTTGGACAAAGGGACCTCCGGGAGAAGAGAGGATACCCCGGCAAGTGGCGAGAGACAATCGGAAGGGGCGAAACAGTTGCCCCCCGGAGGCAATCAAACTGACGCAGCGCTAAATTGTGAAAGTGCTTGACAGGGCGAATAAAAAGCGAAAAAATGAGGAAGAGCTACGAGGTGGGCAATGTCCCCAGTTCAGTCCCTCAGCACCGCGCCGAATTTTAGGATTCGGCGGCGGCCCGCACGACCAACAACCGCAGCGTTGTTCCCTGTCTTGCCTGAGCCCATAAGCCCAAAGCCACTGGCCAGCGAGCCTGCCCCGGCTAGCGCTGGCCCGGACGGCAGCAACGCGGGTTACCCAACGGCGGATTGCCCCCCGCCGTCCCGGCATTCGAACAGCCTCCCAGGCGGTGAGAATGGCCGAACCCGCGATGCTGCTGCTCCGACCGAGTGCGCCAACGCGATTTATTCCGGACGCGTTGGCGCGCCACTGGTCGGCATTGCCCGCCTCGCAGCCTCATCTCCGCCCGCGGAAACGCAGCGGAAATCCGGAGAACGACCGGAATATTTTTTGCTGCCGGTGCGGTCGGTTCTGAACCGCTGCGATTCGAAGCGCGTACCGTTCGAATGGACCATCAATCCTTACCGGGGATGCGAGTTCGCGTGCCGGTATTGCTACGCGCGGTACACGCACGAATACATGGAATTGGATGGCGGGGAATTCGAGAAAAAGATTTTCGTGAAGAAAGATGTAGCGCCGCTGCTGTCTTACGACATAGCGCACAAATATTCGTACGCGTCTGAAAATAGCGGCGGCACGCGGCCGGAGCACATCGCGATCGGGACGGCGACGGATCCTTATCAGCCGGCGGAGCGCGAATATGGAGTGACGCGCGCGTGCCTCGAGGAGCTGGCGCGGCGCGAGGGATTGAGCGTGTCGATCATTACGAAGTCAAACCAGATCGTGCGGGACATTGATGTGCTAAAGAGAATCGCGGAGCGGTCGGATTTGTCGATCAACATCACCATCACGACGTTGCGCGCGAGGCTGGCGCGACTGCTCGAGCCGCGAGCGCCGCGGCCGGACTTGCGCTTGGGCGCGATAAAGGAGTTGCGGGACGCAGGGCTGGCGGTGGGAGCGTCGGTGGCGCCGGTGATTCCAGGAATCACCGACCGCGAGGGAGAACTCGAAGCCGTGGTAGCGGCGGCGCGGGAGGCGGGAGCGCAGTGGTTCTTCGCAAACGTGCTGTTCCTGATGCCGTCGTCAGCGAAACAGTTTCTACCATTCGTGCGGGAGAAATTTCCGGGGCTTGCCAGGCAGTATGAAGAGTGGTATTCGCGGAACGGGTATGCGCCGGAGGAGTACCGAAAAAAGATCTCCGAGCGGGTGGCGCGGATACGCAAAGAGTATGGATTCGGGTCGCGTCCCTGGGAAGAACGGCCAAAGAGCAGAACTTCGGCACAGATGAATTTGGGATGGGATGCGGGAGAGGTGGCGCAGCAGGTGGAACGCGGGAGTGCGTGCGCGGCAGGATAATTTTGGAAAGAATGACATCAGCCGAATGGGAGAGCCTCACCGAAGGGATAAATTGAAGTCGAAGCTGGTGTTGAGGTTCTTCGACGAACCTCGCCGGTTCGCCTCAGAATGACAACCCCTTCCAACACAAAGTCTATGGGACGATGATGCGGGACTCTTCGCGTTTGAGTTCAGGGGCTTGAGGGAACTGGCGACGGAGAAATTCGATGAAGCGATGCGAGCGCGGGCGTCCATTGGTGCGCAGCAAACCCATCCGGTAGAGAAAAACCAGAAGAATAAAAATTTCGGAGTCTTTGACGGCGGCATAGCCTGCTCGGCCGGCTTGCGGCTGCTTGGCATCGTTGAGGAAAGTGGAGAGTGCGTTATAGAGCTCGCGAGGAAGAGGAGGATCGGGGGGCTTCTCGTAGTAAATGCCCGAGCCTAGGGTCTTGTAAGTTTCGGCGAGAGCTTGCAGAGCGGCGAGAACATCTGGGTCGCTCGCGGAGCGTTGCGCGGCGCAGAACTTCGCGATGGTGAAAGAAATTCCCGAAAGCAGGACCTGATTGGCGTAGATGATTTCCTGGGGAAGCTTGCTGTCGAGAAAGGGAGTGTCCGCGGGGACGGAGCGCTCGTGTTCGTCTTCGTAGCGGTGCGCGGAGATTAGATAAGGGCAATCCAAAGGGCAATCGATGCTGACTTCGCGCTCGGTTCCGCAGCAGACGGCGCAAATTTTCTCGCCCTTGGCGGGGCAGTATCGAGCGGGTTTGCGCTTTTCACAGATCGGGCAGGACACGGAATCTCCAAGACGCGAAAGGGAAATGAGCAGAATACGCCGCGGGGCAGTAAAAACAAAATCAGTCAGTACTCGCGGGTTGGGCTTCGCGGCTCAGGGAGGGGTGCTCCGTACGCGTGTTTCTCCATAGGTCCGCTTGCCGGAGGAACTTGAGCAGAGCTCGCCGGGCGTGGTACAGACGCGATTTGAAGTTTGATATCGTAATGCCCAGGGCCGTAGCACCCTCTTTTGTGTCTAATTCCTGAAAGTAGTAGGTGTGCAAAGCCGATTTAAATGTGGGAGGGATTCTTTCGAGGGTTTCTTTGAGAAGACGATCTTCCTCCATGCGCAAATAGTTGGCTTCCGGATTTGGGGCGGGATCAAGCGGAGGAATCGTGAATGAAGAAACCTCGTCATTAAGGGGAGCTTTGTCCAGCGAAATCATCGTACGAACTTTCCGTCTGCGGAGTTCCATCAGCCCTTTGTTGATGACAATGCGGTGAAGCCAGGTAGAGAATTTGGCGCGTCCTTGATACTGGCCGAAATTGCGGTAAGCGGAGAGCAAGCTCTCTTGCACAATATCTTCCACATCCTCCTGGTTTCGAAAAAACTTTGCCGCCGTGCCTCGCAACTGGTTCATGCAGGAGCGAAGAAGAACATCCAAAGCGTCTTGGTCGCCGTTCATCGCATTCTGAAGCAGCTGCTCCATTTTATTCGTATTCACTGTTGGATTTGTCCTCTGCGTTACGCGATGAATCGTCGGCGGTGATTAGACAAATGCGCTGCCTTGTTTCTTTGGCAGGCGGACGTGCAGCATCCCCTCGATGGCCTCTACGTGCACCTCAGCCGGATCAATTTCTGCGGGGAAAACGTAAACGGAGAACACTTCGGGACCCCGTTGAGCTTCAGGTTTCTGTTTCTTGTTGGCGTGAAGAACGATCAGACTATGACTCGTGAGACTCAGAATGGTGGTGACGCCAGATTCCCCTGGACATGCAATCAGAATGCGGAGGTCCGACGTATTTGGGTTCAGATCGCCATGCAATATCTCTTTTTTCGCGGTCGTCCAGTCATCGAGATCAAAACCATGGACCGACCCCCGGCTCTCAAAAATCGCATAAGCGCGTTTTTCGATGGCCGCCCTGATGATTTCCCTATGCTGCTCTTCGCTGCTATCCAGGGTGATGACCCAGTTGTTCAGGCACTCGCGAGTATGTCGAGCCAATTTATTCTCCTTATTAATAGTGCTTTTATCTTAGGTGACCGATTTCGGGGGGCGTTTATTCCCAAAGCAAAGTGCGAAGGCTGCTGAAACTCACGGCCGAAACAAATGCGGGATGTACCAACGGGCGTAGGTGCCGAGTCCCAGCAACAAAACGATCCACCAAGAAATCAGCACACTCCGCATCCAGAGCTTGTAACGCGTGATGCGGAGTTTTTCGGGCAAAAGCTTCGTGCCCGCGGCCAACAGGATGTACAAACCACCGCACTCCACGATGCTTCCAAGCGCTCCATGCGCCGTCGCCAGCGCGTAGTAGGCTTTGCCAAGTTTGAGGGGAATCCTCGGACTCACCCGGGTGCGAAATGACGGCACCATCACCAGCACTATGATGGTGAGGTTGAGGAGGACCACTGCCGTCTGGCACACCGCATGTGCGCGGAACCTCCGCATGCGCGCGAGGAGCGCGCCGACCAGCAGCCCCAGGCCCATACCTATCTCGACGAGCAGAACAAGATCGGCGTACAGTCGGGCATTCGTTCCAAGAAAGCCTTCGTTCAATGCATGTCTCCGCAAAGCTGCTAGTGGACGGACGTGCCGTCGTTACATAGACAGTTTTGGGTAGGAATTATTCCCCGTCGTAGATGGGCATTACGCTTCGCGGAGCGGGCTAGGAGTAAAGTGGCTTAGAGGAAAACGGAGGTTGCCGCGCGGATGCTAAGCCCTTTTCCTTTAGCACTAATTTCTGCTATCTTCGGCCTCCACCGGAGTTGTCCCGCCCAGGAGATGGACATGAACATCACCGTCAAGATCAATGGAAAAAGCTATTCCCACGAGGTGGAGCCGAGGCTGCTCCTCATCCATTACATTCGCGAGGTCGTTGGGCTGACCGGTTCGCACGTAGGTTGCGAGACCTCGCTCTGCGGCGCTTGCACGGTCGAACTGAACGGGAAGGCCATCAAGAGCTGCACGATGTTCGCGGTACAAGCCAACGGCGCGAGCATCGTTACGATTGAAGGCTTGGCCACGGACGGCAGGCTCCATCCGATGCAAGAGGCTTTCTGGAACGAGCACGGCCTCCAGTGCGGATTTTGCACGCCGGGGATGATCATGGCATCGAAGCAGATTCTGGACCACAATGCAGCGCCCACCGAGGAAGAGATCCGTCACGGCCTGGAAGGAAACGTGTGCCGTTGCACCGGATATCAACACATCGTGAATGCGGTAAAGACGGCTGCAGCCGGAGCAGGAAAGTAGGAGACGACCATGGCCACAACAACGATGACACAAACAGAAACGCTCGTCGGGAAGCGCGTCCGCCGGCGCGAAGATCCGAGACTCATCACCGGCACAGCCACGTACGTCGAAGACATCCAGATGCCGGGCATGCATTATGCGGTCATCGTGCGCAGCCCGCATGCGGCCGCAAAGATCCGCTCGATCAACACGAAGCAGGCGGGAGCGGCGCCCGGAGTAATGGCTGTTTTCACGGGCAAGGACACCGCGAAGGTGGGGCCGGTTCCGTGCGGAGCTTCGCTGCCGGGGCTGCGAGTGCCTCACCATCATATTTTGGCGACCGATCGCGTTTACTACGTCGGGCATCCTGTGGCCGTGGTGATAGCGACGGACCGCTACCTGGCGCGCGATGCAGCCGATCTTGTGGAAGTGGACTACGAAGTGTTGCCAGCAGTTTCCGATCCGGAGAAAGCGCAAGCCAAGGGCGCACCCGCGGTTCACCCCGAGTGGCCGGACAATATCGCGTTCAACTTTCATCAGGAAGGTGGGGAGGTGGACAAGGCGTTCGCGGGGGCGGACGTTGTGGTCAAGCAACGTATCACCAGCCAGCGGCTGATCCCGATGGCCATGGAGACGCGAGGCGTGGTGGCGGAATGGCACGGGGCCGACCGCCAGCTCAATCTGTATACGTCCACGCAAGTTCCGCACCTGGTGCGCACGCTGGTGGCGATGATGCTGGGGCTCGAAGAGAATCGCATGCGCGTGATAACTCCAGAGGTGGGCGGCGGATTCGGCAGCAAGTTGAACATCTACGCCGAAGAAGCGCTGATGGGCTTTGTGGCGATGAAGATCAACAAGCCCGTCAAGTGGATCGAATCGCGGCGCGAGAATTTTATGTGCACGATTCACGGCCGCGGCCACGTGGACTTTTACGAAGTGGCGGCCAAGCGCGACGGGACGATTGTCGGCATCAAGCTCAAAATCATCCAGGACCTGGGCGCTTATCACCAGCTACTCACGCCGCTAATTCCCACGCTCAGCGTCCTGATGATGCCCGGCGTTTACAGGACGAGGAACGTGCGCGCCGACATCGTGGGCGTCTTCACCAACTGCATGCCGACCGACGCCTATCGCGGCGCGGGACGGCCCGAAGCGACGCACGGCATCGAGCGCATGGTGGACATTCTGGCTGCCGAATTGAAGATGGATCCCGCCGACATCCGGCTGAAGAATTTCATCGGCAAGGACGAGTTTCCCTATCAGACAGGCACGGGGCTCATGTATGACTCGGGGGATTACGCGGCGCCGCTAAAGAAGGCGCTCGACAAAGTCGGGTACGTGAAGTTGCGACTGGAACAAGCCGATGCGCGCAAGCAAGGCAAGTGGATGGGCATCGGCATATCGACGTATGGAGAGATTTGCGCTATTGGCCCTTCACCAGCGACGCCCGCGGGAGGGTGGGAAAGCGCCACGGTGAAAATCGATCCTTCGGGAAAAGTGACCGTGATGACCGGAGCGTGCCCGCACGGCCAAGGGGAGGAGACAACATTCGCGCAGATAGCCGCGGACGAGCTCGGCGTGGGCATCGACGACGTGCTGGTGATTCGCGGGGACACAGCAATAGTGCAGTATGGCATCGGCACGTTCGGGAGCCGTGCCACCGCGGTCGGAGGCGCTGCTCTGTATTACGCGCTGCAGGACCTCAAGGCGAAGATCAAAAAGTTTGGCGCGATGCTGCTGGAGTCCGAGGACGTCACATTTACGGGCGGCCAGGTAGTCTGCAACAGAACAGGCAAGAGCAAGCCGGTGGCGGAGATCGCCGCGGCAAGCTACCGGGCGCTCAAGCTGCCTCCGGGCACCGAGCCCGGATTGTTCGCGACGCGTTTCTGGGAGCCGCCGAATTTTACTTTTCCGTTTGGCGCGCACATCGTGGTAAGCGAAATAGACGGCGAGACCGGGGAGATCAAAATCCGCCGGTATGTCGCCGTGGATGATTGCGGCAACATGATCAATCCGCTGCTGGTCGAAGGGCAGGTGCACGGCGGCGTGGCGCAGGGACTCGGCCAGGCGCTCTGGGAGCAGGTGGTTTACGACGACAACGGCCAGCTCGTCACCGGCGAGTTGATGGATTACGCCGTGCCGAGGGCGCACATGATGCCGTGGATTGAAACCGACCACACGACGACTCCGTCGCCGGTGAATCCGCTGGGCGTGAAGGGTGTCGGCGAAGCGGGCACGATCGGATGTTCGCCGGCGGTAGTCAATTCCGTGGTGGATGCGTTATCGCCGCTGGGAGTCCGGCACATCGATATGCCGCTGACGCCGGAAAAAATCTGGAAGCTGATGGCGGGGGGAAAGTGAAATGAACGCGCAAAAATTTGAATATACGGCGCCAAAAACACTCGATGAAGCGCTGCACCTGCTGGCCGCGGGAGCGAAACCCCTGGCCGGAGGCATGAGCCTGATTCCGATGATGAAGCTGAGGCTCGCCGCGCCCGAACATCTGGTCGATCTGGGAAAACTGAGAGACCTGAACTACATTCGCGAAGCGGCTGGTGCGCTGCACATCGGCGCCACCACGACGCATGCGGAACTCGAGAGTTCCCCGATTTTGCGGCAAAAATGCCCGCTGCTCGCGGAGACCGCGGCGGCGATAGGAGACGTGCAGGTTCGCAACATGGGCACCATCGGCGGCAGCGTGGCGCATGCCGATCCGTCTGCCGATTATCCCGCGGCCTTGCAAGCGCTGGAGGCAAAGCTGGTGCTGAAAGGTGCGAAATCAGAGCGCACGGTAACCGCCGCCGAGTTTTTTGTGGATGCGTTCACGACTTCGCTCGATCCGACTGAGATTATTCGCGAAGTGATTGTGCCCGTGGAAGCGGCGGGCACGGGGGCGCGTTATCAAAAAATGCCGCAACCCGCGAGCGGGTTCGCGATTGTCGGCGTGGCGGCGCGAGTTCGAAAGAGCGGGGGAAAAATCGCGTTTGTGCGTATCGGCGTGACCGGGCTTTCGAATCGCAGCTATCGCGCAACGGCCGCGGAGAAGGCGCTGGAGGGCAAAGCCGGCTCAGCCGCGGAGATTCAGAACGCTGCGGCGCTCGTGGCGCAGGGCGTTGATGCGAACTCCGACTTGCACGCCTCGGCCGAGTTTCGGCGGCACTTGGCGGCCGTTCATGCGGCGCGAGCGTTGAAGGCGGCGCTTGCGAGAACGACGTGAAAATTTCCGGCACTTACACGCTGCCGGTTCCTCCCGAACGTGCCTACCAGATGATGCAGGATCCGGAAGTCCTGGCGCGCGCCATTCCGGGTTGTCAGGGTTTGGAAAAAACCGGAGAAAACGAATACCGGATGAAAATGATCATGGCGCTCGCGAGTCTTTCCGGCGCGTTCGAGGGCAAGGTGCGGATCACCGATCAGGAGCCTCCATCGAGTTTCCGGCTGGTGGTCGAGGGCTCGGGACGGATCGGTTTCGTGAAAGGCGACGGGCTGCTGAAGCTGCGAGCCGTTGACGGCGGTACCGAGGTGTCTTACGAAGGAGACGCGCAAGTAGGGGGCACGATCGCGGCGATTGGCCAGCGCTTGATCGACGGAACGGCCAAAATGATGACCAAGAAATTTTTCGAGAAATTGGCGGAGACGGCGACCTGAAATTGGATTGGGTTGCGTCAAATAAGAGCAGCCATCGGCGGGGGGAGATTATGAGCGGAAATAGTTCCAGAGCGATGAGGGCAGGGACAATTGCAGCGGCATTGGGCGTGCTGGCCGCGTTGGCGCTCGCGGATGGATTGAAATATCCGGAAGCGCGGACGGCCGAGCAGGTGGATACGTACCACGGCGTCAAGGTGGCCGACCCTTACCGGTGGCTCGAAGATGACCGCTCGGAAGAGACCGCGAAATGGGTCAAAGCCGAAAATGAGGTGACCTTCGCTTACTTGGACAAAATTCCGTACCGGGGACAGCTCTTGAGCCGGCTCCAGCAGCTTTTCAACTATCCGAAATATTCGGCGCCATTCCGGCGGGGCGAGTTTTTTATCTTCGCGAAGAACGACGGTTTGCAGAACCAAAGCGTTTTTTACATTCAAAAGGGCCTCGAGGGAACGCCAGAACTGCTTTTAGATCCCAACAAGTTTTCCGCGGATGGCACTTCGCGGCTCGGCGCTTTTGACGTTTCGAGGGACGGGCAATACTGCGCGTACGGAATATCGACGGGAGGCTCGGACTGGCAGGAAGTCCACGTGATGGAAGTGGGCACGCGGAAACTTCTCGGAGATGATTTGAAATGGCTGAAATTTTCCGCGATAGGTTGGTCGGGCAAAGGGTTCTTTTACAGCCGCTACGATGCGCCTGAAGCGGGGCATGAACTCGTTTCGAAGAACGAATTTCAAAAAGTTTATTATCACCGGCTCGGCGCCGCGCAATCGGAAGACGAACTCGTGTACGAAGACAAGGCCAACCCCGAACGGTTCCACGCGTTGTTCACCACTGAGGACCAGCGGTTCGCGATTCTGGACATTTCCGAACGCGGAAAGGGAAAGCGAGGCAACGCTCTTTTCTTCCGCGATCTGTCGAAGGGCGAGAAAGCATTCACGCCGATCGTTGCGGAGATTTCAGACGATTCGTTTCAAGTTATCGACAACGTAGGCGACAAGTTTTTGGTCTTCACGGACAGGACAGCGCCGAATGGCCGGGTGGCGCTCTACGATCCCGCGAGCAAAGACAAGGACGCAGCGTGGAAGGACATTCTTCCGGAGAAGCCGGAAGCGCTGGAGGCCGTGGCGACGGCGGGAGGCAAAATATTCGCCACGCACATAAAGGATGTGACCAGCCAGGCGCAGGTCTACAGCCTGGATGGAAAACTGGAGAATGATATCGCGCTTCCTGGCGCGGGAACGGCAACGGGATTCGGAGGCAACTATGATGACAAGGATGCATTCTTCTCGTTCACCTCGCTGAATTTCCCCCCGACTATTTTCCGCTACAACATTGCTTCGAAGGCGGCGACGGTTTTCCGGTCGCCCGAAATTCCCGGCTTCAAGCCGGAGAACTACGAGACGAAAGAAGTTTTTTATTCGAGCAAGGATGGCACGCGAGTGCCGATGTTCCTTGTATACAAGAAAGGCCTGAAGCTGGATGGGACGAATCCGACACTTCTGTATGGCTACGGCGGGTTCAATCTCACGATGTCCCCGACTTTCAGCGCGATGCGCTTGGCTTTACTGGAGCAGGGCTTTGTCTACGCCTCCGCTAACTTGCGCGGCGGTGGAGAGTACGGTGAGAAGTGGCATCTCGCCGGGTCGAAGCTGCAGAAGCAAAATGTGTTCGACGACTTCATTGCCGCGGCGGAATGGCTGATCGCCAACAAGTACACTTCGAGGGAGAAGCTGGCAATCCTTGGCGGTTCGAACGGGGGACTCTTGATGGGCGCGGTGATGAATCAGAGGCCGGAGCTATTCCGTGTGGCGGTTGCGCAGGCCGGTGTGATGGACATGCTGCGATTCCAGAAATTCACGATTGGCTGGAACTGGATCGCCGATTACGGGTCGAGTGACAATGCGGAGGAATTCAAGGTGCTCTATTCCTATTCGCCAATACAGAACATTCGCGCGGGAGTGAAGTATCCGGCGACACTGGTGACCACGGCGGATCATGACGACCGCGTCGTTCCGGGGCATTCGTTCAAGTACGCGGCGGCGCTGCAAGCGTCGGCCAGCCATGACAATCCTGTGCTGATCCGCATCGACACCAACTCCGGCCACGGGCCGAGCAGCACGACGAAGAGCCTGGAGCAGACCAGGGATATTTATTCTTTCTTGCTTTACAACCTGGGGATTACGCCGAAGTTCTAGCTCGAATATCTCGCGGGCATTATCCCGCATAAACAAATCTCCCTGAACCAAAGACAATTACGTCAACTGCCTTCGCAGACGTGCTCCACCCCTGCAGAAAAACGAGGGATGGAAAGAACCGGTCTGAAGATTGGCCACTACAACGGAAAGATGCCACGTAGATAGCGGGAATTGAAATCACGCCATGATGACTTTTTTCTGGAAGCGGCGAGCCGCCATGATGAGGAGAAAAGTGCCCATGGCGAAGAGGGCCAGGCCATCCATCCAAAGATGCGCAATGCCGGCGCCGCGGAGAATGATGCCGCGAGTGATGTTGATGAAGTAGGCGGCGGGAACCAGGTAGCTGAGTGCATAAAAGAAGGAGGGCATGGTCTCGCGGGGGAAAATGTAGCCGGAAAAGAAGACGCTGGGGAGGATGGTGAGAAAGGCGAGCTGCATGGCCTGAGCATGCGTGTTGGCCTTGCTGGAAATGAGGATGCCGAGAGAGAGCGAGACGAAAAGATACGGCAGAGACATCAGAGCGAGAAGAAAAACACTTCCGTGAATGGGGACCTTGAAGACAAAGCGCATGAAGGTCACGATGGCGGTCAGTTCAAAGAATCCGATTCCCAGGTAAGGAAGCAGTTTGCCGAGGAGCAGACCCATCGGGCGCACGGGTGTAACAAAAAGCTGTTCGAGTGTGCCGCGTTCTTTTTCGCGGACGATGGAGAACGCCGTCAGGAAGGTCGTGACGTTCAGAAGCAGGATAGCGGTGAGGCCAGGGAGAAAGAAATTGGGCGAACGCGAATCTGGATTGAAGAGCAGCATGGGACGCATGTCGACGGCGAAGGTGGAGCGGCTAGGGAGAACCCGCCGTAGAGATTCATCGAGACCGATGGACGTGGTGACGTTGACGGCCTGGCCGGCGACGGAGGAGTCCGAGCCATCGATAAGCACAAGAACCTGAGCGCTCATTTGATGGAGAAGACGATCGGAATAGTCGACGGGGATCTTGATGCCGACATGGGCGCGGCCGGCGATGATGGCGTCGTTGAGGTCGCCATCGTTTTGGACGTAGCGGACGACGTGAAACGTGTCGGAATTGTTCAGCCGGTCGAGAAGCTCGCGGCTTTCGCGGCGGCCGTCGGCGTTGAAGACGACGGTGTTGATCTGCCGGATGTTGGTGTCGATGCCGAAGCCGAGAAGCACCATTTGCAGCAGCGGAATGATCAAGGAGAAGAAAAGCGTGCCGAAGTCGCGGCGAACGTGCAGGACTTCCTTGTAGAAGACAGCGCCGAAGCCGCGGAAAATGTTATGCACGCGCGGCCTCCAAAATAGCCTCCTGCTTGTTGGTGAGCTCGACAAAGACGTCTTCGAGGCTCGCGGCAAGCGGGCGAATCTCCGCGACGGCGATGCCTTCCTTCAAGAGCCTCTCGCGTAAATCGTGGAGATCGAAAGTGTCTTCAATCAGCGCATGGATGGACTGCCCGAAAATCGTGGCGCTGCGGATGCCGGGAAGTTGGCGGGCGAAGCGCAGCGCACGAGTGACTTCGGGCGTCGTAATTTCCACACGCAGCGTCCCGTGCGGCTGCACCTCGGGAAGCTCGCGGAGCGAACTGGGCGTGCCATCCGCAATGATCTTTCCGAAATAGATGTAGGCAACGTGATTGCAGCGTTCGGCTTCATCCATGTAATGCGTGGTGACGAAAAAAGTGATGCCGTGCGCGGAGAGTTCGAAGAGAAGATCCCAGAGCTGCCGGCGCGCCACTGGATCGATGCCGGCAGTGGGCTCGTCGAGGAAGAGAAGTTTCGGCTCGTGGAGCATGGCGCAGCCGAGGGCGAGGCGCTGCTTCCATCCGCCGGAAAGCTGCGCGGCAAGGCGAGTGAGGTAAGGTTCGAGGCCGTTGAGCTGAACGATTTCGTCGATGCGGCGTTTCAGACGGGTGGGATCGAGGCTGTAGATGCGGCCGTAGAACTGCAAGTTTTCGGTGACGGTAAGGTCATCGTACAGGCTGAAATTCTGCGACATGTAACCGATGCGCTCGCGAATAGCTTCAGAATCGGTGCGCACGTCGAGGCCTTCGACATGGGCCGTGCCAGCGCTGAGCGGCAAGAGACCCGTAAGGAGTTTGATGACGGTGGTTTTGCCGCTGCCGTTGGGGCCAAGGAAGCCGAAGATTTCTCCTCTCTCGACGCGGAAGCTCACGTCATTGACGGCGGTAACTTTGCCGAAACGCCGCACAAGATGCTCGGCGGAGATGGCCGCTTCTAAACCGTTTTGAGGAGAGGCCGTCACGGGGTCAGCTCTCCGCCTTGAGCTTCACATCGGCGGCCATGCCGGCGAGGACATGGCCGGAAGGATCGTTGATGCGAATCTTTACACCAAAGACCTGGTGAACGCGCTCTTCGCGGGTCTGCACGTTGCGCGGGAGAAACTCAGCCTGCTGATTGATCTGCTCGACCAAACCGTCAAAAACCTGCTTGGGAAAAGAATCGACGCGCACTTCGGCCTTTTGACCGATGTGGACGCGGCCGATTTCGGTTTCGGGGATATAGATGCGGACGTAAATCTGGTCGCGTTCGAGGAGAGTGGCAATAGGGGTGTTGGGCGCGATGAGATCGCCGGGCCGGACGTCGAGCACTTCGACAATAGCGGCGGCGGGAGCAGTAACCTGGCGCTCCCGGTAGCGGGCCTGATCGTAGGCATAGGCGCCCTTGGCGAGTTCAATGTCTTCGCGGCGGTTGCCGCGTTCGAGTTTTTCGAGCGTGGCTTGCGTCTGACGGTAGCGTGCTTCGGCGGAGGCAATTTCTTCCGGGCGGTAGCCGCGCTCGAGCTCCTCTAGTTTGTGCCGGGCATTTTGTTGCTGGGCCACTGCAACTTTCCAGTTGGCTTCGGCGGTGTCGCGTTGCTGCTTGGAAACTAGATCTTTCCTTGCCAGGGCGTCGTAGCGGTCAAAATCAAGATGCGTGCGCACTTCGTCGGCATTGGCGCGGTCGAGGTCGGCCTTTGCCGCGTCGATGTCTTCTTGACGGTAGCCGTTCCTGCGCAACTCGTAGTCAGCTTTGGCCTGCGCGGCAGCGGCGCGAGCTTCGGCGATTTCTTCCGGGCGGAAGCCGCGTGCCGCTTTTTCGGCGTTGGCTCGCGATTGTTCGAGAGAGGCCTGGAGCTCCTTGTCATCGAAGGTGATGAGTACCTGCCCGGCCGTGACCGAATCGCCCTCGCGAACGAGGATCTTGTCGATGCGGCCGCCCACCTCCGAGCCCACACGGATATCGCGGGCCTCGACGGTGCCGGAGCCTTGGAGCGCCGTGTCGCGCCGGAACCAGCCGGCGTAGAGGACGGTGGCGGTGATGATGACAGCGAGGGCGATGATAAGAGTAACTCGCTTGCGGGTCATGAGCCGAATCTCCCTGGGCTTAGCCATGGATCTGGCAGCGGCGGCGCGGATTCCGCACGCGGCGCGAGGCCAGTCCAAAGGACGCGCAGCGCGGTGTCGATGCGGTCCGGCAGAGTGGTGTCGCCGAAAAGCGACCAGAGCAATAGCGTGCCGAATACCATTTGGCGAAAGACGTACGCCAGCTCGGTCGGCTGAATATCCTTGCGAATGTCTCCTCGGTTTTGGCCCAGCTCGATGAACTGCGTGAGCAGAGCCTGGGCGCGCGCGTGGTTCTTGCCCATCGCTTCGCGAACGGGAGCGCTCGAGAGATGAGCTTGGAGAATGGTGCGCACGATGGTGGGATTCCTCGCGGGCTCTTCCGTCATGCGGGCGCGGAGAGTCTTCAAGAAAGTGCTAACGGGCTCGCTGGAATTTTGCGCCTGCTCGACCGTGGCCTGGAGCCTTCCGAGCTGCATTTCGCCAAACGCCAGGAGGATGTGATCTTTGCTGGGAAAGTAGTTGAAAAAGGTGCCTTTGCCGACATCGGCGGCGTTGGTGATGTCCTCGACGGTGGTTTCGGCGAAACCTTTCTTGGCGAAAAGGTCCAGAGAAGCGCGGAAGATGCGCTCGCGCAGCTCAGCGCTGCGGCGCTGGCGCCGGTCCGAATGGAACGCAGAGAGTGGAGGCTTGGGGGCGGGAGCCGACTTGAAGCGCTTGGTCATTGTGACTGTTACTCACAAATGACTATAGGTCATATCAGCCTATTTGTCAAAGGAGAACACCCCAGCGCGGGCCAGGGTGTTCTGAAGATATTAAAGAGCCACTCTTACTTTAATGATTGGGGGTCGGAAAGGTTCTTGGGGGACTTCCGATTGAGCAGGGCGATCATTTCCTGGCCAGAAGGGGGTACGCCTACGGCGCCCTTGCGAATAATCTCTTCGGCGGAGACTTTCTTGCGGTAGAGCCGTTCGTTGCCGCCGTTGTCCTGCCGGAGTGTGGAGCCTTCGAGAGAAACGCCCGCGAAAAGGCCGCGCGAACGAGAATAAGTGAGCATTTCAGCGCGCATGGTCACGTCGCTGGCAGCCGCGGCGTCACGGCCCTTCGGTCCGGCGGCAGCGGCGGCGTCAGCGCCGAGCTTTACCTTGCTCTTCAACAGGGACTTTGCGCCGCGCGGATTCATCACCAGGATGACGAAGTCGGTAGCCTGGCCGCCGAGCTGAAAACCGATCCCCAATCCTTCCAGGCGCATCATCGCGGGCGCGCTCCAAGGGCCGGTGAAGTGTTCACCGGTTCGGCAGGTCATCGCGCCTTTGCCCATATTGCCGCTAATTCCGAAGGCGACTTTGATGACCGAGGGAATGACGATGACGCATTCGGCCTTGTCGAGAAGATCGGTGGGAATGTCGTCGGGGATATCGAGAATTTCTTTCATGACCGTGCCGCAGTTGTCGAGGCGATCAGCTTCTTTCTTGTCATCCGCCGCGCAAAGCGGCAAGGAAGCCATAGAAAACGCCAGCAACACCGAGAGCAATCGCTTAATCATCAATCACCTCAGACGAAAATTTGGGCCCGCCAAACAAAGAGGTTCTAATCGCTGGGCGCCCGGACAGAACTTCGGTTCTGCGACCGAAAACAGGCGCATCGGAAACTAAGACGCGCTGCTAAAGTGTTCCGTTGCCTTTCGACTATACTTGCGCAAGGAGAAATTTACCAGTAGAGGAACCATGGTCACAAGGAAAACACGGCGGCAAACTATCCTGTTTATCGCATGGGTCATTTTGGCTTGCGGGGTTGCGGCTCCGTCGGGATGCGCGCAGGTCAAGCAACAAAAAGAAGGAACTTGCTGCGGTGTCAAGCCAGGAGCAGGGAAAAAGGCGCAGGCCATTGCCGCAGCGCAGACGGCGCGATTCGCGTCACGCGCAGGAGAGCTGCTCGGCTCGGGCGCCGCGGGAAAGGGCGCCTGGGGTCTGTTAATCCTGGATGCGGAGAGCGGGCAAACGCTCTACGAACAAAACGCGGACAGGTTTTTCGTTCCGGCCTCAAACATGAAATTGTTCACGACGGCTTTGGCGCTGGCGAAGCTGGGTCCGGACTACCGGTTCCACACCACACTCGAGACACGCGGGGCGATTTTCGCCGAGGGGAAGCTGGATGGAGATTTGATTTTGGTGGGTAGAGGGGACCCGAATCTTTCGAACCGAAAATTTCCTTACGAGTTGAAAGAAGAGTTCGACGGGCCCCCGGAAAAAGCGCTGGCGGAGCTTGCAGATGCGCTGATAGCGAGGGGCGTGAAAGAGATCACTGGCGATATCGTGGGGGACGACAGTTATTTTCCCCGCGAACGCTATCCGAGCGGTTGGGAGATTGATGACATGGTGTGGCAGTACGGGGCGGCGATCTCCGCGATCGTTGTGGACGATAATACGGTGACGCTGACGCTCACGCCGGGGGAACAGCCGGGAGACCCGGTGCAAGCAGCCATCGCCCCCGCAACTCCGGATTTTGCCGTGGAAAATGACGTAGTGACTTCGGCCGCGGACGTGAAAGCGGATCTGACGTTGACGCGCGAGCCTGGCGCGAATTTGGTAGTAGTGCGGGGAACGCTGCCGGCGAAGGCAGCGCCGCGAAAACTCGTGCTGGCCATCGAAGAACCGGCGCAACATGCTGCGGCGTTGCTGGCTAATCTGCTGACTGAACGCGGAGTGAAGATAAGCGGAAAGGCTCGCGCGGTGCATGCGCCGGAAGCGGTTGAATTGGCGGTGACGCCGCGAGCGGTCCTTGCAGAGCATGTCTCGGTGCCGCTGGGGGACGCGGTGAAACTGGTTAATAAAATCAGCCAGAATTTGCACGCCGAGATGCTGCTGCGGACGGCAGCGCGGCAGAATGGTGTGTGGAGTACGCCGGAGGAATTGGCCAAATTCCCAGAGGATTTTTACACGGTGGCCGGGATTTCTCCGGGAGATGTAGTCCAATCGGACGGTTCGGGATTGTCCCGGCGCGACCTGGTGACACCGCGGGCCGTTGCCGCACTATTGAAATACGCGCAGGGGCAGCCTTGGTTTGCGGCGTACTACGCGTCTCTGCCCGTGGCCGGGGAAGACGGATCGCTCGAAGACCGCATGAAAAATTCTCCGGCGGCCGGGAGAATTCACGCGAAGACAGGCTCGCTCGAGCATGTGAGGTCGCGCTCGGGCTATGCGGAAACGCCCGGAGGCCGCCGGCTGATATTTTCGTTTCTAAGCAATAATCTGGCGGGAAAGAATCATGAAGCCGTCGACGCGCTGGATGGTTTGTGCGAAGCGATGATCCAGGAGTTTAACGGTGAACCTCCGGCGCGTGCGCACGAACACCTGAATCAGAACTGACAATCAACAGGGCGATGACGAAGGAATTGCGGATCACGGTGTTTGGAAGTTCCCGGCCGCGCGAGGGCGACCCGGATTACGAAGAAGCGCGGGAGCTCGGACGAGCTCTGGCCGAATCGGAATACGGCGTGTGCAGCGGTGGATACGCGGGCGTGATGGAGGCGGTTTCGCGTGGCGCGAAGGAAGCGGGCGGAAAAACTTACGGCGTGACCGCGGAGTTTTTCCAAGCGCAGGTGAATCCGTGGATCGATGAGGAAGTGCGGGTCGGGACGTGGCAAGAGCGGTTATTCGAGTTGATTCGAATGGCGGACGGATTTGTAGCCTGCAAAGGCGGCACGGGAACATTGGTCGAGCTGGCGGTCGTCTGGGAGATGCTGAACAAGTCGGTCATGCAAGGGAAACCGTTTGCCGTCCTGGGAGATTTCTGGGCCGATTCTAGAGCGGGTACGCGAAGTGGAGGTGGGGCACCCGGCACCGTGGGGCGAAGCGAACGGCAGGCTGGTGCATTTGGCGGCGACGCCGGCGGACGTGGTGAGGCATTTGAAAGACCGGTTGAAGTGAACCGGCGATAGAGAGAAGCGTTTCGAAAAAAAAGGAAAAATGTCGCGGACGGCGCAAGACGTATTGGAGTTTGACAAGCTGCGGGAGCTGTTGCGGCTGAGGACCACGTGTGCTCCTGGACGGCGCGGAGTTGACGCTCTGGAGCCGCGTTCGAACAGTGCCGCGCTTGAATCGGAATTCGCGCTGATTCGCGAAGCGCGCGAATGGCTGCGGTTGGGACGCGAATTGGTTTTTGGAGCGCTCGCGGATCCGGCCGCGTGGCTGGCGCGGCTCGAAGCGCCGGGAGCGGTTCTCGAGCCGGGCGAGTTTTTGGACGCAGGGTCGCTGCTCGAAACGTCGAACTGGCTGCGGCAACAGTTTCGGGAAGACACCGCAAAGTTTCCGTTGCTCGCGGCGCAGGCGGCGTCGATTGCGGATTTTCGTGCATTGCTTGCGGCAATCCGGCGATGCGTGCTGCCAAATGGGCAAATCAGCGACGACGCATCCGCGGCTCTGCGGCGGATTCGAGCGAGCGTTGCGCAAACGCGTGAATCGATTCAGAAGACGCTGAAGCAGATCTTGCGCGCTCGAAATGCGCAAGCCGGAGAAGATTACGTCACGCTGCGGAACGAGCGCTTCGTAATTCCCGTGCGCGCGGAAAACCGGCGAAGCGTGCCGGGAGTGATGCACGGAGCAAGCGGAACAGGGCAGACGGTATTTCTCGAGCCGTTTGAAACCGTCGAAGCAAACAATCAGCTGGTGCAGCTTGCGGAAGACGAGGCAGCTGAGATCGCGCGCATCCTACGCGAGCTGACAGAAAGTTTGCAGCACCAGGTCGGGCCGCTGACTGCCGCGGCAACAGTGATTTCCGAGCTCGACAGCGTTTTCGCGAGGGCGCGGTTCGCGCGCGATTTTGACGCGACAACTCCTGAATTTTCCGAAGCACAAGAGTTACGCCTGGACGAGGTGCGGCACCCCGTTCTGGAAGACAAGCTGCGAAAAGAAAATCGCGCCATCGTGGCCATGACGCTGGCGCTCGGCGGAGAGGAGCGGGTACTGGTGATCAGCGGGCCGAACACGGGCGGCAAAACGGTGGCGCTGAAGACGACGGGACTCGCGGCGCTGTCCGCGCAATCGGGGATTCCAGTGGCAGCGCAACGCGCGGTGCTGCCGATGTTCGACAGGGTACTGGTGGATATAGGCGACGAACAATCGATCGCGGCGGATCTCTCGACGTTTTCGGCGCACATGCTGAATCTAAAGACCATGCTCGAGGCGGCGACGCCGAGGTCGCTGGTGCTGGCGGACGAAATGGGAACTGGAACGGCGCCGGAAGAAGGAGCGGCGTTGGCAGTGGCGCTGCTGGACGAGTTTCGCGCGAAGAACTGCATCGTGCTGGCGACGACGCATCACGATCGGCTGAAGACGTACGCATCGACGACACCGGGTGTCGTGAACGCGGCAGTGGAATTCGACGACGTGAACCTGCGGCCGACGTACCGCCTGATGGTCGGGGTGCCGGGCGGATCGAGCGGGATCGCCATTGCGCAAAGGCTCGGGATCGCAGGCGGAATCATCGAGCGAGCGCGCAGTTTGCTGGCGCCGGAATCGCGCGAGGCGGCGGATTTGATTGCTTATCTTCATCGCAGCCGCGACGAACTGGACCGTTTGCAGCAGCAGATGACCGCTGAGCGGTACGCGCTCGAAGAGGAACGAAAGAAGTTGCGCACGGAGTGGGTGGAGCGGCAGCAGAAGCGCATCAAGGATCTTGAGGCGCAGTTCGTGGAGATGCAGAAGCGCTTTGACGAAAATGTAGCGCGGGTGCTCGAAGCGGTGAAGGAACGCGAGCTGCGCGCGCAATTGGAAAAGACGACGCGGCGCAAGATGCAGGATGTGCGCGGGGAAGCGCGCGAGGAGTTCAATGTCGCGGTCGTGCAGACGATTTCGGAATCGCAGCGGGATCTTGGAGTGACATCGGCGGTGGAAGCGGTAAGCGCCGAGCGATTGCAGCCGGGAGCAAGAATCCGCGTGCGCGGATTCAGCAAGCCGGTGGTGCTTCGGCGCGCGGAGGGCTCGTCGGCCGAAATCGAAGCGGGACCGCTGCGGATGAAGATTGCTATCGATGAAATCATTGGAATCGAAGGCCAAATCCCGCAGAAGCAGGAGCCGCAAGGAAGGCGGCAAAATATAACCGTCACGGCGCAGGCGGGTGAGAGTTCCGGCGCCACCGAGATCAACGTAATTGGCCTGACCGTCCAACAAGCAAGCGAACTCGTAGACAAATTCTTGGATGATGCGGCGCTAAAGCATCGACCGCGAGTGCGCATCATTCATGGACATGGGACGGGAGCATTGCGCAGAGGGCTTGCGGAATTTCTCAAGGGACATCCACTTGTCGAGCGTTCGGGATTTGAAACGGAAGAGCACGGCGGAAAAGCGGTTACGGTTGTAGAATTGCGCTCATAGAACGACATGGCGGAAGCGGGATCATTTGCGGAGCGGGTGAAGCAGCAGGCGGACATCGTCCGCGTGGTGGGGGAATACGTCCAGCTGAAGAAGGCGGGACAGAATTTCCGGGGGCTGTGCCCTTTCCATTCAGAAAAAACTCCATCGTTCAACGTGCATACCACCAGGCAGATTTATCACTGCTTTGGCTGCGGCAAGGGCGGAGACGTCTTCAATTTCGTGATGGAGATGGAGAAGTGCGCGTTTCCCGAGGCGATCCGAATCGTCGCGGAAAAATGCGGCATTGCGATTCCGCGGCCGAAGGAACGCTCGCCCGAGGAAAAAAAAGAGAATCAGCAGCGCGCAGCGCTGGTGGAGATGCACCGGGAGGCGCAAGCATTTTTCGTGAAGCAGCTCGAAGGCACGGCCGAAGGAAAACTGGCGCGCGCGTATCTTGACGATCGCGGCCTAGATAAGGATGCGATAACGCAGTTTGGAATCGGGTATGCGCCGAGCGGCGGGGATGCGCTCCTGCGGTGCCTGAAGGCGAAATACGCGGAAAAGCTGCTTGTGGAATCGGGACTGGTTTCGCGCGGCGAGCAGGGCGCGCGAGTGTTCGACAGATTCCGGCGGCGCATCACGTTCCCGATTGCGAACGAGTCGGGAAAGATTGTGGCGTTTGGCTGCCGCGCGCTGGGCGACGACCAGCCAAAGTATCTGAATTCGCCTGAGACGCCCATCTACTCGAAGAGCAATGTGCTTTACCACCTGGACCGCGCGAAGGAAGCGCTGCGACGGCAGGATTTCGCAGTGCTGGTGGAAGGTTACATGGACGCGATTGCGGTGGCGCGCGCGGGAATCAGCAACGTCGTGGCGAGCTGCGGCACAAGCCTTGCGGAGCCTCAAATCAAGTTGCTAGGACGTTTTACCAAGAGGGTTGTGGTCAACTACGACCCTGACACGGCCGGCCAGGCGGCGACAGAACGGTCGCTCGTACTTCTGCTCGAACAAGATTTCGACGTTCGCGTGCTGGCGCTGCCTGCCATCGGCGATAAAAAGGCCGATCCGGACCTCTTCATACGTGAAAAGGGCAGCGAGGCTTATCTGAAACTGCTGAAGGAAGCGCCAACGTATGTGGACTACCTGATCGGGCGCGCGCGGCACATGGACCTCTCGACCGGCGAAGGCAAGCTTCGCGCGGTGAATTTTCTCTTGCCGTACGTGCAGAAAATACCGAACCGCATCCTGCGGTCGGAATGGGCTACGCGGATCGCGCAACAGCTTCGCGTGGAAGAGCCGGTCCTGCGCGCGGCGCTGAGCAAAGCCGCTTCCGAGCGGCGGAGCGAAGTGAAGACGCAGCCGGAACTCGTCGGTCGGGCGGCGAAGCCTGCCGAGCGGCGGCTCATCCGAATGCTGGCCGAGGCAGAGGGGTTTCGTCATGAGCTCGCGCAGCAGCTGCAGAAAGCGCGGCTCTATCACGGGCTTGAAACAGAGAAAATATTCGCAGCGTTGATTGCGGCAAGCCTTTCCGGCGAGCTGGTGCAGGCAACCGAGGTAGCGGCAACGCTGGAAGAGCGCGACAGGCGCATGCTGTTCGAGATTCTGTTCGAGGAGGCCAGCGAGGCGACTTGGGAGGAGGCCGTCAGTTGCATTGAAGCGCTGCAACATCGCCAGGCGGAACGGGAGCTCGCCGAGGTACAACGCACGATCGAAGCGAGTCCTCCGGGAGGGCCGGAGTTGCGGGGTTTGCTGGTCCGGAAGCAAGAGTTGATGCGAAGGTTGGCGGCAGCGAGATGAGAAGGCAAGGAGGCGTTTCCACAGATTTCCACGAATTAAAATATTGACGGAGCGGGACTTAAACGTGTAGCGTAATAGGGTTTCAGAAGTAACGGTTCTGGCGCTAAGTGCATCTAAAATATTGTATTTAGCGGCGGAAACCGGCCCAAGGGCGGGATGGATTTAACGAGCAGGGCGAACGGGGCGGCGCGAAGGACTTCACGTAACAACGATCTTCTGGTGAGAGTTTTCTCAACGTTGTTCTGGATGACCCCGAATTGCCGGGGTCAACTGCGCCAGCGTGTCGGTCTGCGTATGTCTCTGCAAGGACGGATGAAATCCCTGAGTGCGCCATCGATGCGGGCGGTAGCGCGAGTTAAAGGCGGGAGGAATTTGTGGCGGTAGTTGGCCTAGAAGAAAAATACGATGCGGTACGGCAGCTCATTGCCGTGGGCAAAGAGCGCGGGTACCTGCTCTACGATGAAGTCAACGATTCACTTCCAGCCGAAGTGCACTCCTCGGAAGAGATCGACGATCTCCTGACAACATTTGAGCGAAACGGCATCGAGATTTACGAAGATGCGGCGTCGGCGAAGGCGGCGCGCGCGGTCGAAGTTTCCGTGGAGGCCGGCGAGCGCGACGCGGTTGTCAAAGAAGACGCGCACGAAGGCGACGGCGACCTGGATTTAACGCCGGGTTCGCTTGAAAAGACCAACGATCCCGTCCGGATGTATTTGCGCGAGATGGGCACAGTGCCGCTGCTGACGCGCGAAGGCGAAGTGACCATCGCGAAGCGCATCGAGCGCGGGCAGCTCGTGGTGATGAAGTCGATCACCAGGTCGCCGATCGTGATCAAAGAACTGATCGCGGTGGGTGATGATTTGCGCCGGGGCGCGCGGTCGATCAAGGAAATCGTGCAGTTCGACGACGAAGAGTTGACCGAAGAGAAGATTGCCAACAAGACGAAGCAAACGCTCAAGTACATCGACAAGATCGCGAAGCTGTACGAGCTGGCGCTGAAGCAGGCGGCGAAGCTCGGGAAAACGCTGAAATCGAAAAAGAGACCGTACATTCGCGCAAAGTGGGGCGTGGCGCGGACGCGCGTGCAGATTTCCCTGGAAATCCGCGGCATCGATTTCAATCCGTTCGAGAAGAAGCGGCTCATCGACAAAATGCGCGGGACGGTCGAACGGCTGCAATCGCTGGAGCGCGAGGCCGGGCGCCTGGAGCGCCGCGTGGACGCGGCCAAGGGCGACGTGGCGGCGGAAGCGCGGAAGGATCTGCGCACACGCCGGGGCGAGCTGAGAGAGATCGAAGAACAAAGTGAGGTTGGACTCACCGAGCTGAAGCGCACGCTCACGCTCATCCATCGCGGCGAAGCGGAAGCCGAACAGGCAAAGAAGGAACTGATCGAGGCGAACCTGCGGTTGGTGGTGTCAATCGCGAAAAAGTACACGAACCGCGGGCTGCAGTTCCTCGACCTGATTCAAGAGGGCAACATCGGGTTGATGAAAGCGGTAGACAAGTTCGAGTGGCGCCGCGGGTACAAGTTTTCAACGTATGCGACGTGGTGGATCCGCCAGGCCATCACGCGCGCCATCGCCGACCAGGCGCGGACTATCCGCATCCCGGTGCACATGATCGAAACGATCAACAAGCTGGTGCGCACCAGCCGCCAGCTGGTGCAGGAGCTTGGCCGGGAGCCGACCAGCGAGGAAATCGCCAAGCGCATGGACATTCCGGTGTCCAAGGTGCGGAAGATTTTGAAGATTGCGCAGGAGCCGATTTCGCTGGAGACGCCCATCGGCGAGGAAGAAGATTCGCACCTCGGGGACTTCATCGAGGACAAGGCCGTGGTGTCGCCTTCGGACGCGGTAATCAATCTGAATTTGAAGGAACAGACCTCCTCGGTGCTGAAGACGCTGACACCGCGCGAAGAAAAGGTCATCAAGATGAGGTTTGGCCTGGACGACGGAAGCGAGCATACGCTCGAGGAAGTCGGTCAATCGTTTGCTGTGACGCGTGAGCGTATCCGGCAGATCGAGGCAAAGGCGTTGCGGAAGCTGCGGCATCCCTCGCGTTCGAGGAAGCTGCGCGCGTTCCTGGAAGGGCCGTCTCGCGACTATCTATAGAAAAATCGGGAAAACCTGTAAAGACAACGCCTCCGGCTCAAGCGGAGGCGTTTTGTTTTTGGCTTAAACAGCTTTCGGCGGCTTGCCAAACCGCGCGAGCAGGCGCGCCATCCACACGACCAGGAAAACGAAAAAGGCTGCAAAAACATGGAGTAGGGAAGCAGTATCGAACCGCTTGTCGAGCTGGAAGTTGGCGCGAACGGAAAATTCGAACGCGAAGATTCCCACAAGGAGAACCGCGCAACCTAGCCAGGCAAAGTGAGCACTCAGGAAGGCAAGCGAGGTGGGACGCTGTTCCGGCGAGAGCCAGTATTCTTTGTGGGGCAAATTTATGAGCGCAGGGGGCACGCTGGCGATGAGCAGGGGAACGCCAAAACAGACGATCGTAGAAATAACGATGGAGCCGACGAAAAATGCGAAGAAGATCGTCCTCGTCTGCCAGCCGTTCGGCGCGCCATGCGCGTCAAAATGAGATGCCACGACATCGGGCAATTGAGGGTAGAGATAGAAAAAATGGATCGCCGCGGCCGCGGCCAGCACTAGGAACACAGACTTTGGCAATCGCGAATTTTGCATGGAGCTGATTAGGAGCAGAGTAGGACATATTTGCCGCGAGGACAACACAGTTCGTCATCCGTCACGTCACAGGGCAACGCGCTCTTGTTCTTTCTTCGCAGGTCTATCTCTAGCTAGACGGAAGCGGAATACGTATTAGAATGATCTTGCCTTCCTGTCGAAGGGAACAATGAAAACGACGCAAAAGCTTACCGCTGTTGTGCTGGCGCTTCTGCTCGGCGGAACAATTTACGGATTGTTTCGTACTGAGCCGCGGACGGTGAATCCTACCAAGAAAGGAAAAGGAAACCAGGTCGCGGTGGCCGAGGGGCCGGTCGTCGACCAAGCGACGTTAGAAACAGCGCGGCGGCTGGCGCAGATGCCGACCACTCCGGAAGAACTGCCATTCGCGCGGGAAGCGCTGCGGATTGGAGATCAGGAGATGGACCTGGCGTTTGCCGGAGCCTTGCGGGAAGCGACGGCGCATCCGCCGGTGTTGAGCGCCGAAGCGAAGGAGATTCAGGCGCGACTGCAGAAGGCGGAGAAGGCGCTTGAGGCGGACAATGCCCAGGTCGAGCAGTTGACGAGCGCGGACGCGAAGGCCAGCGGAGTGAAGAAGGATGCGCTGGACGATCAACTTGATCTGGCGAAGGCCCAGCTCGAGTTGGACCAGGATGAAGTGGATGATGCAAAGCAGGATTTGATCCGCGCAGGAGGCGATCCGCAGAGCCGCATTCAGGCGATGGTGGACGAGCACGAGGCAGCTTCCAAAGTCTCAGACACCACGAAGATAAATGAGGTGAAAACTGCGGCAGAGGAGTGGGGGTTAATTCACCTATTTCGCCAGTGGTCCACCTTGCATCAAAAGCAGCTCATACTGTGGCGGGCGAAAAAGGAGGCGGAGTCGGCAGCGGCTTTGTTTTCGGCGAAGCACGACGCCCTTGCGGCACTAATCGAAGCAGGGGGAGAAAAGCCAGCGGAGCCGGGCGCCCAAGTAAGCGCAGCAACGACTTCCAAAGCAGGAAAGCCAGCAAACCAGAGCCGCGAGGAATCGAGCGCGTTGCTGAAAGCGACGAAGAGCCGCGCGGCCGACCAGAAAACGCTGGCGAGCTTCGACAAACGGGTCGATAACCATAAACAACTCGCGGGAACGTACGGCAATTGGATCGATGTGGTCGCGGTCAACCAGCGTTCGTTACTCCACGGCGTGCTGATGGGGCTGGTCGTCATTTTTGGAATTTTGCTGATTGGCGTGTTTTTCGACAACTGGCTCGAGCACCTGCTCGGAAAAACGTCGCTGGACCGGCGGCAGGTGGAAACGCTGCGCACGGTCACGCGCGTGGCGTTACAGGTTGCGGGCGTGCTTCTCATTTTGCTGGTGATTTTTGGGCCGCCAGGACAACTCGGAACTTTCTTAGGGCTCGCGGGCGCCGGGTTGACGGTCGCGCTGAAGGACTTCATCGTGGCGTTCCTTGGCTGGCTTGTGCTGATGGGGAAAGACGGTATCCGCCTTGGCGATTGGGTGGAAATCAATGGGGTGACCGGCGAAGTCGTGCAGCTCGGAATGTTCCACACCGTCTTGCTCGAAACAGGGAATTGGACGGACTCCGGACATCCCACCGGGCGCCGCGTGACGTTCACCAACAGCTTCGCCATTGAAGGGCACTACTTTAATTTTTCGACTTCGGGGCAGTGGCTGTGGGATGAATTGCAGATTGTGCTGCCTGCGGGGCAGGACCCCTATCCGATCGTCGACGCCATTCAGAAAAAAGTGGTCGAAATAACAAAGGAGAGCGCGCAGCAGGCCGAGCAGGAATGGCAAGGCGCGGCTCGTTCTCGCGACATGAAGGCGCTTTCCGCGGCGCCAGCGATCAACGTGAAGCCGATTGTCGGGGGCATCGAGATTGCGGTGCGCTACATTACGCGCGCGAACGAGCGATATCAAATGCGCGGAAAATTGAATCAGGCCGCGGTGGATTTGCTCGGTGGAAAGAATGTGACGGTGCCGCAGGCGCCAGCCGGCAACCCGGCTTCCGGCACGCCGCAGCGGACTTGACGAGATATTCTGGATTCCTCAGCCAGCGCTGCTGCGCGCGCCAACTTCTTCCGAGGTAAGGCCGTAGAGGGGCGGGGTTTTCACGCCGAGAATTCCCAGATAAAGATAGATCTGCCCGCGGTGATGAATTTCGTGTTCGACCATCAACCTGAGCCATTTCCACTTTGTGATTTCGGCATTATCAAGTGTCTTGCACTTGCGTTGAAGCTCCGCGTCGTCCAGCTTCGCAAAAATTTGCATCGACTCCGCATGCAGGCGTTCCACGAACGCGATGATTTCCTCGAAGCCGTTGGCAAGTTCTTTTCCATGGCTGGTATAGCGGCTCGGCCTTCCGCTCAGCGTCTCTGCCCAGATAAAACGTTCGGCCACGGCAATGTGACGCACCAGGTCGCCAAGCGTGAATTTTCCCGGAGCATAGGTCCAGTCGATTCTGTCCATAGGGATGCAGGGTGCAACGCGCATGGTACGCTCCCGGACATTAGTGAAATACTTGAGGAACGGTTCAATGGTGTGGATTTCCATGGTTTGCCTTCCTTTTGGTCGCATCCTGAATTTATTGTGTCCGGCACCGTACGCCACCGGGCTGCTCAGGCCGCGCTGGCATTCAGACCGCGTGCGCGCATGGCGGCGAGGACGGCGACCGAATAAAGCAATGCCAATGTGCCAAATCCCAGCGGAATGCTGAGATGCTGCGAGACCCAGCCCAGCGAAAAACTCATCAAAACTTGCAGCGTCGTGGAAATGACGGAGAAAGCAGATTGCGTGCGGCCCATCAAGCGGCGGGGGACCTGGGACATTATCTGTGATTGCGTCAAAATGGCGCCCACCGCGCGGCAACCACCGAACACTGCTTGCAGAAGTATCGCCCACGGCAGCACGGTGACAAACGGCATAAACCCATGGCCCAAAGCGAGGAGCGCCATGGTGCGGACGAGAATCGTGAGCGGGCGACGGCGCGCCAGATACCCCGCGGCGAGTCCGCCAGTCACGGCGCCCACAGCCCATCCGGATTCCAAGAGACCGAAGCCGCGCGCACCGGCGTGGAGGATATCTTTGGCCAACGCCACCACAAGGACGTTGGAGCTTATAACACCGGCGAGCATGGTCGCGTAAGTGATGCCCAGCGCGAGCACGCGCGGCTGCTCGCGCAGGTAGTGCAGGCCTTCCTGAATATCGCGAAGCACACCGGCGGCGAGATCGGTCTCCACGATGGGCGGAATGGGCGCGGTTTCGAGGACGTCCGGAAGCGCATCGCCGGCGGCTTCGCTACGCCGCGGATGGAAATAGCCGCTCCGCAGCCGGAAGAGACAGAATGCGGAAATGAGGTAGGTGAGGCCGTCTATTCCGAGAATGCCCGCGAGGCCAGTACTTTCGTAAATGAAGCCGACGAACGCGCCCGCGAACAGAAGTCCGCCTTGAACGGCGATCAGCACCGAGGAGTTTGCGCCGACAAACTGGCCGGGCGGGATCAGCTCTTGCACCAGGGCGTTGACGGAGGCCCAGTAGACGGCTGCTCCCGCGCCGTTCAGGAGAACCATGCCGTCGATCTGCCAGACGTGCGCATGTCCGAAACGCACGAGCGCGGCGACGCAGAGAACCATAACGCCGCGTGAAAGATCGAGAGCCATTCCCAGGTAGCGGCGATCCATGCGGTCGATAAGCACTCCGCCGACAAAGGGGACGATCAGGCCGGGAAGCGTGTACATGATCACGGTAACGCCGACGCTGACGGTCGAATGGGTTATGCCCAGGATGTGCCAGGTGACTCCGGCGAAATTCATGCCCGAGCCGAACATGGAAATAAACGTTCCGGCAAAGAAATAACGGAAACCGCGCTGGCCGAACAGAAGAGACCAATCGGTGCGGGGATGAGTGGCCGTGGTCATCGAAACAAATAGTTTACTATCGTATCCTACGAGTCGCGCGCGGCGAGAGTTCGCGGAGTTACGGTGCAAAGCGCCATTTTGACCGGGGCGCGGGTGAAGTATTGACGAGGAAAGCTTCATGGGTAACGAATTGAGCTGTACGGTGCGGTTTGGCAAGCAGGAATCGGCTGGGAAGGCCCTGCTTGAGACTTCCGAGATTCTTTTTCGCGGGGAATTCCGGCTCAAGATTCCGTTCTCGTCGATTCAATCGCTGAAGGCGGCAGATGGCGAGTTGCGGGTGCAGACGGCTGACGGGCTCGCAGTCTTCGCGTTGGGCGATGCCGCCGCGAAGTGGCGTGAAAAGATTTTGCACCCCAAATCGCGTTTGGAAAAGCTCGGCGTGAAACCCGGAGGAAAAGTCTCGTTGATTGGCGGCTTCGACGAAGGATTTCTTCAGGAGTTGGGCCAGCAGACGGGCACGGTTGTGAAGGGAAAAGTAGGCGCAGGTTCAGAATGGATTTTCCTTGCTGTAGAGTGGAAGAAAGAGCTTGCCCTATTGCCGAAGCTGGCCAAGGCCTTGAAAGGCGCCGCGGCGCTCTGGATTGTCTATCCCAAAGGGCAGAAAGAAATCACTGAGCTAGACGTAATCTCCGCCGGGCGCAAAGCATGCCTGAAAGACGTGAAGGTCGTCGGTTTTTCGCTGACGCATACCGCGCTGAAATTCGTGATTCCTGTTGCGCACCGCTAGCCACAACCGCGCAGCGTTGCATCCTGGTTTAGAGATTGGCCGGGTAGGCTACAAAGCGCGCGCAAAACCGAAGGCGAGCATCTTCTTGTTATCGGCGACGATTTTCTCCGCTGAGTAGCTCGGTTTAAAACTGTGCCGCGCGAATTCCGCCGCGAGTTCATCGCGCGGAATCAAACCGGGATGCACCTCCACGAATATTTTCATGGTGCCTGTAATTTCGTGGGTCGGTGTGATCGCCGTCGCAAGTGTCCCGGGATTTTCCTGGATAACTACAAGTGCGCGCTCGGCGGCCAGACCGGCGATGGTGGAAACGGCCTTGCGCCAATCCACATGTTCAAGCAGCAGCACAGCCAGCACAGTGTGAAAGCCAGGTGTCAAACGAGTTTTTTCGACGTCGTCGACAACCGTGGTATAGCGAAGTCCTTCGACCCTGCGCAAACGCTCGGCGAGATGCTCGAGATAGCCCGCGTTGATGTCCGCGAATGTCGTTTGGTAAGGAAGGAAGATCTTTGACGAGATGAAATCAAACATTTGGCCGGTGCCCGCACCCAGGAACAGTAACGAGGCACCCTTTCCTGGTGGCTGCGACGCGAGGTATTCGGCGACCAGTTCCGCATTGGCTTGCGCCTGCCCCACCGCCGCCATGTGCGTCTCGTAATCTTTGGCCTGGATGATGGTGGTCCAAGCTTCACGCAGTTTGCTGCTCATGACTCTCTGTGGTCCTTAGTGCGCCGCTCCAAAGCGAACTCTACCAGCAAAAGAAAAGGCCCCCAAGACGTCGGGGGCCTTTCCCATATGAAATAAGTATTAGGTTATGGTTCCGAGCCGCGGTACAAACCCTACTGCTCTCCGGCTAGAACGTGAACTTCGCCGCGAGTTGGATGATGCGCTCTTTCGGATCGACAGCGAACAGAGGCGTAGCGGGATCCCCTGTCCGCGTGATTTGGCCGAAATTGGCGGAAGTAATCCTCGTGCTGGGATTTGCAAATTCCGCGTGGTTGAAAAGGTTGAATGCGTCCGCGCGGATTTCCAGCCTCAGCCGCTCAGTTATTGCCGTGGCTTTGACAAACGACATATCGAGGTTCGTGCGTCCAGGTCCGCGGAGGAAGTTGCGCGGCACAGTTCCATAGGTTCGCAAGGCCGGATTGGCCACAACCTGCGCAGTCGAAGGGAAGCACGTGGGTGAAGGCGCCCCGCAGGGGTCTGAACCTCCAACCTGCGCCGAGGTAAAGGCATTCGGATTGAAGTAGAAGTTGCCGGTATTCGTTCCAGAAAGATCCCCGGTCAAACTTTGAACCGCGTGCGGGTCGAAAGTGGTGATCGGCTGACCCGTCAGATTCGCATGCACCGTGACGTTGTCGCCGGCTCCTGAGACTCCAGGATTGGCGAAGCCGCCGCTGCTGTCGGGCGCGCCAAAGATATCCAGTGGGAAGCCTTGCCGCCACGACAAGATTGGATAGAGACTCCATCCTTGGGTGAGGCGCCTCGGGGCCGACGAGAACATTCGATCAATCGGCAGATCCCAGCCGCCGCTAAAAGTTATTCGATTCCGTACATCAAAGTCCGACGATGCCCGGAATAGTCCCGGCGTAAATGACGGCACCTGGCTGTTGCGCTCCCGGAAGCCAGATGTGTTGTCGATACTGTGGGCATACGTATAACCGAAAGTGAGGTAGGTTCGCCCGATGAACCGTGCATCGGTTAGCTGCCTCGTGAGGCTAGCCGTCAAGCCGTTATAGGAAGCTTTCGATACGTTCTTGAATTCAGGCAGGTTCGAAAAGGAACACTGCGATGAGTTGGCGGCGGTACAGGTGCTGTTCCCCGGTAAGAGGTTCAGAACTCGGTTGGTAGTGCCAAGGATGAACGGGTTGATATCCACCAACGAAGTCAGCCCATGAGAGCTGCTACCCACATATCCAACTTGGACGGTCGTATTTCTGGCGACCTCCCGTTGAACGCTGAGGTTATATTGGTAGATGTAAGGTGTCCGAAGGTTCGGGTCGTCAAGAAAAATGGAGGAGAGACCGAATGGCAGAATTCCCGCTGTCGCAAAATTGATGTTGTGATTGACAGGCTTTGAAGGGAAAGGGTTCGTGGCTCCCGTACTGGAAAAGGGTTGCGAAAGATAAGGCACATCCGTCGAAGGATTGCTGGCGATCGGATTAAAGAACAGCCCCGCGCCAGAAAAGAAAGGTGGCTGGCCGTTGTCCTGGAAGTTGTCTTCGGCTTTCAAAATGTCATAGAAAACTCCGAAGCCTCCACGAATGCTCGTCTTGGAATCGCCCTTAGGATCCCAGGCAAAACCAAAGCGCGGTGCCCAGTTGTTTTTGTCCGGGAAATTGACGCCTCGCGGTGCATTCGCATCCCCCGGAAAGACCAGTCCCGACGGCGCATTCGGAAATACCGTGGACTGCGCGTGCCCGGGGATGACGTTAAAAGTGTCCCCATGCGTGTCAAGCTTGGGGCTGCTGTACTCGTACCTCACACCCAGGGTCAACACGAGCTTCTTGTTAACGCGCCATTCGTCCTGTGCGAATCCCGAGTAGTACTTAGACCGCGCGTTCGTAGGAGCGTTTGGGGACTGAAAGTAGTCAAATGGTATCCCCAAGAGAAAATCGGCAAAATCGTTGCCCGAACCGATGCCACCCGCGCCCACGAAGTCGAACAGCCCATTGCCGATGAAATCAAAAGCGGTGTTGAACTGATACCAAGAGAAGGCTCCGCCAAATTTCCAGTTGTGACGACCACGGGTCCAAGAGAGGGTATCGCTATACGCGAACGTATTGTTGATTAATGTGCTGGGCCCTTGGATGCTAAAGCCGAAGTAAGTCGCTTGATCGTCAAAGGCCAGAGCGGCTCCTCCCAACTCCAAATCAGGTGTTATGCCGGCTTCCCCCAATGCCGCGTGTGTCGGTATTGTTCTTGCCGGTTTAGCCTGGAGCGTATTCGAACGCTGTACGGTCACGCGGAACTCGTTCAGGATGTTGCTCGAGAAAGTCCGCGTGTAGGCAAAGTTCGAGAAATAGTTATGGAAGACGTTTGTCAGCGCATACCCCGGTGCAATCGTGAAGCCAATTCCGCTGGATCCCGTCCCATTAACCACGGGGTTTCTGTTGCCGCCGAGGCTGACCGAAAGCCGATCCTTCTGCGTAATGTTGAAGTCAAACTTCATCGTCAGTTCATTGTCGTTGTTCGTGTTGCCTGCTTGGGAGTTCAGGGTACCGTTGGGAGATGTCGCGATTAGGTCGGCCGCGATGTACTTCTGGGCTACGCCGCTGATTTTCGTGGGGTCAATAATCCCATTGAACTGTTTCGCGGGATCCGATTGAAAAAAAGGATGCGCGATACCAGGCACGGTGCCCGGGCCGTTGGGGTTTGGCTGCTGACACTGAGTTCCGTCCGCCAGCGCTGGATTGTTGTTTGGATTTGGTTGATTATGATTGAGGCCGCTGAGGAAGCACGCGACGCCGGGATCCACACCTCCGTTCCCAGCAGCGTGCGAATAGTCACCGTTCAACTGGGCTGGCGTGTACGTAAGTATTCCCGACGTGGTTTGACTCGAAGTCTGCCGCTGGCCCTGATAGTCGACGAAGAAGAAGAACTTATCTTTTCCATGGACGAGGTGAGGTAGGGTGATCGGCCCGCCAAACGTGCCCCCGTACTGATTGCGCTTCAGCACATCGCGGGGAAGCAAGTTGTTGGGATCGTTTTTATTGAAAAAATCGTTCGCGTTGAATGCATCATTGCGGATAAATTCAAAAGCGCTACCGTGCCACTGGTTTGTCCCGGACTTCAGTACTTCGGTGACAATACCGCCTCCGTTACGGCCGTATTCGGCCGTGTAATTATTCTCGAGGATGCGGAATTCCGCGACCGCGTCAGGGTTCGGATTGAAAACCACACCGTTGCCGAGCTGTTCGTTGTTCAGGCCGCCGTCGAGCAGGAACGTCACCGAGTCCGATCGGCCACCCGCGATGTTGAAGAAGCCCGAGCTGCCGTCATCAGGATTGTTGGGGGTTACCCCAGGCTGCAACAGTGTCAATTGCAAGACGTTGCGACCATTAAGCGGCAGGTCGGTAAGCGTGCGCCCAGTGACGGAAGCGCCAAGCGTGGGATTGACAGTTTCCACCACCGTCGCTTGTTCTTTTACTTCGACAATCTCCGACAAGGCGCCAATCTCCAACTTGGCGTCGATGCGCAGCACCTGGTTGATTTGCAGAAGCTGGTTTTCATACGTGACCCTGCGAAAACCATCCGCTTCGATGATTACGTTGTAGCGCCCGATAGGAAGATCAGGGGCCTGGAAATACCCTTCGCCGTTGCTGGTAGTGTCGTAGTGCACTTGAGTGTCGACGTTGACGACAGAGACCTTCGCGCTCGGAACACCCCTCCCGTTCGGGTCCGTTAAGTTACCGACGATACGCGCAGCCGCGTTTTGCGCATGGACGGGATACACGGCCAATGCGCCCAGCAGAACGAGCGCCGCGAAAATTTGAATCAACCTCATGGATTGCTTCACCATTTCCTCCTGGGAATAATATTTCTGTCGTTTGCTGCCACCGTGAACCGAGCATGACCGCGGTCGCAGTCTTCCCTACGCTCCAAGCGGTCTGTCGGAAATTCGGATTCAAGGAATGCAAACTTGACCCTAGCTGGCACAACCGACGGTACGAGATAGGCATTTCGATTGCCGAAAGTATGTCGCTGAAAGCAAAGAGCTTGTCATTCTAAATTCATTCTCAATCATCCAAAGTTCGGTATAGCTATACAGGTTCCTCTAAATTCAACGTTCCGTATTCAATCCGTTTTTCGGAAACGAACGTTATATTTTTTGGATAGCGTCAGAAGCGGTCAATTTCTCAGAATCGCGACAGCAATGGGGTTTCAAACTGTGCCGAGATAAAAACTACTGTCATGACCCGAGTCTTTAGTTCGGAGCCGCCTCCTCTTCTTGAAGCTCGAGAGCTCCGCATTTGGCATCGTGTTTGGGTTATGGCTGCTCTATTTGGTCTGTAGGGTCGGCGTCGCCACGATGTGAGGCGCATCTTGCTACACTGGCGAAGTGAACTTTTCCTTTGAGGTAGCCCAAACCGATCCGACGGGTGCCCGGTGCGGGCGGCTGACCACACCGCACGGCGTGGTTCAGACGCCATTCTTTCTGCCGGTTGGCACCGCGGCGAGCGTCAAAGCTCTGAGGCAAGAGGCGCTCGAAGAGCTGGGCGCCGAAATCATTCTTGCCAACACCTATCATCTCTATCTGCGGCCGGGGCATGAGCTGATCTGCAAGCTTGGCGGCTTGCACAAATTCATGTCCTGGCGACGAGCGATCCTCACCGATTCGGGTGGCTACCAGGTATTCAGTCTCGCGGAACTCCGCAAGGTCACCGACGAAGGAGTGCGGTTTCGCTCGCATCTAGATGGCTCGGAACATCTCTTGACGCCCGAAAAAGCCGCCGAGATTCAACTCGCGCTGGGCTCGGACATTGCCATGGTGCTCGATGAGTGCATCGAGACGCCTGCTGCGCGCGACGCGGCGGAAGCCGCCGTCAAGCGCACCACGCAGTGGGCCCGCCGGGCGCGCGCATATTTTCAGGAACAAACAAGCCGCAATGGAGAGCTAGCCCAATGGCAATTCGGCATCGTCCAGGGCGCCACGTTCAAAGACCTGCGCCGCGAAAGCGCGCGGCAGCTTCTGGAGTTCGATTTTCCGGGGTATGCGGTCGGCGGACTCGCCGTGGGCGAGCCGCATGCGACGACTTGCGAAATGTCCGGTGAAGTTACCGCCCTCCTACCGCGCGACCGCCCGCGTTATTTGATGGGTGTCGGGCGCCCCGAGCAGATTGCCGATTATGTCGCGCTCGGCATCGACATGATGGACTGTGTGTTGCCGACCCGCGCGGCGCGTCATGCGTGCCTCTACACCAGCGAAGGCCGCGTGCTTATCAAGAATTCCTACTATGCGCAAGACGAGCGGCCCATAGATCCGGCGTGCTCGTGCTCCGTGTGCGGACGCTACACCCGCGCCTATCTTCGGCATCTTTTCGCCGCCGGAGAAATCACGGCCGCCATCCTCGCCACCCACCACAACGTCCACTTTTACCTTGACATCATGCGGCAAATCCGCGAGGCTATCGAGTTTGGGAACCTAGAGAAATTCTCGTCCGAGATGCACGCGCGCTATGTCGCGGGTCCAGTTTGATAGCTGAATCCAAAGGCCGCGCGAACCATCCGCTTGGTGAGTGACTGCTTTGCAGCCGCGCCCAAAGAAAGCCAGAGAATCCGGCGGGCCCCGAGTGGCTCGGGAAGGGCCCTGACGGCTTAGCCGGTTTCTTGAGAGCTTTTCTTCCTCTCGCTTGAAAGGATCAGGTCGAAAGACAAACATGTTGTCGGCGATGTGGTTTCAGGCTTCCGGGCCGGCGGGAATCTTGGGCAGCCCGCTGATCATGATGGCTATCGTGCTAGGGATTTTTTACGTGATGCTCATACTCCCTCAGCAGCGGCAGCGCAAAAAAATGCAGGCGATGCTGGGCGCACTGAAGTCGGGTGACAAAGTCATCACCAACGCGGGAATTTACGGCACTATCAGCGGCATTGATGGCGAGACGGTGATTCTCAAGATCGCCGACACTGGTTCGTCTCCCGTAAAAATCCGCATTGCCCGCTCGGCGATATCGCAAGTAGAGGCATCCGAAGATGCGAAATAAATTCACTCTCCGCCACGGCGCGAGAAAAATCACAGATGATCCCGGCGCGCCCGGGATCGATACCCTCTAACCATGAACCCTAATTTGAAGTGGAAAGCGTTGTTTATCCTTGCCGTCATCATCGCCTGTATTTATGGCTTGATTGGCGTGCCGACGTTTCCTACCTCGCTTGCAATTATCAAAGACAATTTCGCTCACCAGATCAAGCTCGGCCTCGACCTGCAAGGAGGCACGCACCTGATCCTTCAGGTACAAGTGCAGGAAGCAATCGCGCAAGAGACAGACCAGACCGTCGACCGGCTCATCAGCCAGATGCGCGCGAAAAATATCCGTTACGATGAAGTTCGACGCGTGGACGATACCCACATCCTCATTCGCAATCTTGATTCCGTGCAACTCTCCGACCTCCGCGACCTCGTGAGCGCGCAATATAACAACGTCTGGGACATGACTCCGGCCGCGGGTGAAACTTCAGGTTACACCCTGACACTACGCCCCGGTACCATCGCACAGATCCAGGAAACCACGATGTCGCAATCCGTTGAAACCATCGAGCGTCGCATTAACGCCCTCGGTTTGACGGAGCCGACCATTCAGGCTCGAGGCGGCCGCAACGCTAACGAGATTCTTGTGCAGTTGCCCGGGGAAGGTGATCCCACGCGCGCGAAAGCCGTGATTCAAGCCGGGGGCCAGCTTGAACTCAAGCTGGTGGAGGACCCTGTTCCTTACACCTCGCAGACGGAAGCATTGAGCCGTCACGCCGGAGTCTTGCCTCCCGGAACGGAGCTTGTTTCGGGCCGCGCGGAAACTCGAAACCCCACCGGTGGCGCTGATACCGGCGAAAGCTGGTACGTCCTTAGTCGTGCTCCCGTTGTAACCGGACGCGACCTGCGGAGCGCCACGGAGAACCGCAACACCAACAATCCCGGCATGTGGGAAGTGGATTTCACTCTGTCCGCGGAAGCGGCTCGCCGTTTCGGTCCTTTTACCGAGCAGAACAAAGGCCGTCAAATGGCCATTGTTTTGGAGCATCGCGTTTATTCCGCCCCGGTGATCAATGGACGAATCGACGATCGCGGTTTGATCGAAGGCAATTTCAGCCAGGACTCGGCGCATGACTTGGCCCTAGTGCTGCGTGCCGGCGCGTTGCCCGCTTCCATCAAGTATCTCGAGGAACGTACCGTCGGACCCTCGCTGGGTGCCGACTCCATCCGCCACGGCCTTCAGGCTTCCGTCTTGAGCCTTCTGGTGGTGATGATTTTCATGCTCATCTACTACCGCGTTTCCGGCGCCAACGCGGTGCTCGCCCTCATTCTCAACCTGGTCATCCTTCTCTTTGTGCTCGCCATTTTTGGCGCTGTGCTGACGTTGCCGGGGATCGCTGGGGTGATCTTGACCATCGGCATGGGTGTGGACTCAAACGTTCTGGTCTTCGAGCGCATTCGCGAAGAATTGCGCAATGGCAAGTCTCCGGCGTCGGCGGTGGAGGCGGGTTTTGACAAGGCGTTCCTCACCATCATCGATACGCACGTCACTACGGTGGTCTCAGCATTCTTTCTGTTCCTTTTTGGAACAGGACCCATTCGCGGCTTTGCCGTTTCCTTGACCATCGGCCTGATTGCCAACGTTTTCACGGCGATCTATGTATCCAAGACTATTTTTCAATATCACCTTACTAAGATGGACCGTCAGGGCGAGTTGAGCATTTAGGCTGTACTAGAACTATCGAACCGTAGTTCGGCTGGGAATGACGATCGGGCCATGCAACCGATGCTCGATTGAAGATGTGCTCCGGAACTGTTTCGGGAACAAATCATTGTCTCTTGGAGTCTAAGGAAGGGAAGCAACAGCAGGCATGATCGAGCTATTTAAACAACCCAACCTCGACTGGATGGGCAAAGCCAAGTATTTCTTCGCCTTAAGCGGAATTTTGCTTATCGCTGGGTGGACCTCGATTTTCTTCAAAGGCGGTCTGCGTTACGGGATCGATTTCAAGGGTGGCACAAACGTGGATGTGCGCTTCGCCCAGCCGCCGAATATCGACCGGATCCGCCAGAGCCTTTCCCAACAGGGATTGGGCACCAGTGAGATTCAACCCATCAGCGATCCGGCCAACCCTAACGGGAATGAAGTCGTGATCGGCCTCGAGCAGAAGGGCGAGGGCGATCAGGCGCTGGATACAGGCAAGACCCAAGTGGTGAACGCGCTCAATCAAACCTTCGGCACCGTTAACAGCGGCAAACCCGACTTCAATTCCGCCACTCCTTCCTCCCTGGCCGCTTTCCTGACGCAGCGCGATCCGCTAGTGCTCGCCACCAGCGCGGGCGACCGCTATCAACAGCTTGCCGCAAAAATTCTTGCCTATCGCGACGGCAAAGAAGCGAACGGCGTGCTTTCTAATTTCGACGCGCTCTCCAAAGTGGAGGGTGTCATACCTGCCGTTCTCTCCGCGATCAAGGACAATTATGCTCTGGGCTCCTTTGCCATCCGCAACGTGGAAATTGTAGGGCCCAAAGTCGGGGCCGAGCTGAGGCGGCAGGCGATCTACGTTACCCTCTATGCGTTGGGGGGCATGCTGGTATATATTGCCTTCCGGTTCGAGTGGGTTTATGGTGCTGCCGCGGTCTTGGCCGTGTTTCACGACGTCCTGATCACCTTGGGATTTTTTTCCTTGCTGCGTTTCGAGATTTCGTTGACGGTCATTGCCGCGCTCTTGACTTTGGTCGGTTATTCGATGAACGACACGATCGTGATTTTCGACCGCATCCGCGAAAATAACCGCTTGCTGCGCCGCGAGTCGTTCGCTGACGTTGTCAATAAATCGATCAACCAGACTCTTTCGCGAACCATCTTGACCAGTGGATTGACTTTCCTCACCGTGCTCGTCTTGTTTTTGATGGGCGGCCAGGTGCTCCGTGCATTCTCCTTTGCCCTGGTGGTGGGAATTGTGGTAGGAACGTACTCCAGCTTTGGCATCGCTGCCCCGTTGGTGGTCGCGTGGAATCGTTGGCGCGGCCAGAAAGCGGTGGCAGGGGCCGGACCCGCAGCCGGCGATAAACCTCGTGGAAGTGAAGGCGTTTCACCGCGCCTCGCTCCCGCGGGCAGGAGGTAAGAACCATGTTTGAAGAGTTAGTGGTTTCGAGTCCGCACCCGACGAAGACAAACAAGACGTGGACGATGCTGGTGTCCATGGGCTTTCAGGTGCTCTTCCTCTCCATTTTACTTTTGATACCGCTCATTTACACGGAAGCACTACCTAAGGCAATGTTGGCGACGCTTCTTGTCGCGCCGCCACCGCCACCACCGCCGCCACCACCGCCTGCTCAAGTGCAAGTCATCAGGAAGCCGCAGGTGCACCTGATGGACGCGGGCAAGCTGGTGGCGCCCAAGGTGATTCCGAAAGACGTCAAGATCATTAAGGAAGAAGCAGAGCCCGACATGGGCGGCATGTCTGGCGGCGTAGTTGGCGGCGTGGCCGGTGGATCAATGGGCGGGGTCATCGGGGGCGTGGTCGGCAGCGTGGCGCCTCCACCGCCTAAGGTGCAGCAACGCATCAGGGTTGGCGGCAATGTGACGGCGGCGAAGGTTATCAACCGCGTGAACCCCCTCTATCCGCCGCTCGCGCGCCAAACCCGCATTTCCGGCACCGTTCGCTTGCATGCCATCATCGCGAAGGATGGCACCGTGCAGCAGTTGGAAGTTATGAGCGGCCACCCGCTGCTTGTGCAAGCCGCGCTTGATGCGGTGCGCCAGTGGCGCTATCAGCCGACTCTCCTGAACGGCGAGCCGGTCGAGGTGGACACCACGGTCGACGTGATTTTCTCTCTAAACCAGTAGCAACGTGCCGGGGCGCCGGCAGTGGGATCAGCGCTTCGGTACGGGTAAGAAGTCTCGGTAAAAAATCTCAAGGAGCAAACGAATGGTAGCCACTTTATATGTTTACGCGGCCCTCTTCCTTCAGAACACGGGGAGCACCTCGTGGGATCTGCGGAGCATGTGGGCCTCAATGAGTACCCTTCCCAGGGTTGTTGTCGGGATCCTCTTTGTTCTCTCGATCTACTCTTTCGGTGTGATGATTGACCGCGCCCTGATGTACAGCGCGGCCCGCAAGCAGTCTCGCGTGTTCGTCCAGCAGGTTGCCGGCGCCCTCAAGGACGGCAAGCTGGACGAAGCCATCGCCATCGCGGAGCGTAACAAGAAGAGCCACATCGCCAAGGTCGTGGCCACGGGCCTCTCGGAGTTCCAGTCCGCATCGCAGCAGGTTTCCGAGTCGGACGTGGTGGAGGCGGCCAAGCGCGGTCTGGAGCGCTCCGTCGCCATCGTTCACGCGGAAATGAAGCGCGGCCTTTCCGCACTTGCCACCATCGGTTCGACCGCTCCTTTCGTCGGACTCTTTGGCACGGTCGTCGGCATCTTGAACGCGTTTAAGGGCATCGAGACCAGCAAGGCGACTGGCTTGTCCGCGGTTGCCGGCGGTATCGCCGAGGCGCTGGTAACCACGGCCCTCGGTCTTCTCGTTGCCGTGCCTGCCGTGTGGGCCTACAACTACTTCACCAACAGGGTTGAAGCCTTCGACGTGGAGATGGATAACTCCTCGATGGAGCTGATCAACTACTTTATCCTGCGCCGCGGCGCCAAGAAGTAAGCATATGGCGTACAAGCCGCAAGTCGGGGCGCAGATGTCGACGCCAAACGTCATCCCCATGGCCGACATCATGCTCGTTCTGCTGATCATCTTCATGGTGGTCACTCCGATGTTGCAGAAGAACATGCCGGTGGACATGGCCCGCGTGGACAACGCCATGGAGATGCAGGATGCCGACAAAGATGACGCCGTCGTCGTGGCGATCACGCGCAGTGGCGACATCTTCCTTGGCAAAGTCTTGATCCGCAAGGATGAAATCACTGCGGAGGTCAAGGATCGCATCTCCGCGCGTCTCAACAAGACCGTTTACGTCAAAAGCGACGCCCGCGCCAAGTATGGCGTAGTGGTGGAAGTAGTGGATGAAATCCGCTCCGCGGGAGTGGATTCCGTTGGACTGCTCACCGAGAAGAACGAGCGGACCAGAACACCTGCTCCACCTGTTTCGCCCGCGCCGTCGGCGGATTGACACGCGTCGGGTGTCGTTGGAAACGTAGAAGCAGTGATACCATTCGTTTGCTAATTCGGATTAAGCCGCGCTGGATCCCACTCAGCGCGGCCGCATGGCCTGCGTGATCGCCCCGCGATCACAAAGCATGCAGCTTTCAGGGACGGCTAATAGGAGACTCGCAATGGGAATGCAAGTAGGTGACAACAAGGGCGGCGCGATTGCCGAGATGAATGTCGTTCCGCTCATCGACATCTTGCTCGTGCTGCTCATTATTTTCATGGTGATCACGCCCCTGACCCCCAAAGGTCTCGACACTCTGGTGCCGCAGCCCAACCCCAACCAGCAGCAGAACCAGGAGCTCGAGAACAAGACCGTGGTCGTGCAGGTGTTGAAGAGCGGGCTACAGACGACGCTGAAGATCAATCAGGAGGATGCCAGTTGGACCACGCTCGGCCCACGTTTGGAGGAAATTTTCAAAGAGCGTGCTGACAAGATCGCCTTCGTAAAGGGCGATAACGACGTGCTCTTCCTGGAAGTGGCCCGTGCTATCGATATCATGCGCAGCGCGGGCATCGATAAGGTCGGCTTGATTACCGCCAAGTTGGAAGCCGGGCAATAAATTTTTTCGGATGCACGGCCGCGAATGGGCGGTCGGCGCTGGGATGTGAGAGTCCTCGTTGAACTAGAAGGAATTGCCCCTTCCGGGGGCGGCTGTGAATTCTCGCAGGGATGGATGATTCGATGACTTATGCATCGTTTTCATGTAAGGCTCCAGTGCGGTCAGGTTTAGCCCGAATCTGTAGCCGGGCTGCGGCCCTCGCGGCGCTTCTAACTCTGATCGTGAGCGTATCGGGTTGCGCCAAGCTGAAAGCACGCGACCTCCTCAACAAGGGCGTCGCGGCCTTCAAGAACGGCCAGTACGATGCCGCAATCGAAAATTTCAAAGGGGCCAAGGATACAGATCCAACCTTGCTGAACGCGCGGCTGTACCTTGCCACGGCGTACGCCACCCAATACATTCCTGGCGCGCCTTCGCCGGAAAACCAGGCGCGCGGCAATCAGGCGGTCGCGGAATTCAAGGAAGTTCTCGAGACGTATCCGGATAATCTCAGCGCCATCGACGGTGTTGGTTCCATTCTGTTCCAGATGGCCGGTACTCCCTTTGACGAAAAAAAGTTCGCGGAGTCAAAGACTTATCATCAGAAACACATCGACCTGCGGCCACAGGATCCAGAGCCCTATTATTGGATCGCTGTAATCGATTGGACGCTGGCTTATCGCGTCAATGGGGAAATGCGCCTGGAATACAACAAGAACAATCTCAAGAAGCAGGTCAAGGATACGGATCCCCTCCCGGCCGCGCTCCGGCCCGAGTACATCAGCAAGTCCGGCGCGCTGGTGGACGAAGGGATCGCCGACTTGCAGAAAGCCGTCCAACTCAAGCCGGATTACGACGACGCTATGGGTTATCTCAGCTTGCTCTATCGGCGCAAGGGCGACATGGTCGAGAGCGCCGAGGAGCGCAATGACTTGGAGAAGAAGGCCGACGATCTGCTCGACAAGATCAAGGAGATCAAGCAGAGGCGTCTCGAGCAGCCGCAATCTTCAACTTAATCTCCTGAGACCGGCGGATTTCCTTCGAACAGGGCGTCTTTCGAGACGCCCTGTTTTATTTTCAGGCCTGCGATGTAGTCTCTCTGCTCGGCCCCGACAAATTCGTGTGAGCTCCCCACAAACGGCAACTCTTCGTGACGGACGCGGTACATTCTTTTCCTCCTGGAGGCCCCTTCGTTCGATGCTCACTCGAAAAACGTAGCTACAAGTCGCCCTAAGAGGAGAGTGGTCGTCCACCCGCCCGGCCCGTCTTGCGTGCCTTTGTAGAGGCCGAGCTTTAGCCCGGCTCTTTTTCTGCAACATCCATTGGGTGTTAGCCTTGTCGGCATGCCTTTTTTTCAAAAACGCCTGCGTCGTCCGGCCGAACACTACCGCGGTCGCCAGATCTATTTCGTGACGGTTGGAACCGAAAGGCGCGCACCCTTCTTTTCGGATCAATCCTCGGGCGAATGGCTGCTCCGTCATCTCTTGGAAACCGCCGCTCAACGGAATTTCTCTCTTCACGCCTATTGCATCATGCCTGACCACATTCATTTCCTTTGTGAGGGACTCTCGGACAGCTGCGACCTGGTTCAGTTCGTCGACGCCTTCAAACAACGCACGGCGTATGAATTCAAAAAAACTCACGGCCAGCGCCTTTGGCAAATGCGCTATTACGATCACATTCTGCGGCCGAAGGAGGTCATCGAGGATGTCGCCTGCTACATTTGGTGGAATCCCGTACGAAAGGGGCTCTGCAGCGACCCTCACCTCTACCCTTTGTCCGGTTCGCAAACTATCGATTGGATGAGGCGCAGTACTTCCCGGACAAACTGGACGCCGCCATGGAAGCCAAACACGCCTCTGTAGAGGCTGGGCTTTAGCCCAGCTCTTGCCTGGTAACGTTGCAGAGGCCGGACTTCAGTCCGGCTCTTGCGTTTACCTTCAAAAACGCCGGGCTAAAGGCGGGTGGAGCACCCTTAACTTGACTACGGAGGGTGCCCCTCGCGTTTGCTTTTTGAAAGGGTGGGCCATTCTTCTCTTCGCTCTCTCACAGGGGAAGTGGCCCCTCGAAGCTCGGGGTAAACGGGTGTAAGATGGGGCGGTAGGTGGGCTGCCAACGCAAGTGTCCCCTGCGGAAGTTTGTTCCTCCCCGGTGGTCCCGAGTGGTTGAGTTGGAGGGACTGAAATGAAGAAGACCCTGCCTGTAGTTCTCATCGCACCCGCAGTTCTCATTGGAATTGTTGCGCTCGTGGTTCTTGGTGTGCCCGCGCCGGCACTCGCCCAGCGCGGCGGTGGATTCCATGGCGGTGGAGGCGGGTTCCACGGCGGGGGTGGAGGATTTCACGGAGGTGGTGGGTTCCACGGTGGAGGCGGGAGCGGCTTCCGGGGCGGATCGGGATTCCGCGGCGGCAGCGGGTTTCGTGGCAGCGCGTTCCGCGGAGGAACGGGATTTCGCGGAGGGGCAGGATTTCGCGGTGGAGCGTTCGGCCGCGGCTTTCGCGGAAACGGCTTCCGCGGCGGCCGGGGCTTTCGCGGACGCGGTTGGGGTTGGGGAGGATGGGGCTGGGGTTGGGACTGGGGCTTCGGCTTCGGCTGGGGCTGGCCGTATTGGGGTTGGCCCGGATACGCGTATCCGTACGGATATGGGTACGACCCGTGGTGGCCGACGGCTTATTACTCGCCCAGCTATGATCCCTACTATGATTCTTACGACGACCCTCCGCCCGTCGATTCTCCGCCTGCCGGCTCGTATCGAGATTATCCGTACCGCGACAATCGGAGGATGAACGCTCCGCCGCCGAGCGCGGCGCCGAGACCCAACGACTGGAACGAACGGCCGGCGGCCACACCTGGAGATTCCGGGTCGCCGTCGCCCGATCCCAACCGTCCCCCGGGCACGAATGGCGTGACCATG
>Ga0210410_10000405_pt1 | contig 50060 bp, 37 predicted proteins | sample IncBWC4MmetaG_FD_161058 | JGI IMG/M metagenome (GOLD analysis project Ga0210410, IMG submission 161058) | Forest soil microbial communities from Barre Woods Harvard Forest LTER site, Petersham, Massachusetts, United States - Inc-BW-C-4-M | ecosystem: Environmental > Terrestrial > Soil >...
GAAGACAAACTTAAAGCGCTCCATGGCGTGCGCTTCCATGCCCGTGGCTATCGCAACATGCTCGAACAGTCGGAGCGTCCCGAGGGGCCTTACATTGTCGAGTATCAGGATGTGTCGCAGGGGCGCGATCTGGACCACGCCCGCTGGAAGCAGGAAACCGAATTGTCATGGGAGATCCAACCTTCCATAAAATTGACCATCGTTGCCTCCGATGGGGCGGTTTCTCAGGATTTCGGAGGCCAACCTTTTCCTGCGTCGGCTGCGCGTCTGCAACAGGCGGAAGAAGAGTTGGAGCTTGGCCCCGAGCGCGTGCTGCTGACGGCGCTAAGTGCTCCGGACGTTCATCTGGAGCCCGATGCCGCTCTACAATCCGTGCCCAATCACGTGGTGAGGTTTACCTGGAAGGGTTCGCCGGCGCGTGTTTTTTTGAATGCTTATACTTCGCAGCCGACCGCGGTGGAATGGACCCGCGGGTACCCGAGTGACACCTTTTGGAGCGTCTGGGGAGATGTGACCACCCGCGTCTACTATTCTTTCTGGTGGCTATTGCCGGGTGGAATTCACTATCCCAAGCAGTGGGACGTTTTCCGCAACAATTTGCCGGACAGCGTGCTGACTATCGGGGACATTACTCTGAACCCGGATTTTGGAGCCGATGAATTTGCTATTGCAGCGGATATCCGGGCCACTTTTGCTCAGCGTGTCGGTCGAAACGTAGAAGATCGTCAACTGGGTCTTCCCGACAAGCCTGCCGTCGACCTGGTCTCAGGCGTGGTTCATATTCCTGGATCGTGGAATGTAACTTTGGTCCGGCAGAGCGATGGGATTGTCATCATCGAAGCGCCGATCTCGTCGGGCTACTCCGCCAAGGTGATCGCGGAGGCGCAACGTCGTTGGCCGGGAGTTCCCATCAAGGCGGCGATTACTACATCAGATTCCTGGCCTCACCTGGCTGGGGTTCGCGAGTATGTTGCGCGGGGCATTCCGGTCTATGCACTCGATCTGAACATTCCCATCCTGCAACGCCTGTTGGCAGCCCCGCGCGCTGCATTTCCCGATCTACTCGCGAAGTCGCCGCGTGCGCCGGAGTTTCGGGTGGTATCGAACAAGACAGTCATCGGGGACGGGCCCAACCGCCTTGAAATCTACCCGCTGCGCGGCGAAACTTCCGAGCGGCAAATGATGGTTTACTTCCCGGAGCACAAGCTCCTTTACGGCAGCGACCCGTTCCAAAAACAAAGTTCGGGCGACTATTTCTATCCGCAAACCGTATGGGAGTTGAAGCACGCGGTGGAGAGAGAGAAATTGCAGGTTGACACGTTCTTCATGATGCACATGGGACCAACCCCATGGACAGACCTGGAGAAAGCTGCGACCCAAGCGGAACACGCCGACAGCAAATAGCGGAGGATAGCGCGTTGCCCGTCCGCGCGCCGACGTTGCGAGCAACGTCTCTACAGTCAAACTATGCCTTGGCGAAAGCTTCCTTGTTTACCACATACGGCATTTTGGTCACATCTCCGCCGTAGTTCCCCTCCAACACATCAATGACTGCCTGCGCGCAGCGCCCGGCCATGCCTTTGTTGGGATCAGTAGACAAGCGGGTGATACGCCCCGCGCTGGCGAAGTGTGGCATCAGCCGGCACCGATCTGCAATCGCCGGGTCACGAAGTGGAGAATCGGCCGGCAAAGGTTCCTTTTCGTAAACGTCCAGTGCGGCGCCGGCAATCCATTTTTCCCGAAGCGCCTTCGCGAGCGCCACTTCCTCAACCACCGGACCACGCGAAGTGTTGACCAGAAATGCCGTGGGCTTCATCGCCCGTAAGGTGCGCTCGTTGAAAAGATGATAAGTCGGAGTTGAACTCTCGCTTTCGCGAAGCAGCGGCACGTGTACGCTGACGAAATCGGCTTGGGCCAGGGCTTCATCGAGCGACACGTACTTGATCCAGGTTTTGTCACGCTGAATACCGCGCGTGTGGCGCAAGTCCATTACTTCCTGGACTGCCTTCACGTACTCATGATTCTGGTAAGCCGGGTCGTAGCACAGGATGTTCATGTCGAAGCCTGTGCACTTTTTGATCATGGCCAGGCCGATGCGTCCCGTACCGATCACCGCGACTGTTTTGCCTGTGACTTCGTCCCCAAGAAACGGCAGGTAGGGATGCCAGTATCCCCATTTGTTGTCACGGGCGAGATGTTCCGCCGTCCACATTTTTCGTGCCAGCACGCCCATCATAAAAAACGCAAACTCCGCCGTAGCTTCGGTCAGCACGTCGGCGGTGTGGGTGAACGGAATCTTGTAGCGGTTGGCATCGGCGCGATTGATGTTGTCAAAGCCGACCGCAATTTGCGCCACCACCTTGAGGCAACCTTTGGCGGCCTCAAGGACCTCGGCATCGATGGGATCGCGCAAGGTAGTGATCAAGGCGTCAATGCCAGACTTCACCTTCTCGATAATCAGGCTTTTGGAAGGCGCTTCGGGATGGGGATAGACTTCGACGTCATATCCCCGTTTGCGCAGCAGGTCAATGGATTCGCCAATATCACAGGTGGCAAAAACGCGGAACTTTGCAGTCATCGTGCTCTCTGGTCGGAAAGTTTTTGGTTGCGAAGGCAGCAGATTATCTTACCGCACACTGTGGTACTTGGCGATGAGCCCCGCACTACAATCCTTTGTGAGGCTCCGGCCGCACAGCCGCGCCGGTCTCGCCCGCAAGATTGCAACACCACACGTCCTTCTTCTGAACTAAAATCTACTCAGTCACAGACGGAGGACGCCATGCACGCAGATCGTGTGGAACTCTCATGGGACGGCGCCAAGTCGAAATGGTTGCTTAGAATCGAAGCCGGTGAGGAAGTGATTCGGCGTCACTGCGCTTTACCCAAAGATGCCGACGAGAAGACGCTGCGTTCGGTGGTCGAGCAGACAGTTGCCGATGAAGGCTACGAACTTGATCCCGGGGGATTGGTTCGCCGCTAGCTGGCACGAGGGTAATCGGGCGTGTCCGGTTCGTCATCGCATCGCCAGACCGGAGGAGACGGCACTCGCCGTGTGTTCGCTACAGATTCTGCTTGGTCCACTGATCCAGCCGCCCCAGGGCCTTGTTCAGATTCTCCAGCGAATTGGCCACGCTGAAGCGCAGGTAGCCTTCCCCGTAATCCCCAAACGCCGTTCCCGAGAGACAAGCCACGCCCGCGTCATCGAGCAAAGCGTCAGCCAGCTTCTTCGACGGCCAGCCTGTCTTGGTGATATTGGGGAAAACGTAGAACGCTCCCTTGGGAACCCGGCAGGAAAAGCCTTTGATCCGATTCAGCCCCGCCACAAAAACGTCGCGGCGCTTCTGAAACTCTGCCCGCATTTTGTCCACCGGAGCCTGGTATCCGCGAAGCGCCTCAATGCCGGCGATCTGAGTAAAGCTGGCCGTACAAGAATTCGAATTGGTCATGAGACGCGTCATCTGTGCCGCCAGATCAGGCCGCATAACTCCATAACCCATTCTCCATCCAGTCATCGCAAAGGTTTTCGAGAAGCCGTCGAGCAGGATAGTGCGCTCTTTGAAGCCCGCTTCTGACATGATGGAGTGATGCTTTTCGCCGCCGAACATCAGGCGGCTGTAGATTTCATCGGAGAGGACCATGATGTTTCGATCGCCGATGGCCTCGGTAATGCCTTCGATGTCGCGTTTGCTGAGCGTGCCTCCGGTGGGATTGTGAGGCGAATTCAGAATGATGAGCCGGGTGCGATCTGTGATTAGATTGGCCAACTCTTCTACGTCGAGGCTGAAATCTTTCTCTTCCCAGAGGCGGATAGGAACCGCTTTAGCTCCGCTGTAATGGGTCATCGACTCATAAATGGGGAAGCCGGGGTTGGGATAAATGACTTCATCCCCTACATCCGCTAACGCAAGTAATGAAAAGAAAATAATGGGTTTGCCGCCCGGGACTACCACCACCCAATCGCTCGTGACCTTCACTCCGCGGCTGCGCAGCACTTCGTCGGCGATAGCTTGGCGCAACTCCGGCAGTCCCGCCGCTGGACCGTAGTGGGTCCATCCTGCTTTTAGGGCTTCGATGCCAGCATCGACGATGTCCTTGGGTGTATCAAAATCTGGCTCGCCAATTTCCAGGTGGATTACATCTTTGCCCTGACGCTCCAGGGCGCGCGCCTTGTTCAGCACTTCAAAGGCAGTCTCAGTGCCGAGACGCGACATACGTTCGGCGAGGCGAAGTTCGTACTCCGTAGCTTTTTCCATAGCGGCAAAAGTTGTCATTATATCTCCTCCGTGCGTTGCCCGCTTCAACGGTCAGTGTGACATTCGGACGGACTCGCGCCTTCGGGGAATCCGTGGCAGCATATCTTCATGACGACCATCGCGCTGCTGACAATTTCCAACATCTTCATGACCTTCGCCTGGTACGGCCATCTCAAGTATCGTCATGCACCCTTGTTTAAAGTCATACTGATTAGCTGGCTGATTGCTTTCGCCGAATATTGCTTCCAGGTCCCAGCTAACCGAATCGGTTCTTACCAGTTCACCGCGGTACAACTCAAAACCATCCAGGAAGTCATAACCCTTACGGTATTCTCCGTCTTCTCAATTCTGTATTTAGGAGAAGAGCTGAAATGGAACTATCTTGTCGGTTTCGCATTGATCGTGGTCGCGGTGTTTGTGGTTTTCAGGAAATGGTAATTCCAAAGCAATAGTATGCCACGTCCGGCTTGCATTCATTGTCATACGGCCATCGGCCGGACGCTCCCGGCGACCCGACTAGTTGAGACACTACTCTTTGCTCCAGCCACCTGGGTGATTGTGGGAGCGGTGATTTATTCTGGCGGCTTGCTTGTTGGGAAGCCTATAATCTGCGCTATCCATGGCCCTGACGAATGGCGTCAAGCTGGGTCCGTACGAAATTGTTGCGCCGATTGGTGCGGGCGGGATGGGGGAAGTCTATCGGGCGCGGGATACGCGTCTGGACCGCATCGTCGCCATCAAGATTCTTTCGCCGCATCTTTCCGACGATGCAACCCGCCGGCAACGCTTCGAGCGCGAGGCCAAAGTTATTTCCAGCCTGAATCATCCCCACATCTGCATCCTGTACGACGTTGGCCAGCAGGACGGGGTTGATTTCATTGTCATGGAATATCTGGAAGGCGAGTCGCTGGCAGAGCGGCTGGGAAAGGGGCCGCTGCCATTGGCGCAGGTGCTGCAGTGCGGGACGCAGATTGCCAGCGCCCTCGACAAGGCGCATCGCCACGGGGTGACGCACCGCGACCTCAAGCCGGGCAACATTATGCTGACAAAATCCGGCGCGAAGCTGCTCGATTTCGGCTTGGCGACGGCGGCGCCAGCGCTCTCCGGCGCGGCGACACTGACCGACATCACGCCCCGAGCCACGCCGTTGACGCAGCAGGGCGCGATTATCGGGACCGTGCAATACATGTCGCCCGAGCAGGTGGAAGGAAAAGAAGTGGATGCTCGCAGCGACATCTTTTCGCTGGGTGTTGTGCTGTACGAAATGGTGACCGGGCGGCATGCATTTCGAGGCCAGAGCCAGTTCAGCGTGGCCTCCGCCATTCTGGAAAAAGATCCAGAGCCGATCAGTTCGATGCAGCCGCTCACGCCTCCGGCGCTGGAGCGCTCCATCCGCGTTTGCCTGGCTAAGGACCCGGACGAACGCTGGCAGTCAGCGGGCGATCTGTGGAATGAGCTGCGCTGGATCTCGGGAAGCGGCTCGCAAACCGGGGCGCCGATCGCGGCGACGGCGCGGCCGGCGTTTCGTCCGCCGATTGCTTGGATTCTGGCCGTAGTGTTTGCCGCGCTTGCCGCGGTCGCGCTGCTGCGCTCCGGGCGTGGTCCCGAGCCACTTGCCTTCCGCCAACTGAACTTCCGGCGTGAAGCCGTTTTCCAGGCCGCATTCGCGGCCGACAAAGATACCGTGGTGTACAGCGCCGCCACCTGGGGAAACACGCCCCAGATTTTCACGGTGCGCCGAGATTATCCCGAGCCGCAACCGCTTGGCCCGCCCGGCACGAACCTGCTCGCGGTCTCGTCAAAGAGTGAGCTTGCCGTCCTAATCGGCGCCCGCTACGTGGCGTATCGGCTGTTCACCGGCACCTTGGCGCGCATGGCCCTGGGCGGCGGCGCGCCGCGGGAGATTCAGGAAGGAGTGCGGCAAGCCGACTGGTCGCCGGACGGATCGCAGCTCGCCATCATCCGTGAGGTTGGGGGCAGGGATCGGCTCGAATACCCTATCGGTAAAGTGCTGCGTGAGGTCAGCGGCTACATGAGCGATCTGCGGGTCTCCCCTCGAGGGGATCGGATTGCGTACTTCGAGCACCCGCGGAAGTGGGATGACCGGGGCTCGGTGAACATTGTTGACCTCGCCGGAAACAATACTGTGCTTTCGGACGGCTACTGGAGCGCGCGGGGGCTCGCATGGTCGCCGGACGGCGAGGAGATTTTGTTTTCTGCGAGCCTCAGCGGCGGCAACTTCACCGTCTACGCCGTGACCCCGTCCGGCAGGAGGCGCATCGCCTACCAGGCGCCAGGAGGGGTGACCATCGAAGATGCGACACGCGACGGACGCTGGCTCACAACCCGCGAAGACTTTCGCTACGTAGCCATGGTCCACGCTCCCGGCGCGGTCGAAGATCGAGACCTCTCATGGCTCAATACGTCGCATGCCCGCGCTCTGTCCCAAGACGGGCAGACGCTTCTGTTCGCCGAAACCTCGCTCGGAACCAACTACGCTGTATGCCTGCGCAAGACCGATGGCTCGCCCGTAGTGCGCCTCGGGGAAGGATGGCCCGCCGACCTGTCCGCCGACGGCAAGTGGGTGCTCGCCGTGATTCAATCGCATCCCCCTCAGCTCGTGATCTATCCCACCGGCGCCGGCGAAACAAAGCAGCTCCAACGGGGTGAGATCGAAAACTACGTAACCGCCCAGTGGTTCCGGGACGGCAAGAGCGTGCTCATTGGCGGCAACGATCCTGGAAAGGGCACGCGTTTCTACGTGCAAGAAATCGGCGGAGGCGCGCCGCGGCCGGTGACTCCGGAAGGCACTCGTGACGGCTCGCTCTCCGCGGACGGGAGCCTGGTTTTGGCGCGGGAACCCGAAGGAAAATACTTCGCCTACCCCATCGCGGGTGGAGAGCCGCGGCCCGTGCCCGGACTCACCGAAGAGGACGTGCTCGCCCAGTGGAGCGCGGACGCCCGTTCGGCGCTGGTCTATCGCCGTGCCCAGATTCCCTGCCGCCTCGAGGGCGTTGACCTCGCCACCGGACAGCGAACGCTGTTCAAGGAGTTCGCGCCCGCCGACCGCGCCGGACTCTTGTCCATGCGAGAGATCTTCGCCACCGATGACCTGCGGTCGTACGCGTATACGGCCTATTATCAGGTATCGACCCTGTTCGTGTCGGAAGGCAAGCAATAAACAATCGTCAAGTGTAGAGCGGACGCTCCTGTCTGTTGCTCTTGACTTATGGTCGTCAAGCAGGCAAACCGAATATCGCGTTGGTCCGTCGCCCTCGTACTGCCCTGCTTGACGCCGGTTGTGTGCGAGACGACAATGGTGGCCTCTCTTGGAGGATTCGAGTTCAAATAGAGAGAAAAAAAGGATGGAGGATCACGATGACAGTAAAAGCGATCGATAGCGATTATTTTGGGCGCGTTGCTGCTGGCCCCGGGAATGGCGTTGGCCGGGCCACAATGCTTTCAGGTATTCAACGGCGTGTACGTTAAGTTCAACCAACCTGTCACTACAACCTCGACGGCGCAGAACGGCCGCATCTGGGGCGCTCTGTCGGGATGCGCCGGACTCGTTTCCTGGCCCGTCGTCGGCAGCTCGCACCATACCAAGAAGGATGGCTTAGTGCTCGCGTACCGTGCCTTTACTGTCGACGCCAACAACTGTGGCGCGGTTGATGTGATTGGCACGCTGAAGGGCAAACCGCTTTCCGGTCCGTTCCAGCTATACAACCAGAGAACCAACTTCGGAACCACAGGTACCTGGACCCAGGTCAGCTGCCCCGCACCGCCAGAGAACGGGGCGGCGCCTGCGGGAGTTGACCCTCTGGGGAACGTGGCGAAGTAAGGAATCTGAAACGACCGAGTTCCGGGTCAGAACAGGTCAGAACAGAATGACCGACTCCGGGCCAGGGAGTCGAGTGGTCGGTTAAAATGGTGTCGAGCTTGTGTGCGTCGGAGGGCAGGCTTTGAAAAGTTGGCAAATGTAGAGCGGACGCTCTTGTCCGCTGCTTTTGACCTGGGAACGCGTGGAGTGGGCTTCCCCCGCCCGCCGCTGTTGACCTCGAACGGTGTCATTTATGGAGACTCGTCTACGGCGATGTCGGCGGTGAACCGCCCCTAGCGTGCACCTGCATCAAGGAGATCCCTGTGCCCGCCAATCTCGTCGTAGGCGTGCTCGCCGTGGATCGATTCATCCAAACCTATCTCCTCGCTCATCTCATCGACTTTCACCGCCGTGAAAACATCGATGATTCGCAACATCGCGTAGGTAAACACGAAGGCCCATACCGACGAGAAAAGCACCGCCGCGACTTGCTTTGCGAAAAACGTCGGACCGCCGTAGAGCAGTCCGTTCGCCCCGGCGGGATTAAACTGCCGGTTGGCGAAGATTCCCAGCATGACGATGCCGAGGAAGCCCCCTACCCCGTGGACTCCCCAAACATCCAGCGCGTCATCCCACCGGAGTTTGTTTTTCAACTCCACTGCGTAGTAGCAAACCACTCCGGAAACACAGCCGATGATGACCGCGGTGCTGGGAGAAACATACCCGGCTGCGGGAGTGACGGTCGCGAGCCCGGCAACCGCTCCCGTCAGCAAGCCCAGGAACTTAGGCTTCTTCTCGTTGAACCACGCCACCAGGAGCCAGGCTACAGCTGCGAACGAGGCTGCCAAATCGGTATTGAGGAATGCCGTGGCAGTCACCGCATCCACGCGCATTTCACTGCCCGCGTTAAAGCCGTACCATCCGAACCACAGCAGGCCGGTTCCCAGCGCGACTAGGGGAATGCTGTGCGGACCGCGATCCGCTGTGCGCCGCTTCCCCACGTACAGCACCGAGGCCAGCGCGGCGATGCCCGCGATGTTGTGCACCACAATGCCGCCGGCGAAGTCCAGCACGCCCCATTTCTGCAGCACGCCTCCACCCCAAACCATATGGACGAACGGAAAATACACGAAGGTCAGCCAGCCGGTGAGGAACAACATGTAGGCCTTGAAGGTCACCCGATTGGTGAACGCCCCCGAAATCAGCGCAGGAGTAATAATGGCAAACATCATCTGATATGCAACAAACACAAATGCAGGGATGGTGTCATTCGGCGATGCGGTGCTGAGATCGATCCCGCGTAGAAATGCATGGTCGAAGTTGCCGATGATCCCGTGCCAGTCGCCGCTGAAACACAGAGAATAGCCGTACAGATACCAGATCACCGTCGTCCAGCCCATCGAGACAAAGCTCTGAATCATGATTGCGAGCACGTTCTTGCGCCCCACCAGACCGCCATAAAAAAACGCCAGACCGGGTGTCATCAGCATGACCAGGCTGGTGCATAGAATCATGAAGCCGGTGTTGCCAGTGTCGAGATGCAGCATGGAAGGTTCCTCAGGCGAAAGATTGAAAAGCACGGAATTCGTGCCACTAGAATATAGCTCAAGGGCGTTCTGAACCGACAACTCCTCGTCGGGAGCGAAGCCGCTAGGCGCCCGATTTCCGCGCCGAATCAGCAGGGATGCTGGTAGAGGCCGATGACGTTTCCTGCTGGGTCGCGGAATCTGGCAGTGATCTCGGGCGCGTCGGCGCCGATGGGTTGCACGATTTCGCCTCCGTTGACGATGACCGCGTCAACCGCCGCGGACACGCTGTCGACCATGATGTAAAAAAGAAGGCCGGGCTTGGCCTGGGGCGCGCGCCCCAGTATCCAGGAGCCGCTGACCTCGCCGGTGGTATCGTCAAAGGCGGTGCTGCCATCGCCGCGCTTGCGGACGTTCCAGCCAAAGACTCGTTGGTAGAAGTCAGAAGAACGCGCAATGTCGGTGGCCGGCATCTCGAGGTAACAGATTTTGCCGTTGGCAAGCTTGGGAGGCATCAATTTTGCTCAGGACGTTGATTCTAGCGCGCAGGCGTACAGCTGACAACCGAGGTCCACAGTTTCCCGTAGCATCCTGAAATCAGAACAGCGTTCTACCTGACAGCCTCGAACATGCTGGGCTTCACGTCCCCCGCGTATTATGGTCGCGTATGTTTTCCCGCCGTACCGATTGGAGGCTCACGCCCAACCGCCTTGCCCAGGCGCAGCAGGAGTTGCAGGCCGCGGGCAGGGAAGTGCTCGACCTGACCATCTCGAATCCGACTCGCGCCGAGTTGCACTACGACGCGGAAACCATTTTGCATGCGCTGATCGATCCCAGAGCCATGGATTACGATCCTCAGCCCAAGGGTTTGCGCAGCGCGCGCGAGGCTGTGGCCGATTACTACGGCAAGCAATATCATGAAATCGATCCCGAGTCGATCGTCCTCGCCACCAGCACCAGCGAAGGCTACTCTTACGTCTTCCGACTGCTGTGCAATGCGGAAGATGAAATCCTGGTGCCCAAACCCAGCTATCCGCTGTTCGAGTTTCTGGCTGACTTGCAGGATGTCAAACTGTCGCCGTTTCCGCTGCTCTACGATCACGGCTGGCAGATTGACTTTCCGTCTTTGTATAAGGCGGTGAACCATCGCACCCGCGCCGTGGTCGTGGTCCATCCCAACAATCCCACTGGATCCTTCGTTGCGGACGCCGAGCGGACCGCTCTGAACAATTTCTGCCGCGAGTACAATCTGGCGCTCATTGCCGATGAGGTCTTCCTCGACTACGCCCACGACGGCGAGCCTCGGTCCACATTTGCGAACTCTCAGGCCGTGCTCACGTTCACCTTGAGTGGCGTGTCAAAAATCTCCGCACTGCCACAGATGAAGCTGGCTTGGATTGTAAGCAGTGGCCCGAGGGAAGCGGTGTCCCCTGCCTTGGCGCGTTTGGAGGTTATTGCTGACACCTATCTCTCGATGAATGCGCCCATTCAGTTGGCTGCGCCGGTGCTGCTGGAACAGCGCCATTCCATACGGGCGTTGCTGCTGGATCGGGTGCGCGCGAACTTGAGCGAACTGGATCGCGGATTGGCCAAGCAGAAAACCTGCAGTCGTTTGCAAGTCGATGGAGGCTGGTATGCTGTGTTGCGGGTTCCAGTGACGCAATCCGACGAAGAACTTGCGATTCAGATTTTGCGCCAGCTTTCCGTGCTCGTCCATCCGGGACATTTTTACGATTTCCCGAGCGATGGCTACCTCATCGTCAGCCTGATTACGCCACCTCAGAAATTTCGTCAGGGAATTGCCCAGGTGCTAGAGCTGCTGGCTGCGACTCACTAGACAGCATGCCGGTGTGCGTGGTTGAGGTATGGAAAAATTGGTCCCACTTCACCTCGGGATCAACTTATACTTTCGCTCATGGCTCGCATCGAGAAACACCAACCCGGATCTTTCTGTTGGGTCGAGTTGTCCACCAGCGACCAGAACGCCGCCAAGGGTTTCTACAGTTCGTTGTTTGGCTGGGAAGTCAACGACATACCCATGGGACCTGGCGAAGCTTACACCATCTTTAAACTTCAAGGCGGAGATGTGAGCGCGGCCTGCACGCTGCGACCAGAGCAGCGGGCGCAAGGAGTGCCTCCGCATTGGCTTCTGTACGTTGCGGCTGACAACGCCGATGCGTCCGCAAATCGCGCGGCCGAGGTTGGCGGCAAAGTCCTGGCGCCCGCGTTCGACGTGATGGACGTGGGCCGAATGGCGGTGTTGCAGGATCCCACCGGCGCCGTGCTTTGCGTTTGGCAGGCCAAGCGACACGTGGGCGTCACCGTTACTGGTGTGGATGGAACTTTGTGTTGGGCCGATCTGAGCACGCCGGACCAGGCGCGGGCTGCGAAGTTCTACTCCGACTTGTTCGGCTGGAAACTGACCGGCGACACCGACGATGATCCGCCGTCAGGGTATCTCCACATTCAGAACGGGGAGGAGTTCATCGGAGGAATCCCGCCCGCGGCTCATCGTGATCCGCAAACTCCGGCGCATTGGCTGCCGTATTTTCTGGTTTCGAACTGCGATGCGAGCGCAGCCAAGGCTAAACAATTGGGCGCGAAGTTTTACCTCGAACCGATGACCATGGAAAATGTAGGACGCTTTGGCGTGTTGGCTGATCCGCAGGGAGCCGTGTTCGCGATCTTTCAGTCGATGCCGCGAAAATAAATTGTCGTCGCAGAATGTGTAAGAGGGAAGTAACTGCCATGATCCAGACTGTTGACCACGGTGCTGTGCGCGAGCTGCGGCTCGACCGCCCGCCCGCAAATGCGCTGTCGCCGGAGTTGATTGTTGCCCTGACCCGGGCCGTCGAATCGGCGGCGCCCGACGGGGCGCGCGCGCTTGTGCTCTCCGGTTCGCGTGGCCGATTCTCTGCTGGCCTCGACGTTCCGCTGTTGTTGACTCTGGATCGTCCAGCAATTGCTACTCTGTGGCGCGACCTTTATGAGTTGCTGCGCGCCCTAGCCCTCTCTCCCATTCCGATTGCTGCCGCCCTCACCGGACACGCCACTGCGGGTGGAACTGTGCTCCCGATTTTTTGCGACTTCCGGGTGGTGGCGCAGGGCGATTGGAAGCTGGGAGTCAACGAGGTGCAAGTCGGACTTCCGCTGCCGCCGGTTATTTTTGCTGGGTTGCGACGCTTGCTCGGGGCGCATCAGGCCGAGAGACTTGCGGTCGGAGGGCTCTTGATCTCTCCTGATGAGGCCGCCAGGATCGGTCTGGTCGACGAGGTTGTTCCCCTTGATCAAGTGGTAAGCCGGGCAGTCGATTGGAGCCGTGGGCTGCTGACGTTGCCAGTCGATGCCATGGCCGCGACTCGCCGTCGGGCGCGCGCTGACCTCTCCGAACTTTTTTCTGGCTCCTTTGACCTCGAACTCGAGCAGGTCGCCGCCACCTGGTGGAGTGCGGAAGCTCAGACCACTCTCAAGGTGTTGGTCCAGCGCCTTGCCAGGAAGAAGGGTTAGCGATCCTGACTTAGATGGCTTCTGCTGCCTAGGGTTCCCGACTACATCATTTGACAATCCTTTGACAATAAGAAAGGTTCGAGCGGACGTATAATCCGCGCTGCTTTCCGCCGCTAAGAGAGTTCAGACTCGACAAGGGGATTGCAGAAAATGAGGACACCAATGATTAGAAAGCCTGTTGTAGTGACAGTGATGGGCATAACGGTGCTGGCGCTTGTTGGCGTAGCCGCGCTGGCTGTTGGCCCAAAGTCAGGATACGTTTTCAGCGATGACGGAAGAACACTAACCGCAACCAAACGACCCCATTTCGTTACCCCGGCGTTCCGTGATCCTAGCCTCAAGACCATCGCCGGCAACCTGAGCGACTATCCTTTTGCGACGTTCTTCTGCTGTTTGGGAGATACCGTCGCCCAAGGCGGATCGAGCTTTCCGTTCCAAACCTGGACTGCCGTCCCCTTCACCCCGACTGCCGACGCCACTGTAACCAGAATTGAAGCCGCAATGGGGATTTACTATGGCACAAAGGGCGCTTTCGAGTTTAGCATCCGTGAAGACGACGCCGGAGTGCCGGGAAAGGTTATGAAGTCTTTCCACGTCACGGCTCCGATTGTGTTCGGAACATGCTGCGTCCTCGACACGTTCAACGACAAGGCTGGTATACCGGTTACCGCCGGAAAGCAATACTGGCTCGCCGCCACTACCACGTCAAAGGACACCAACTTCATCGGCGCCTGGGCCCAGACCAGCACAGATATGAGATCGTACCCCATTGCCAGTTGGTGCAAGTCGAGTGGAACCCAATGCGGTTCGAATAACGGGAAGTGGGTGGTAGGATCGAGCGCCGATCCGATGCCCGCCTATGCCGTGTTCGGACACTAAGTGTCAGTGCGAAGTGCACGCGGTTATCTTTTCGTGCCAAACAACCGCCAGTCCTGCCTGCTTTAAGGTGGGGCCGGCGGTTTTGCGGCTTCCACACCATTCGATTCCGGCGGGCTGCAGCCGCTTGCTTCGGCGCAGTCACACTGAGACCTGTCACTGGGGATGAGTACTGGAATTGGGATCAGGAACGATTCGTCTAGCGTTCGCTATCCGCAAACGGTCGTGAACCGTATTCAAGCCCCTAGGTTTTCAAAAATGGGTTATGCTCGCGCTCTTGGGCGATGGTGGTTTGGGGGCCGTGGCCGGGGATTACCAGGGTATCGTCGGGGAGGGCTAGGAGTTTGTCGTGGATGGAGTTGATGATCTTCTCAAAGGAGCCGCCGGGTAGGTCGGTGCGGCCGATGCTGCCGGCGAACAGGGTGTCTCCGGCGATCAATTTCTTTTCCGCGGGGAAATAGAGGCAGACGCTTCCCTCGGTGTGTCCGGGAGTAAAGATCACGTTGGCGGTCAGGGAGCCGGCCTTTAGCGTATCCGCTTGTCCGATGTTCTGATCAATCTCTACCTTGCCCGGGGGGGCCACCCCGATCCACGCGGCTTGCACGTCGAGCATCTTCAGCAAGTCATAGTCATTCTGATTGAGCAGGATGGGCGCGCCGGTCGCCGCGCGCAATTTCATGGCTCCTCCCACGTGGTCGATGTGGGCGTGGGTGATCACGATCTGCTTGATCTGGAGCTTGAGCTTTCGTGCTAAAGCCAGGATGGTTTCAATTTCATCGCCGGGGTCGATCACCATGGCTTCGCGTGTGGTCTCATCTCCAATGACCGAGCAGTTGCACATCAGCGGGCCTACGGGGAGGATTTCGTGGATCATAGAAGGTCAGTCGCTGGTCATTTGTCGTTGGCCAACGATTAAGGACCAACGACGAACGACTATTTCTGGGGGGTCGAGGCCGGGGGCGTGGCGGGCTTCACGGGTTGGGACTTCACCGGCGCAGCCTTGACTCCTTGTAACACTGAGTTGGTCACACTGCGGCGGGAAGCGACCACCGACAGCGTGATCGAGGTCACCATAAAGATGATGGCCGACCAAGTAGTGGCTCGCGAAAGCACCGTGGCCGCGCCGCGTGGACCGAACGCGGTCTGGCTGCCCATGCCCCCGAAGGCGGCGGCTACGTCGCCGCTCTTGCCGCTCTGCAACAGCACCACCACGATAAGAAAGAAACAGACTGCGATATGGACGATGGTGATTAATATGATCATGAAGTCAATAATTCCTTCCGGAAACTGCTGTCCACGGAAAATCCTGCGATGGAGCTGACGGCGATTGACACTAACTTAAGGGTTGGTCAAACCGACGCGGTTCAATTTCCGTTTGGCTACGAACGGCCCCATGGCCGGAAAGCCATCCCCGCCACAGAGTTATTGTACGATGCGCAAGCGGCAGAGGACAACTTGCTCCAGCGAATCGACTTCAGTCGCTGGTCGAAAGAAAAAGCCCGCTCCACAGGGAGCGGGCTTGGCGAGGCGTACACATTTTGTTGACATCGGACCGATGAAAGTCCATCTGTAAGACGCAATGAAGAGCACGTTTACTAACAGAAAGCTGTTATGTATCCGATGCGCGCCGCACGCTGGCAGGCGTTTGGCAGGAGAACAAAAACTCCCCTCCAAGAAGCGGCCCAGTCTCCTTGGGGGGGAGAACAGAGGAAAAACACAGGAGGAGAAGACTTTTGCGTAATGAAAGGCCGTCAGCCAAAGTCGCCGACGGCCGTTTCTCTCCCTTACCAACTGTTGGTTAGGACGCACGAGCCTGCAACTTTACTAACAAGTGCATACACTTCTTGGGGTGCGGACGTAGCAAGCTACGTCTCTACAGAGGGAATGGGCGGGTGACGGTTTGAACCCTGATTTACTAACAAGCGCCCGGTAAAAATATTTTTCTTTGAGAAAGGCTGGAAATCGCTCTTTCCGGTGTATAAACTTCTGGCTCTCTGATTTGTTTCGCGGTGGTGCGATGTCGGAGGGGCAAAGGCTGACAGGGGCTTGGAGATGGCGCAGGAACACATCCTAAATCTGTCCCAGGTGTTCGGATCGGAGCAGACTGAGAATCTGCGCCGGACCCAGCAACTGGAGGAGCGGATTGTGGAGTTGTACGTGACCATGCGTCCCTCACTACTGGGCTTTGCTTACCACGTGGTGGGCTCGAGCGGCGAGGCGGAAGACCTGGTTCAAAGCGCGTTTCTCAAGCTATTCGACCAGTTGAAGCGGGACGCACAAATCCAAAACCTGCGCAGTTGGCTTTACCGCGTGGTGCACAACCTGGCCATTGACTATGTGCGCAGAAAAGGAAACCGGGAGTCCGTACAGGCGGAGTGGGTTGCGCTCCGCAGCTTGACGGAGACCGCCCACTCTGCGGAACACAACTTGATACAAAATCAACGAATTTCGGGATCCCTGAAAGCTCTAAATGAGCGCGAACGACATTGCCTGATGTTGCGGGCTGAAGGTTTGAGCTACGGGGAGATCGGGGACGTTCTGGAGATCAGCCCGAAGGCGGTGAGCGTTTATCTTGCTCGAGGCTTGAAAAAATTCGGCGGTGCGCGATGAACGTGCCGGGCAAGCACCTTCTGATTCCGCCGCACCTTAGCGATGCCCATCTGGTTGCCTACCTGGACGGGGAACTGCCCCGGGCAGAGATGGATGCGGCGCGCTCCCACGTGGAAAGTTGCTGGAGTTGCCGCAGCCGGGCTTCCGAGGTTCAGGCCGGCATCGATAATTTTCTACGGGCTCGCACGACGCTGTTGCCGGACGACGCTGCGCTGTCAGACTCGCGGGTAGAGCAGTTCCGCGAGCGGTTGGCGCGACATGCCATCGCGTCGGAAGCGGAGATTCCGCCTTTGCCGGAGCGGATTAGTCATTGGCACAGCGGTTTCCGCGATCGGATGGCCGCCTTCTTAGGCCATCGGCAAGTCTTAGTGGCATCGGTAGTCGTTGTTTGTTTGCTGGTGGTGATGTTCACCGACTCCTTGAACACGCGCGTTTCCGCCGACGTCGTGCTACTTCGGGCAGAAAAACACGAAACCAGCGAGCTTCCGGAGGCCGGCAAAGTGACGCGAACCTCCGTGCGCGTCGCACGAGTCGATCACAATAGCAATGCGGAAAAACCATTGGGCAGTCTCACCTTCGTCCGCGACTCCGTGAGCCCGCTGGTGTACGTCACCGCAAAATCTGTTTCGGGCGAGGCGGAGACTGAAACGGTCAAGGATGTGAGGCAGATCGCAAAACCCCTTCTCCACGTTCTATTTTCAAATGGAGCCATTGATACAACGCTGGCCCAGTACCTGATTTCGCAGCAGTGGATTCCTGATGTTTCCGTGGGTGAGTTTCGCCGGCTGGCGGGATGGGGAAGCGGCCAGGTTTCTGCCCGGCGACAGGGTGGGACCTTCGAACTGCACTATCCTTTCGCGCCCAATCATCCGTCAGGAATCGCGGAGACGCTGTTGCGGGTCAGCGCCCAGGACTACTCCCTGACCAGTCTGAGTATCATCGCCGCCGGCGATGCCAGCGAGTACCGCTTTACGCGTACTTCGTTCTCCCCGGAGCCGCGGACGCCGGAATTGGCGCGCATCTTTGCTCCCGTGGAAGTTGCTAAAGCTTCGACAAGTCCGGCAGCGCGCTCTTTGCCCGAGGTGAGCCGGCCGGTTCGGCTTTCTTACGCAAACTCTCACGCCAGCGAAGGCGAAGTATCGGTGGCCGAGGCGCTGCACCGGGTCGATGTCTGCCTGGGCGAAGAAGTCTACCTTTTTCCGATGTCGGACGGCTCGCTTCTAGTCCAGGGCCTGGTGGACAGCACTGCTCGCCGCGAAATCATCCGGCAAGCGTTGAAGTCGGTGGCATGGCCTCTGCGGGTTGAGGTATATGTTCCTCGCGAGCTTAAAAACGGTTCCGAACTCTATAAGTCTCCCGACCCGACGGTGCTGGATTTAGCGAACGAGAACAGCCCGGCTTCGACGACGCTCGCCGACCTCTCGGGCTCAAGCATGCCGCTTCATGAAACGTTGTACGCGCACTTCTACAAGCCGGGTACTTCCTCGGAAGATGTCAACAAGCAGGTCGCTCTGTTCTCCGATGAGATTGTGACGCTGGCGCGGCAGACGTTCTTGCATGCCTGGGCGCTGAAGCGGCTGGATGGGGAGTTTTCGCCGGAACGCACCTCCGGACTACCCGCCGCGGCGCTGCAAAAGATCGAACAGATGCGCCGCGACCATGATCGCTGGATTTCGACGATCACTCATCGGCAGACGGACATGCTCTCTCCGATCGCTGGCGCGGAGATTACTTCTAGCGTCGCGCGAGCCGTGGCTGGCCGAGAGAGCAGCGATACCCTGCTGCGGCTGGCACAGGAACAGAACGATCTGGTCCGCTCGCTCTTCACCACTTCGCAGCGGACGTCTGAGACGGCAAACAGCCTGACCCGTTTGTTGGTCGTGCTCCGGCATCTCGGCAGCTGAAGTCCAGACTGTTGGCGACGAACATCCTCGGCCAGGCTCCTGCAGGCTATTCCTCCTGCTGAATGCGAAGGCAAGGGCCCCCTCACGTAACATGCCGATATTGACACTTGAGCGGGTTTTATGAGTTATCCTTGTCGCCTTGCGCATGAAACTTCGGCGACAGAGTCTTTCGATGCGAACCCGCGCTGCGTTTCTTCTGGGGGCGTGCCTCGTCTTTTCCGGTGTGGCGAATGCTCAGCGCGCAACGCTTCTGGGAACAATTACCGATCAAGTAGGGGCCGTGGTTCCGGGCGTGAACATTACCCTGCTGAATCTGGACCAGGGTCTCAAACGCGAGGCCAGCACCGACGCAAATGGGTACTTCACCGTCCCCCTGCTGCAGCCCGGACGCTACCTGGTTACCGCACAGAAGGAAGGATTCGCGGTTGCGGAAGTCAAGGACGTGGTGCTGCATGTTGCGGATGTGCATGGGCTGGACATCAAGTTGCAAGTGAGCGCGATTCCAGTACAGATTCAGGTGTCGGACAAGTCGCAGGATGTCGAAATCGCCAGCGCATCTCTGGGGCAAGTGGTAAGCGGCGACGTGATCCGGAATGCTCCCCTGAACGGCCGTGATGTTCGCAGTCTGGCTTTTTTGCAGCCCGGAGTAACGCCCGTGGATCTTGATTCGAACGAAGCCGGGAATTTCAATGTCGCCGGCAATCGAGCCGATTCTGTCAGCTATTTACTCGACGGCGGACTGAACAACGACTTGATCAACAACGGAGCGGTGTTCACTCCGAATCCCGACACCATCGCGGAATTCCGCATCCTGACCAGCAACTACCCGGCCGAGTACGGACGCAACGCCGGGGGCGTGGTCAGCATGATTACACGGTCAGGGACGAATCAGTTGCATGGCAGCGCGTTTGACTTCCTGCGCAACGACGCTCTGGATGCGAACAGCTACTTCAACAAAAACAGCGGCCTACCACGCGAAATCCTCAAGCGGAATCAATTTGGCGGCACCCTGGGGGGACCGATCACGATTCCTGGCGTGATTCGCGGGCGGAATCGCTATTTCTTTTTTGTGGGTTACCAGGGCGAGCGGCAGGTTCAGCTTTTTACTCTGCACAACGTTCCGACATTTACTCCGGCCGAGTTGGCGGGTGATTTTTCCCAGGCTGGCGCCGGAGGCGTCCCCGACCCGGGGCTTGTCATGTTTCTGACGAATTATCAGGTATTCCAACCTAACCTGAACCTTGCGCAACGAGCCATCATCGATCCCAGTCGGATCAATAGGGTGGCACGCAACTACATAGCCGCAGGCCTCATTCCAACCTCACCGACCGGCCAATTGAGCTGGCAGGGGCGCCTCACTATCGGCTATGACGAATTGACGGAGAAGTTCGATTTTGATTTCAGCGAGAAGAACAAGCTCGCCGTTACGCTGGGCTGGAGCCGCGAAGACGACTTCAGTCCGATTAACAGTTTCTCCGCCAACGTACCCGGCTTTGCGGAGAGCTCGGCGTTCCACGACTATTTTTCCAATATTGCCTATACCCATATCTTTTCGCCGAATCTGCTGAACGAAGCTAGAGCAACGGTAGATCGCGCCGACAATCCTTCGCTGAAAACGGCAGTCAATCTGCCCACGCCTTCCCGTTTGGGCATCGGGATTACTCCGGATCTTTCCGTTGGTCCGCCCAACTTGCTGTTCGACTCCGGCCTGGAGATCGGTTTCAGCACAATCGGGCCACAGCGGCTGACCGACAACACATTCACGTATACGGACGCGCTAACCTGGCTTCGAGGCAAGCACAACTTCAAGTTCGGCGGAGGTTTTTCGGCGTTTCAGAACAACACGGTTTTTGCCTTCACCGTGGATGGCCAGTTTCAGTTTGCGGCCCATGCACCTTACTACGAAAACTCCCTGGCTGATTTCCTCCTCGGGCTGCCCTTGCAGTACGCCCAGGGTCCGGCCGCACCGTCAAACATCCGCACGAAGTTTAGCTACGGATTTGGACAGGATGAGTGGCGGCTGCGCCAGAACCTGGTTTTGAGCCTGGGTTTACGATACGAATACAGCACCCCGAAGTCAGATACCGAGGGCCGAACCTTTTCCATTGTTCCCGGCGAGCACTCCAGTGAATTCATCCACGCCCCAATCGGAATGGTGTTCCCCGGGGACCCTGACGCGCCGCACGGGGTTAACTACCCGGACGAGAACAACTGGGCGCCCCGGGTTGGTTTTGCCTGGGATGTTCAGGGCAACGGCAAAACCAGTCTTCGCGGTGCGTTTGGCATGTTTTACGACATCTTGAAGGGCGAAGATAATCTTCAGTTCAATGGACAGCCGCCGTTCTACGCCAGTGCGGGCTTCGCTTTTCCTCCTTTCAATCCGGCAGCAAACCTAAACTACTTGGCTGAGCCCTTTGTGGCAGGCGGCGCCACCAATCCGTTTCCCTCGCGTCGCCCGCCTTCAAACCTGGACTTCGCGGGCGCCGGGTATTTACCCATTGGCGCCTCCAGCAGCGTCTTTGTGGTCGATCCCCACCTGCGGACGCCATATACCTACCAATACCACTTGAGCTTGCAACGGGAATTGGCCCGGGGCACGGTATTTGAAGGAAACTACGTCGGCAGCAGTTCGCACGGGCTTACCGCGCTTATGGATATCAATCCTTTCGTGCTGGGGACCAACGACCGAATCCTGAACTTGACTCCAGGAAATAAAAGTTGCACGGTCAACACCGTCCCGCCTGCGCCTCCGTGCAGCTTTGCGAGCCTGGAGGAATTCAGGAACGTGACTACGGCCAATTACAACGGCCTGCTCCTCAGCCTGCAGAAACAGATCTCCGGAGATGGCATGTTCGGCCGCTCCTACTTCACCTTTGCGTACACCTATTCGCACAATATCGACAACGCGTCGGGCTTCCTAAACCGCAACAATGTTGTGCCCTATTACCAACCCAATCTTTTCCGTAGTTCCGCCGACATGGATGTTCGTCACCGACTCGCGTTCAGCGGGGGCTGGGAACTTCCTTTCGACAAGCTGGACAACTCGCTTCCAAAGCGGTTGACCAGAGGCTGGAACCTGTTTCCCATCGTAACCTGGCGGACGGGATTTCCGCTCGATGTGCTGGCTAACCTTTCGAGCGCCTTTAATTTTGCCAGCCCGGGACCTTCCGGCGCCGGCGACGCGAACCTGGTGCGCGCAAACCTGGTCGGCCCGATTCAGATCTTCGACCCGCGGACGGTGCAGAACATTGCGGGTTCTAGCGGCCATTACTGGTTCAACCCCACAAGTTTTTCGAATGCGCAATGCGTCCAGATTATCGCGCCGGGGTCTCCATGCCTCCCCAGCGGCACCATCTTTCCGAACGACGCTCAGGCAGTGGCTGATCCTGGGGTCCGGACTTATGGAACTCTTCCGCGAAACTACCTTCATGGCCCGGAAGTGTTCAACATCAACCTCGCAGTTTCGAAAACTACGCCGATCACAGATCGTTTCCGCGCCGAAACTCGAGCTGATTTTTTCAATCTGCTCAATCGCGCGGAATTCTTGAACCCTGACACCAACATAAACAGTCCCACCTTCGGCAGATTGCTATCGACCTATGATCCTCGAATCATCCAACTCTCGCTGCGATTGAGTTTCTAGAGCGGAGCGTCGGCGCCATCTATCGACCGCACGCCGCAGCATAGATACGCAGGACCGTTTGGATGTGTGCCCGAATCATGGTTTCGGCATGTGCCTGGAGACGCCCTGAGAGAATCGCTTCGTGTAGCAAGGGCAGGTGGTTTTTCAGCAGGGTCAAAGGCGGGGGCGAAGCATCAAGGTTGGCGCGCAATTGAGCCAGTTCCTGCTGAACGGTGGCATCGCCCCAGTAGTAGCGGCATCGGTCACTGATGCTGTTCATGCGAGCCCAACGCAACTCGTCTTCGCTCCCGTGATAGTACGAACGCCAGTAGACTGGATTGCGCAACATTGCGGCTTCGAGCGCTTCGCGGACTTGCGAGAGCCGAACTCCCCCGCGAGGCGCGAGCAATTCTCGTTCGATTGCGCCGAGGGCGAACACGGCCTCGCGGAAGGCAAATGTCAGCCACGGCCCCACTTTCAAAATGGCGAAATGATCTTCCACCATCTTTGAAAGGGCTGCGGGTCTCTGGTAGTCAGTGGAGTGAGCCTCATAAACCAGAGCAGGATATTCCGGCAAGGCGGATGAGAGTGCCTTCGCTTTCTGCCGGTCGTAGTCAAAAATCACTTTTTCGCCGAACTCAACCCCGGGTTGCACGACCATTCCGATCACCCGTTCCCACGCAGCCGACACTCCCTCGTGGTTGAAAGCCGCACGAAAGAGTTCCAGGGTGCGCGGAACCTGGTCGGCCGCTGTTACGGCGGGCGGCGCTCCCGGCACCGATTCGCCGCCGGGAGGCGGGACCTCAGAACCGATGACGTAAAGCGGAGGTGAAGAGTCTGGCCGCAGGTCGGCAAAAGCGCTTTCGGCGGCGCGGCAGAGAATGGCGGCTCTGCGCGCGATAGCGCTTTCGTCCGGACCGCTTTCGCTGTCATCGGCACACCCCATGCTCGCGTCGAGATGAATCTTCTTGTATCCCGCAAGCACGCATGCGCGAACCAGTTCGCAGGCTTTAAGCATCGCCGCTTCGAAGGGCTGGTCCCGCCAGGGGTAGGGACCCAAGTGGTCACCGCCCAGCAAAACTCGTTCACGCGGAAGCCCAGCCTGTTGCGCCACGGAGTAGACAAACTCTGCGAATTGAGCGGGAGTCTGTCCGGTGTACCCGCCCAATTGATTTACCTGGCTCGAAGTGGACTCGATGTGCAGAACGGATTTGTCCGCGATGGCCTGCTGAGCAGCCGCCGCGATGACGCTAGGGTGAGCCGAGCAGACAGCGTACACACCGACGTTTTCGGATCGGCGATTGCACCGGATGATCTCTTGCAATCGCTCGCTGACGCTTTTGGATTGCGGTTCCACAGTTGGCTGGCTACTCGGGCTTTGCCTCGATGAGGAGGTGTCGGTCGAAATGCGCAGGAATTGTGGCCTGGGGCCCGTGGACGCGCCCGAGATCTTTCTCGTTTACATAATCCACGATGCGGTAAGCGCGATCTTCCAAGCCGCGCAACTCAATCGGCCCGCTCCAGTGGCGGGCGAAGAAGGCGTAGTATATTGCGCCGCTCTTGCGGATCACGTGAGCCTCGGGCCGGTCAAAGCCGATGTCATACAGGCCACCGATGTACTCTCCCCGCGACAGCATTTTGTCTTTGTAGATGCCGATCCACTTGTCAAATATCTTCCGGTGCCCAGGGGTGAGATCAAACTTGGTGTGTTTCTTCACTAGTTCGGGAAGCACGAACTGTGTGCCCACGACTCCCCCGACGCCCACCGTCGATGCGAAATCAATCGCTCCATCGCTCAATTCGACGTGATCGCCAAAATAGGGAACGTTGTCGCCCATCAGAGCTTTCAGTGTCTTGCCCTTGGAGCGAACCTGAAACGAACTCTCGGGATCGGATGCTACCGACATATTGAAATGCGGCATGGTGAAGAACGAGTAAGCAGTGCCGCAAGGGCAGAACTCAACCAACGCATCCGCTTTCACACTGCGGGCCGTTTCGTAAATCTCTCGAAAGAAATCCGGCAGAGCCTCGACTGAGTCCTCTGGGCGTTTGTGATGGTGTGCCGGATTGTAGCAGGGCGGAACGCCGTTCATGTGCTGGCCGTCCAGTTTGAGGCCGTCAAATCCCCAGTCGCCAAGGATTTTCCGGACCAGCGCCTTGTGATATTCCACCACCTCCCGGTCAGCCGGGCACATATAAAATGAGTTCCACCAGGAAATCTTCCGTTTTGATCCATCGCTATTGAGCAACAGGAAATCGGGATGGCTCTTGAGCAGTTGTGAATCCGTGACAGCGCTCAGCGGCGACCACCAGAGTTGCGCTTTGAAGCCTTCTTCGTGGATGCGATCGACCAGGGCTTTCATGTCAGCGTCGCCATGCGGAAACTTCTTGGGGTCAACTCCCCAATCGCCGTAGTTGTTCTGCCAGCCATCGTCCAGCGTGACCCAGGAGAAGCCCATCTTCTTGACCGTGGGAAGCGTGTCGTACACTTGCTTGAGTTTGACAGAGCGGCCGTAGCCCCAGGCACACCAGATCGGGCCGAAAGCGCTGTCAGGCGCTGAGGCCATTTGAAACCCCTGCCGGACCATCAAGCGGCGGTATTCGGTGAGGGTGCGAAAGTAGTCTCCTTGATGCACGGAGACGAATGTGCGGAGGGTGTGGAAGCTTTCTCCGGTCTCCAGGGTTTGCTCCCGGGTCGAGCGGACGGCCACACGAGCATGACGCGCATCGGGCATGGAAACGGGGAGCGATATGAGCCGCGGTCCCGGCTCGATGTGGCCCACGGCCAAGCCAACATCCTTTCGCCATACATCGATAATCGGAGTGCCGCCGCCGTAATCGCTGGCATTCATGCCAAGATAATTCTCTTGCCGGAAGCCGGGCCGCAACGGAAGCACCCAGTTCGGCCGCTTCTCGTACGAACCACTCTGGTAGGACCAGAACGCGGGACGATGCGCCGCGGGGATTGAAGTCAGCTGATATTGATGGTTGCTCCAGCCGCGAATAGTTAGTCGGGTCATGCCTTCATTCGCGTATTCAACGTCAAAGATGGCGAGGGAAGGGAAGTCGGCGTAAATTGTAACGGCAATGTTTTTGCGAAGGTCTCCGGACTTACCAGTCAGCGACAGGCGCTCTCCCTTGCCGGACACGTCGGAAATGCTCTCGCGGTGGGCCGAAGTGAGCGCAAAATCGTTCCAGGCGCGATCAAAGCCTGCAACCGTTTCCGTCGCGGAAAACGGAGTCAAAAACATCGCGCTTGCACCGAACAACGCGGCTACCCGGCTGTGGAGGGTGTGATCGAATTCGATTCGCAACACTGAGCTTTGGATCGCAAGATCAGTGGAAGGCTCAACCGCGCTAGCTGGGATGGACTGTTGACCGGAATTGTTCTGGCCCCAGTTCCATCCGGGCGACGCCACACCGCACAGAACACAGCACATCAAAGCGATCGCCTGCTTGCGCCTCATCATCGAAGCGTACCACCGATCATTTTCAAAGAAACTGTCATAAAGCCGCTCCAAGATTGTTTTTTCTCGCGCTATTGGACAAATGTCCGAATTGCGATATATTGCGATCAATTACTTTTACTTTCGTTTGTTCAGGGTGTCAAGACACGATTCCGTACCGGGAGACTGATTCAATGTCGATCAAGCTGAGTGTAACCTTGTTTTTGCTGCTGAGCCTGCCGGCAACATCCGCGGCTCAGGCCGCCTCCTCACCGCAGGACAAGCCCCAAGCGGAGATTGGGTACAAGTCTGCCGCCGATGCCGAACAGAAGAAGACCCTTCTGCTGAAGGATTTTCAGCCTGTTTCCATGCTGCACGCAACAGCACACAATGTCGACCGGGCCAAGTTCTACGTAATCGATGTCCACAACCACGTGAACGACGCATTGCACATCGACAACCATATGCCACCCGAGCGCGTGATCGAGATTATGAACAACACCAACGTGAAAACAGTCGTCATTCTGACTGGAATGTGGGGCGAAAAACTCCAGCACGTAATTGACGAGATGGTTAAGCCGTATCCCGGACGCATCATGGTCTTCGCTCAAATCGACTGGAGCAAGATTGACGACCCAAATTTCAGCCAGGAAATGGTGGCGCAACTCGACGATGCCGTGGCGCGAGGCGCCCGTGGTCTGAAACAACTGAAGGACCTTGGTCTAAGCATTCGTGATAAGTCGGGGAAACTGGTCGCAGTCGATGACCCGCGCCTCGATCCCGTCTGGGAAGAATGCGGACGGCTCGGCATCCCTGTATCCATTCACGGTACCGATCCCGAAGCTTTCTTCCATCCGGTTGACAACGCCAATGAGCGGTACGAAGAGCTGATCGAACACCCGGACTGGAGTTTCTTTGGCCCGCAGTTCCCCAGCAAGGAATCGATTCTGGCGGCTCGAGATCGCATGTTCGCCAAGCATCCGCACACTACCTTTGTTGCGCTCCATATGGCGAACTGGCCGGAAAACCTCGACTACGTTTCTCACCTGCTCGACACGCTTCCCAACGTGATGGTCGAATTCGGCGCGCGCGAGGCCGAGCTCGGCCGCCAGCCTCGCCGTGCCCGCGAGTTCTTTATCAAATACCAAGACCGCATTATGTTCGGCACCGACAACGGCATGGACGAAGTCATGTATCGCAACCATTTTCGCTGGCTGGAAACTGCGGATGAGTATTTCGACTATTGGGGATATCCGGGGCAGGGGCGCTGGAAGATTTATGGCATGGAGCTACCCGACCCGGTGCTGGAAAAGATCTACCACAAGAACGCGGAGCGAATGTTCGGACAGTTCCGCGGAATGGAAAGCGGCAAAAGCAAATAGAAATCCAAATGAAGAAACGTAGTTTGCTGCGTTTCTACAATTGCAGTTGCCGCAACAACGCACTAGACCAGCGTTACCTGGACTCCTATTTTCTTCAGCGCCGCGAGGTCCGGCCTGGGAATCCCCCGGTCGGTGATCAAGTGGTGCACAGCGGAAAGCGGAGCAATCGAAGACAAGCTGCGCCGCCCGAACTTGCTCGAATCGCACACCGCAACCGTAAGCCTGGCTACATCCATCATGGCGCGATTGACTTTGGCCTCGAGCAGGTTTGGCGTGCTCAAGCCGTGGCGCAAATCGAAACCGTCCACGCCCAGAAAAAGAATGTCTGCGTTCAGTCGCCGTAAGGTCTCTTCTGCGATAGGCCCGACCAGCGAAAAAGAATTCTTTCGCAAGCTGCCGCCGGTGAGAATAACTTCGAGAGAAGAGCCAGAGAGTTCAGCGGCGATATTCACCGCGTTAGTGATGATGGTGAGGTTTTCGAATTTGCGCAGCGCCCTGGCGATCGCAGTAGTTGTGGTTCCGGAGTCAAGGATCACGACCTGACCTTCCCGGACCATGTGTACGGCGGCGGTCGCGATCTGCAACTTCTCCCTGCGGTGAAGCTTTTCTTTTTCCCGCAGGGTAGGATCTTCCAAAGCACTCTCTCGCGCCGGCAAGGCGCCACCGTGGGTGCGGTGAATGCGGCCATCCGCCTGCAGAGCGTCCAGGTCTTTTCGGATGGTGACCTGGGAAGTGCGAAATTGTTGAGCTAAGGCGCCGACCAGCACCCGTCCTTCGCGGCTCAGGATATTCAGAATCAGTCGGCGGCGCTCTTCGTTCAGCACAGGCTCACTTTTCACCGGTGTATTTTACGCTTGACAGGCCGAAAAAACGAAAGTAAAAGTTATTAAACGCAAGCATACGAAACCTTGCGTGCTCGACCTAGTGGGAGGCCCTCATGCCAGTTCCGGGCGCTAAGCACTTGCCGGTTCGCCTGCACTTGATTTCGGCCGTTTGCATTCTACTGCTTCTCCAGCCGAGGCTTCTGAGCCAGGCGAGCTACCAAGCTCAGGTCCGCGGGATCGTATCCGATGCGACCGGAGCGGTCGTGCCCGATGCCACGGTCATCATCACCGAGGTCAGCACAAATGTCTCACAAACGGCGAAGACCAGCCAGTCCGGAGACTACATCCTGCGCGGGCTGCGGCCTTCCACATACGTGGTGAAAGCGGAGGCTCGCGGCTTCGGGACCGTGGAGCGAAAAGGCGTCGTGCTGGCCGTCGGCCAGGAGACCAGCTTGAACTTTACTCTTCGGCCTGCCAGCACCAGCACCGAAATCCAAGTTACCGAAGCAGCGCCGCTGCTGGATACCGACAGCTCCGCACTAGGCACTGACGTGACCAATCAGTATGTAAAAGAGATTCCTCTGCTGAATCGCAACTTCTTCGGCCTTGTGTTTCTTAACGCCGGCGTGAGCGAAGCGGCGGGCAACGGAACCGCCGATAGCTATCCCGCCGGAACCAATTTCGTCTCCAACGGCCAGCGCAACGCTACCGCCGAGATCCGTCTGGACGGCGCCCTGATCAGCGCTCCAGAGCAGGGCGAAGGCGGAAATTCCAATGTCTACTACGAGCCGTCCGTGGAAGCCGTTCAGGAATTCAAGGTCCAGAGCAACAGCTTCGCGGCGGAGTTTGGCAGCAACGGCGGGACGGTCGTCAACATGGCGCTAAAGAGCGGAACCAACGCCCTTCACGGTACGGGCTGGTGGTTTGGCCAGCGGTCAGTGCTCGACGCCAACGATTTTTTCAGTAACCAGGCGGGCCTGCCTCGGCCAGATCACTCGCGCGATCAGTATGGATTTTCTCTGGGAGGGCCGATCCGAAAGAACCGGACGTTCTTCTTCGTCGACATGGAGCGTGTGCTCGAAGGTGACCCGGTCAACATTGTGGGCACAGTTCCCACCGCCGCCCAGCGCACCGGTGACTTTTCCCAGACCCTGATCACCGACCCGAACAGCGGCAATATCGTCCCCAACCTCATCTTCAATCCCCACCAGGTTGACACAAACGGAGTGCGCGCCCCTTTCATGGGCAACGTGATTGGCAAACAATGGCAGGACCCGATCGGGCAAAAACTTCTTGCCCTATACCCGCTCCCCAATCAAGCTGGGAACCCTGACGGCACCAACAACTTTCGCGCCGACACGATCTCGAGTACCAAGACTCTGCAGTTCGACGCCAAGGTCGATGAACAACTTTCCAGCGCCATGCACCTTGCCGGAAGGTTCAGCCACCTGCACTCTTTCAACACCGTCCCGACCATCCTGGGCGACGGTGAGTTTAACGACGGCCTGAACCAACTCACCAGCGTGGAGAACGCAAGCGTGCAGCACGACTGGAACATCCGGCCAACCCTGCTACTGAGCAGCCGTTTTGCCATCGACCACGTTTACGCTCCAGGGCTTACCACCTACCCTTCAGCAACCTCGGTCGGGTTCCCCGCGCTCCTGGACAACGCCAATGCGGGTATTTCACGAATGCCCGCCATTCAGACCGATTCGCCGTGGACCTCGCTGTTTGACCAATGCTGTGTGGATACGAAGTTTTCCCACACTCTGTATTCGTACTCTTCCGCCCTGGCGTGGGTGCGAGGCAAACACAACTTCAAATTCGGCGGAGAGCAGCGACTGTTCTACAACAACTTCCAGCAACCTCCTGATCCCACCGGTTACTTTCACTTCGCCCAAAACGTGACTGAAAACGTCATTGGAAATAACGACCCGACCCAGGGCAATCCGTTCGCTGACATTCTGACCGGCGTGGGAGACTACGGGGGCACCGCCATCTATCCTCAGGTCATGAACCGGTCGAAAGAAACCGGCTTCTACGCGCAGGATGATTGGAAAGTCACGCCCAGGCTGACGCTGAATCTTGGCCTGCGCTACGAATGGAGCACGCCCTACAACGAGGCTCAGAACCGGCTCCAGTTCAGCGATTTCACAGGAAGCAGCGGCGTGACCGTTCCCGGGCTCCCGCTGATTTCCGGGCCGCTCAAGGGGATCACGCAATTTGCCAACTCCAGTAATCGCAACGTGCCGGTTGACCGCAACAACTGGGCGCCGCGTCTGGGCTTCGCTTACCAGTTCGCGCCCGACACCGTGGTTCGCGGCGGAGCAGGAATCTACTATGGAGCGAACGTAGCAACCAACTTCCAATTTCCTGGCTCGGCTTTCCGCAAAGATGGCGTAGTCTATTTCACCCAGGATAACTTCCAAACCTTGTTCGCAACCTTGGAAAACCCCTTCCCCAACGGATTGCCGGCTCCCCAGGGCAAGAAGTACGGCCCGCTCGCGGACTGGGGATTTGCCAATCAAAATGATCTGGGCACCACTGAAGCGCAAAACGGGGACATCTATCAGTGGAGTCTCGGCGTGCAGCGGCTCTTGCCCTGGCAGTTGGTGGTTTCCGCTGATTACTCGGCCAACCGTAGCACCCACCTGCCCTGGGGCGGAAACGGAGGCATTTGCGGTTGTGGTACGACGACCAGAGACCGCAACTTCATTCCATCCTCTATTCGCCGGCAGTACAACACGTTGGATCTCTACAACCAACTGCACAACACCGTCAACAATCCGTTTTATTCACTCTTTGCCGGTCCAAATGCGACTTTCAATGAGCCAGATTCGTTGTATACCAACCAGCAAATTCCGCTGATCAATCTGCTGCGTCCATACCCTCAATTTGACGGCCCGTTCGAAGGCCTTCCGCTGCTGGAAGCTTCATCCTTCTATAACGCCCTGCAGGTCCGCTTCGAGAAGCGTACCAGCCACTACATCAGTTTCGAGGGCGGATACACACTGTCGAAGTCCACAGACAGCTCGGCTGCCGGCCGTAACGCGTTCCTGGGCACACTCGGTTCGGACAACCCGCAAGAACTCGACAACCTGAAAGCGGAGCACGCCATCAGCGCCAACGACGCAACCCATCGTTTGGCGATGGCGATTATCACCGACGCTCCAGTCGGGCGCGGGCGGTGGATCGGGCGAGACATGAACAAGGCGCTGGACGCGTTCGTCGGAGGCTGGACGATTTCCACCATTCTCACGTATCAGTCCGGGCAACCCATCGATATTGGGATGTCACAACCAACGCTCGACGACGGGAATCAGCGTCCCAACGTGATCTGCAATCCCAGCAGCGGCGTGGGCGCACACCATTCTGCGCTCACCGGATTGAGCACATTTAACTTGAATTGCTTCGCCAATCCCGGTTTTGAGCAGCCGGGAAATGCTCCCCGTTATTTTTCTAATCTTCGGACCGATGGAATCCACGACATCGACATGGCACTGGACAAAGAATTTATTCCTCGGGAGGGCATGCGCCTGGAAGTCCGCGCCGAGTTTTTCAATCTGTTCAATACTCCACGCTTTGCGCTACCCGACACGCTATACGGAGACTCCACGTTCGGGCAGGTCAGTTCCACTGTGCAGGGAAGCATACCGCGCCACGGCCAACTCGGGGTAAGGTTCGAATTCTAATGCAGGCGCAGGTGCCCTCACCTGCGCACTGGCAAAACTGAAATTTCTGTAGAGACGTAGCTTGCTACGTCTCAGGTTCGCAGACCAAGGCCGCTAAGAAAGCTCAGTCAAATGAAGAGAAGCGCATGCAGTGCGATGTTGATCCTGGGTATGCTCACTGCGACTCTGCGAGCCGCCCCAGACTCCGAACAGGATTGGACCAACTACGTGCGCATCGGAGCCTACGGGCTACAGAGCGGCAATGCGGACCAGATTGTGCGAAGTGCGCAGGAAGATGGCGTCTTCGGTATCGAGGTGGACAACGACATCCCCGGCCGCTATGAAAGTTTCGTAAATCCTGAAGAAAAGCTGAAAGCGATTCGCGCCGTGGCTCAGAAGGCGCATGCGGTGGGTAATAAAGCATTCGTGTACATCGCGGGAACCGAGTGCATCACGGCCAACGCCGATAAGACTTCTCACACGCTCGCCAAGGAACATCCCGATTGGCTGCAGAGGAGGATCACGGGAGAGCCTGCGATTTTTGGCGGAGGTGCGGCGTTCTGGATCGCGAAGGGTGATGAAGACGTCTGGATCACGCCGTACGCCCCCGCGTGGCGCAAGACTTACATGGAGCGGGTCAGGCAGATTGCGGCCACCGGCATCGACGGCATCTATGTGGACATCCCTTACTGGATGACCCATTTCGACGGCTGGGAAGACACCTGGGCCAGCTTCGATGACTACACGGTAGAGGCGTTTCAGAAGCAAACCGGGTTGAACGCGAAGAAGGATTTCAAGCTGGGGGACTTCTCCGATCCCAACTTTCGCAAGTGGGTCGAATTCAGAATTCAAACCTTCACCGATTTCATGCAAGAGATTGACCGGAACGCGAAGTCAGTCAGCCCCGCAATCAAAATCATTCCCGAGATTTATCCCGGCATCGAGGAAGAGGCAGTCCGCGTAGGCGCCGATGTTTACAGTCTTTATTCGGTTGTGGATGCGGTCGCACACGAATACGAATTCGGCGACGGGGATCATATGGCGGCATCCCGTACGCCGCTGGATTGGTTCAGCTACCAGGCGGGAATGCAGTCGTTTCGCGCCTTTGCTCAAGGCAAAGCGACTTGGATCCTGAACTATTCGTGGGATGGCGATCAGAAAGTAGATCGGCGGGAAGCCATGAAAAATCTGGCCGTCTCAGAAATCATGGCCGGAGCGAATTTCTGGGACGCTCCCGGACACTCGATGGCGGGATCGAACGACTCGCCAACCCGAAGGGAAATATTTTCCTGGATCAAGGCGCACGAGAAAATCTTTTACTCGCCCCGAATGCCGATCACTCCGATCGGCGTTTACTTTTCCCCCCCGACCCGCAACTTCTTCGCCAACGAATTCATCGCTTCTTATCGCGGAATTCTGATCCTGCTGATGCAGAAACACCTGGAGTTTCAAGTCGTCACCCCGCGCACGCTTTCCGGTTTCCAGGGAAGCACGCTGATTCTGCCTGACGTTAGGCTCCTCAGCAACAGCGAAAGGTCTTCGCTGCGCTCATTTGCTGAGGGGGACAAGGTTCTGGTCGTCACAGGCGAAGATGTGACCGGGATTGGAAACACGGCCAATGTGATCCGGTTCAGCAAGTGCCCCGGAAAGGACTACAGTGCAGCCCTACAGAAGGATTTTGACGCTGCTACGCCGGATCGGGAACTTGAATTCCTGGAAAGCCTGAAAGCTGAAAAATCAATTCGCGTGGCCGCATCTCCTATGCTCGCCACATCGATTTCAAGCGTGAACGGCCAGCCTCATGTTTTCTTTGCGAACTTCGCCGGTCTGCGGGGAAAAGTGAATCCCGTCCAGACGCCACAGACCGGCGTGCAAGTCACCGTAAGTGGCGTAGCCAAGGGCCGTGGATTTTTTCTTCCCTTTCTCGGAGACGTGCAACCATTGGTAGGAACCGTCAGTACTGGCGGAGTCACATACAACCTGCCCACAATTGAAAAGGGCGCAGTATTTTGGTATGAACCGTGATGCCAAAGCCTTTCTGAACATCGCAACGCCAGTTGGATTGATTGAGGAGTGACCGAAGGTGAACGCCCTTTCTGAATTGTTGGACCTGCCGGACAGCGAGAAGAAAACTCGTGGGCTGATCCATACGCCCGCGGAAATCGCGCAGCAGCCTGAGACCTGGCAGTCCACTTTCGACCTTTCCCAAAAGAAACGCCCGCAGATTCAGGACTTTCTCAAGTCGGCGGGTTTAGCGGTGGACCCTCGTGTCAGGCCAACCATTTTCCTGGTCGGCGCCGGAACCTCTGACTACATTGGGCAGTCCCTCGCCTTCTTGTTTCGCAAGGCGTGGCTGTGCGAGGTGGTGGCTGTCCCCAGCACCGATCTGCTCACGCACATGGATGAGCTATGCACTGCCGATCGAAAGTATATTTGGATTTCCTTTTCCCGCTCGGGCGACAGTCCCGAGGGCGTCGCAGTGTTGGAGGGAGCTTGTAAGCGCCGCCCTGACATCCATCACATGGTGATTTCTTGCAATGCGAACGGTCGAATGATCCGCGCCAGCGCCGGCAACCCGCAAGTCCTAACCATCTGTCTGGACGATGCTGTGAACGACCGCGGATTGGCCATGACCAGCTCGTTTTCTAACATGGTGGTCTTCGGCCAGTGCCTGGCCCACGCGGACGATGCCGGGAGATACGAGCCCGTTTTGTTACAACTGATTCAGGCGGGGAAGAGTTTTCTCCCGCGGGCCGCCGATTGCGTTGCGGCACTGGCCAAAGAGCCATACGCTAAGGCGTGTTTTGTCGGGTCGGGTCCGCTGCGAGCTGTAGCGAAGGAATCGGCGCTTAAGCTGTTGGAGTTGACTGCGGGCAAGGTTTTGACCATGTCAGAGTCCGCCCTGGGTCTACGCCATGGTCCCATGGCAGCGCTAGATGAGCACACTTTGTTCGTATGTTTTCTTTCCGGCAACCGGCGCGTCCAGCAGTACGAGCGTGATCTACTCGAAGAGGTTGGAAATAAGCGGCTGGTCAGGACTCGAGTCGTGGTCTCTGGTTGCGCACAGCCCGACAGTTCTTTCGCCGAACACTATCTCGCGCCCGCTGGTACGCCCACCATTGCCGATGACTACCGTGCGCCAGTCGATGTGATCTTCGGGCAAGTCCTGGGCTTATTCTTTTCGCTGCTCTGGAAACTGCGGCCCGATTGTCCAAGTCCCAATGGCGCTATCAGCCGCGTGGTCCAGAATGTCGGCATTCATTCCTGAGAGAATCTCAACAGCGGTGAAAGGAACGTTGGAATGATCGAAGTCTGCGTCGTCGGTGAGCTCAACCTGGATCTCATCCTCTATGGCTTGCCCAAAGACCTGGTGCTCGACCGTGAACACCTGGCCAGCAATATGGCATTCACGTTGGGAAGCTCGTCAGCGATCTTCGCCCACAACTTGTGCGCGCTGGGTACGCAAGTCGGATTCATATCGAAAACTGGCACCGACCCTCTCGGCGCGATGGCTGCGGAGCGCCTCTCGGCGGTGGGCGTGGACATCAGCCGGGTGAAGCGAGGAACCGGGAAGACCTCCACCGGACTCACGGTCGTGCTGCCGTACCCCCAGCATCGATATATCCTGACCTATCCGGGAACCATGTTTGAGATGCAGTACTCCGACATCGACATCGACTACGTTCGCACGGCTCGCCATTTACATCTTTCCTCCTTCTACCTGCATCGTGCGCTCCGCCCACGAATCTCGAACTTGTTTCAGCTAGCCAAGGAGGCTGGTCTCACGACTTCGCTCGACACCAATGATGATCCAGAAAACCGGTGGGAGCAGGATCTGCTCGACGTTTTGAAGTACGTTGATATATTTCTCCCCAACGATCGTGAAGCGAAAAAAATCGCGCGGACGGAGGATCTTTCGCAGGCGCTCAATCTTCTGGCCAGCCTCGCCAAGATTGTGGTCGTGAAACGCGGCTCAGGCTCCGCGATATGCCGTCAGGGCGACCAGCAATGGAGCCTGTCGCCTCCAAGAGTCGAGATGGTTGACGACATCGGCGCCGGAGACAGTTTCGATGCCGGTTTCATACACTCGTATCTGCTTGGGGCAAAACTGGAAGACTGCCTCGCCTTCGCCAACATTGCGGCCGCGTACTCGGTGACAAGAGAAGGAGGCACCGAGGCCTTTCGCGATCGCACCGGACTGCACAACTTCCTGCGCGAGCAATGGAAATCAATGGGAAGAGAAGCCTTGCCGCCGAAGGGCTAACTTCGCGGAGATGAACCGCCTGAAAACTGGTGCGGAAGGGGGGATTTGAACCCCCACGCCTTTCGGCGCCACCCCCTCAAGATGGTGTGTCTGCCAGTTCCACCACTTCCGCACAGGACGCGAAAAATACTTGGAGGCTCAACGATTATAGCAAAGGCGGCGGAACCCAAGAGACCCGACGATCGCGTCAATACTTCACGATTGCGGCGAACGACTTTGGATCCAGGCTGGCGCCGCCTACTAACGCGCCGTCGATTTCTTCTTCCGCCATGAGTGCTTTGGCGTTTTCGGGTTTCACCGAACCGCCATAGAGAATGCGAAGGTTGTCGGCGAAGGGCTGGCTGAATGATTTCGCGGCTTCTCCGCGGATCAGGCTGTGAGCCTCCGAAGCTAGCTGCGGGGTGGCCGTTTTACCGGTTCCGATGGCCCAGACGGGCTCGTAGGCGACCACCAGTTTGCCGGCCTTTTTCGCAGAGATAGCGTGGAAGGCTCGCAGGCATTGGCGGCGGAGGACATCTTCGGTAAGCCCCGCCTCGCGCTCTTCCAGAACTTCACCCACGCAGACGATCGGGGTAAGCCCTGCTTCGAGGGCGGCCTTCAGCTTGAAATTAACAATGTCATCGGTTTCGCCGAAATACTGCCGGCGTTCGGAATGGCCGATGATGGCGTGGGTGCAGCCAGCGGCGAGCAGCATGCCAGGACAGACTTCGCCGGTATAAGCGCCTTCTTTTTCCCAGTGCATGTTCTGCGCCCCAATGGCGACATTGGATCCTTTGGCAACTTCGACCGCGACACAGACATCAATCGCCGGCGGGCAAACCACGATCTCATCGCGCTGGTGATTTGCGACGATCGGAAGAAAATCGCGAAAGAAGTCGCGAGTCTGGTCAGGCGTCTTGTACATCTTCCAGTTGGCAGCGATCAGTTTCTTGCGGCTCATGGAGTCCTTTCGGAAGAAGGCTTTTGACCAATATAGGCGCGGGCGTCCGCGCCCGTGCGGCACGAGGCGAAATCCATACTCAATTTGAGTCTGCTTGGAGACGCAAGGAAAAACAAATGCACGAATCCTTCGCTTCCCTCAGAACGACAGCGAAGATGGGGTTCCCTGAGCAAAGTGATGCTTTGCAATCAACCGTAATCGGATTGCCTACTTCTTGTCAGTCAGCGCTTCGACTCCGGGGAGCTTCTTGCCTTCCAGGAATTCCAGCGAAGCGCCGCCCCCGGTAGAGATGTGGGTCATCTTGTCGGCGACTCCGGCATTATGAACCGCAGACACCGAATCACCGCCGCCTACAATCGAAATCGCACCCACGTTCTCGGCGATGGCGTGCGCGATCTTGGTCGTTCCCTTGCTGAAGGGAGATACCTCGAACACTCCCATGGGACCATTCCAGATAATCGTGCGGGCGCGGGAAATCTCCTCCGAGAATAGTTCGACGGTTTCTGGGCCGATATCGAGGCCCATCATGTTGGGCGGAATCGGCTGTCCCCGACTCACAATGTGGACCACGGCGTTGACCTCAATTCGGTCCGCGACGACGTGATCGACCGGCAGCAGGAATTTCAGTTTGTGAGTTTTGGCTTCCTGCAAAAGCTGGCGGGCCAGGTCGAGCTTGTCTTCTTCTACGCGCGACTTACCGACCTGTTCGCCTTGGGCTTTCAAAAACGTGTAAGCCATGGCGCCGCCGATGAGTAGGGTATCCACTTTGCTCATCAGGTTCTGGATGACCGCAATCTTGTCGCTGACTTTGGCTCCGCCCAGGATGGCGACGAACGGCTCCTCGGGATGCTGCAAAGCTTTGCCCAGGTAGCGGAGTTCCTTCTCCATGAGCAGTCCGGCGGCAGACTTCTTCACGAACTTGGTCACGCCAACTGTCGAGGCATGGGCGCGATGCGCGGTTCCGAAAGCGTCGTTCACGTAATAATCGGCGAGGCTGGCCAGTTGCTTGGAAAACTTCTCGTCATTAGCTTCTTCTTCGGGGTGAAAGCGCAGGTTTTCGAGCAGGAGAGTTTGTCCTTTCTCCAGCTTGCCGGCTATTTCTTCCGCGTCCGGACCGACACAATCGGGAGAGAATCCCACGTTCTCACCGCGGGCCAGTTCTTTGTCGAGCAGCATGCGCAGGCGCTCGGCGGCGGGCTTCAGACTCATCTTGGGATTAGGTTTTCCCTTGGGACGGCCGAGGTGGGAAGCCAGAATGAGCCGCGCGCCGTGACGCAGCGCGTACTCGATGGTGGGGAGAGTTTCGCGAATTCGAGTATCGTCCATGACCCGGCCATCTTCCATAGGCACGTTGAAATCGACGCGCATGAGAATGCGGTGGTCGTTCACCGGAAGATCGCGGATGGAAAGCTTCGGCATTATGAAATCCTCGTGCAGCGCGACCGTTGGCCCTCTTTGCGAGGGCAAGATGCCCTCGTGACAGCCGGCAAAGCCTGCCCTGGGCGAAGCCGAGGGTATGCCGGCGCTACAAAAGTTTACAGCCCTTTCTGGCCGATGTAGTTGATCAGATCGCGAACCCGGCAAGAGTAGCCCCACTCGTTGTCGTACCAGGAAATCACTTTGACCAGGGTTCCTCCGACTGCCAGCGTCATGGGCGCGTCCACGATCGAGGAACGCGAGTCTCCGCGGAAATCAGCCGATACCAGTTCGTCTTCCTCGTATCCAAGATAGCCCTTCAGCGGACCCTCTTGCGACGCCTTTTTCAGAGCGGCGTTGACTTCTTCCTTGGAAGTCTTCTTCTCGACGAAGGCGACCAAATCTACAACCGAGACGTTGGGCGTCGGAACTCGCATCGCGAAACCATCAAGTTTGCCCGCCATCTCGGGAATGACAAGTTTCAGCGCTTTGGCTGCGCCCGTCGAGGTCGGAATCATGGAGATTGCGGCGGCGCGGGCACGCCGCAAATCTTTGTGGGGGAAATCCAGGATTACCTGGTCGTTGGTATAGGAGTGGATGGTCGTCATGGAGCCGACCACGATCTTGAAATTGTCGTGAACGACCTTGACGATCGGCGCCAGGCAGTTCGTGGTGCACGAGGCATTGGAGATGATGTGATGCTTGGCTGGATCGTAAACTTGATGGTTGACGCCCAACACCAGCGTGACATCTTCATTCTTGGCGGGAGCTGAAATGATAACTTTCTTCACCGGCCCGCGGAGATGCTTCTTGGCGTCGTTGGCGTCGGTGAATCGGCCGGTGGATTCGAGCACCACCTGGGCGCCGACCGATTCCCAGGGAAGCTTGGCCGGGTCTTTTTCCGCGAAAACCTTGAAGCTCTTGCCGTCGACGCTGATGCTGTCGGGGCCGGCGGAGATCTGGTTGTGCAGGTTGCCAAGGATGGAGTCGTACTTCAGCAGGTGGGCGAGCGTCTTGGGATCGGTGAGATCGTTGACCGCAACGAATTCAATATTGGGATCGTTAAGCGAAGCGCGCATCACGTTGCGCCCGATGCGTCCAAAACCATTGATGCCTACTTTAATAGCCATCTTGCCTCCCGAGAGAATGATGAAGATACGACTGAAAAGATTGCGGGGCCGGAAACCACCAAAAATGTTAACAGGGAAACACAGGGGCAGCAAATCGAGTCAGGCTACGAAATGGACCCAGAATGCCTCGGGAAAGAGGCCGTGCTGGTTCTGGGCAGGGCAATCGACATCAATGGCTGGGTGTGAAGCCATCAATCTCCAGGTAGACATTCCTTTTGCTCCAGAAGGGAATTCGCGCCAACCAGTATTTCTTTTCGATCAAAGCCTGAGCCAGAGGCCAATCGCCGGTCGGGAGTAGGCGTGCCGCAGCCGTAAACTCCGGACCGATGACTTTCCCCCGGATGCTGCAAGGAGCGACTCGCACCTGGGGATTGTTCCGGATGCGTTTGTATTTCCCGGAGTCGCTGCGGGTCTTAACGTAGAGCTTGTCGTCTTTTTCCCCAAACCACACCGGCGTAGGCACAGCTGCACCCGTTTTGCGGAAGGTGGAGAGGCTGATGTATTTCTGACCCTGAATTTCGCGTGGGATGGACATGGGTTCGCGTCGTCGCCGTTGCGCATTTTGGAAATCGTCGCTCTTACTCTACAACGATCCGCGATGCCAAAGCACGGCAAGATTGCGACGCTAGGTTGAACTCTTGGCGGTGGAATATGCGAAGCGGAAGATCTGGGCATCGATTTCCTTGCGCAGATCTCCCCAGATGTTCTCCGGCATGGAGAGAAACATCTTGACCACTTCCGGATCAAACTGCCGTCCGGAGAAGCGATGGATTTCCTCACGGGCAGCGGTCAGGGTTTGTGCCGCGCGATAGGGCCGGTCGGAAGTCATGGCGTCCAGGGTGTCCGCGATCGAAAACAATCGTGCTCCCAGCGGAATCTCCTTGCCTTTCAGTCCGCGCGGGTAGCCGGTTCCGTCGTATTTCTCCTGATGGGAGTAAACGATCTCCGCCGCCTCGGCCAGGAAAGGGATCTTCTTCAGCATCTGGTAGCCGCGGTAGGCGTGCTCCCGCATGATCGTAACTTCTTCCGCATCCAACTTGCCCGGTTTGCGCAGGATGGCATCGGGAATCGCCATCTTTCCGATATCGTGAAGAAAGGCTCCGCGGGCAATCACCGCAATCTGATCTCTGGGCAATCCCATGGCGCGGGCAATGGCGATGGTGAAAGCGGTTACCCGCTTGGAATGACCTTCGGTTTCCGCATCTTTCAAGTCCAGCGCGTCACCCAGAGCTTCCAGCGTAATGTCATAAGACCGCTCCAGGTTAGTCATCGTCAGTTGCAACTGCTCGGTGCGGGCAGCGACCATTTTTTCGAGGTCGGTCTGGTACTCACGGTTCTCCATCTTAAGGCGGCGATTCTCCAAAGCCCGCCGCACCGTCGCCAGCAATTGTTCGCGCTCGAAAGGTTTCAGCAGGTAGTCGTAGGCGCCATTTCGGATAGCGGCCAAGGCAACCGAAATGTCATGGACCGCGGTGACCATTACCACGGGCATATCCGGATAGCCTTCTTTGGTGCGCTCGAGCAAGCCGATTCCATCCAGGTCGGCCATCATCAGATCGGACAGCATGAGTTCGAACTCTTCGCCGGCGTCGAGCAGCGCCAGCGCCTTGAGGCCGGAAGAAGCCTGCCGGGTCTTATAGTTGGCGGCGGCCAGCATGGAGCAAACGATTTCGCGGATGGCGTCTTCGTCGTCAACGACAAGGATGCGCTCGGCTGGCATGGCTGCTCCCAGTGTACCGCGAATTGTCTCCATTTCGGATTTCCTGAAAGCAAAACTGCCCAGATTCCAAGTTCCGAAAGTAATCACCCGCAAAGGGAAAGCTCTGTGGCCCTGGGGATAGGCATGGTATTAACAAAGGAGCGCTTTGGCCCCTTATCGCGATGAATAGCTGCGCCTTATTCGCCTGGTTTGCCCTTGCGGACCTCCCGGTCCCGAGGTTTGTAGCCGTAGAATCGGCCGCGCTCGTTATCCTGGCTGCGGGCCTGCTGGTGTTTCGCACTTTTCGTGAGCGTTATCTGCTGATCTGGATCCTGGGATGGCTCGCCTATTTCGTTTCCAACTGGACCATTCGCCACCCCGGGATTGACCCGAACTCACACTTTGCTGCCGCAGTTTCCCAGTCGCAGTTTGTGCTGGCAATGTGTTTGTTCTCCTCCGCAGTCTTTGTTTATTGTCATGCCCGGAAAGTGCTGGTGCCCCTGCTGGCGTTTTCCATCGCGGTGATCGCTTATTCCGCAGTCCGGGCGCTGTGGTGGCCGGATTCGTTTGCTCTCCGTGTAGTGCTTGAGGTTTCCTACCGGGTCATCACTTTCGGCGCCGCTCTGCAATTGATCCGCTTCCGCTGGGCGCGCTGGGAAATCGGTCCCTGGATGTTGAGTCTCAGCTTGCTGGCGGTACACCTCGACTGGGCTCCGCTGAACGTGCATCTGCCGCCCGGCTTCAGTCTGGGAGTAGATTTGCTCCTCGGGCTCAGCATGCTCCTGGTCGTATTCGACGACTCAAAGATGCGCACCCGCCGCCTGGGTGTGATCAATGCGTTGACCACCACCATCTACCGCTCGCAACAGCATGGCCCAATGATGGAGATCGCGCTGGGCGAGCTCAAGACTCTGATGGGCGCAAAAGCCGCCTGGTTCCGCCTGTTGGACAGCGACAAACTGGTGCTCACCGCACAAATCGGGCTTTCTCAGGACTACCTGCGCGATCGCGGTTCCATCCCGGTGGATGAATCGTTAAAGGGCATGCTCACCGAAAGCCTGCCCATGGTGATTGAAACCTCCACCGCCGCCGACACCAGCCGGCCTCATCTCAAGCGGGAACGCTTCCACCACGTAGTCATGCTGCCGGTGCTGGGAAAGAAGTCGGTGATTGGTACGCTATCTCTGGGCAGCCGTCATCGGCTCTCTTACACACCCGACGACATGGAGTTCCTGGTCACCAGCGCCCATCAACTGGGCCTCGCCGTCGAGAACCTCCGGCTGGTCGAACAGATTCTGCGCTCCCATCGCCAGTGGGCAAACACTTTCGATTCCATTCAGGACCTCGTGCTAGTTCACGATGCCGAGTTCGTGGTCATGAAAGCCAACATGGCGCTGCTGCAACGCCTCGGCCAGGCCCCGGCGGACGTGATTGGACAAGCCTGTGAATCCGTGCTGCCCCGTCAGGGAGAATGGACCGGCTGCCCGTACTGCGTCATCGCTGAAGAAGGCATCCAGGAAGCTCAGGACCCCTGCTTCGGTGGCAATTGCATGATTTCCAGTTCGTCCTACAGCGAGCATGGAAGCCAGCAGAAGGGCACCATCCACGTCGTGCACGATACCACCGACCGCCACGACGCGGAAGAAAAGTACCGGTTGATTTTCGAGCAAGCTCAGGAAGGCGTCTTCGTCGCGACTCCCGGCGGCAAGCTGCTCGATTGCAACGACGCCTTCGTGCGCATGCTCGGTTACGAAACCCGGTCTGAATTGATGGCCATGGATCTGGAGACCGACCTCTGCGCCTCGGCTGAACAAAGAGACGCGTTTCATCGCGACATCGAAGTGCACAACTACGTACGCAACTTTGAAGTCACGCTCCGCCGCAAAGATGGCAGCCTTGTAACGGTGCTGGAAAGCAGCTTTGCCACCCGCAACGCCGCCGGCAAAATCGAACGCTACCAGGGATTCCTGCTCGATATCACCGAAAAGAAACGCGCGGAAGACGAAATCCGCAAACGTAACCGCGAACTGAACGCGCTAAACGCGATGGCCGTGATCGCCACTCAGTCCTTTGACCTCGATGAGATTCTGAACCTGACCCTGCGCCAGGTAATTTCACTGCTGGGCGCCGAGACCGGTTCGATCTATCTGGGCGACGCGGATCAGACCACCTTCCGCCGCCGCGCGGGCTGGGGCCAGCGCAGCGCCGATCGTGCCCGCTTATCCGAAGTCCAGTTCCACGGCGGCTTCGGCGATCTCGTAACCCGCTCCCGCACCGAAGTGCTCACCCCGGAATACGTCCCGCATCTTCCTGCCCTCGTAGCCGAGTTTATCCGCGCCGACGGCTTGAGTGCCTGGATCTGGGTCCTGCTGTGGAGCAAAGACACACCCATCGGCATGATGGGAATCAGCAGCCGCGAGAACCGTGTCTACACCAGCAACGACGAGAACTTGCTGGTCGCCATCGGCCGCCAACTAGCCACCACCATCGAGAAAGTCCGACTCTACGAAGAAACCTGCCGCGCCTACGAAGATCTGCGCAAGACTCAGGAGCAACTCCTGCAAAGCGAAAAGATGTCTGCCGTAGGACAGCTGATCGCAGGCGTCGCCCACGAACTCAACAACCCGCTGACTGCGATTCTGGGCTATGCGCAACTGCTCGAAAGCGAAGGCCTGAGCGATCGCGCCGCCGATTTTGTGAACAAGCTCTTTAAGCAGGCTCAGCGCACCCATCGCGTGGTGCAAAGCTTGTTGTCCTTCGCCCGCCAGCGCAAACCGCAGAAAGAGCACGTAGACATCTGTAAGGTCCTCGACGAAACTCTGGGCCTGCGCGACTACGACCTCAAGGTCAATGCCATTAACTTGGAGCGCGAATTCGCAACCCCGGCTCCCGCAGTGACCGCCGACCCGCACCAACTCGAGCAGGTGTTCCTCAACATCATCAACAACGCCGTTGACGCCATGCTCGAAGCCGGACAGGGTGGCACGCTCACGGTGCGCGTCTACACCCGCGATGGAAACGTGCACACTGAATTCCAGGACTCCGGCGTCGGTATCAAGGAACCCCACCGCATCTTCGAGCCGTTCTATACCACGAAGAGTGTCGGGAAGGGAACTGGCCTCGGCCTCAGCATCTGCTACGGCATCGTCCAGGAGCACGGCGGACAAATCAGCGCCCGCAACGCAACCGGCGCCGGCGGCGTGATCGAAGTAGTGCTGCCCTCCGCAGGCCAGAGCGCGACCGCCCAGCCGTCAACGCCCGCGGCACGTCGCGTGTCTGCTCTCCAAGGACGCGTCTTGCTGATCGAGAACGAAGAAGCCGTTCTCGAGTTCGAGCGCGACGTCCTGACCGGCGCAGGCGCCGAGGTAGTCACCTCGATGAACCTAGACGAGATGAAATCCATGCTGCGCACCCAGACCTTCGACGCCGTTATCATCGACGGCAAGGCCCAAGGCAACGGCGCCGCCCGCGATGTCTACAACTGGCTGACAGAAAACTGTCCCGGCATGGAGAAGCATCTACTCTTTACCTTCTCCAGCGTAGCCGAGCCCGAAGTCCGCAGCTTCCTCCAGGAAAAAAGCGTTCCCTGCCTGGTAAAGCCCTTCGAGGTAGCCGACCTGATAGCCCACGCCCGCCGCCTGATGCAAAAAGCCCAAGCCGCCACCGCCAGTTAGCGCGCGCCTGCCACGCGGGGCAGCCGGCCCCGCCTGTCCAGTCGAGCAAAGCTCGACTTCTCTTTATGCGATTAAACCCGATGAAGTAAAGATACGTGGCCCAGAGATTTTGTTATTCCCACTTCGGTACTGCTTCCGTCTTGTTTTTTAGAATTCCCCCTAGGGGTGTGCAATTTTGACCAGATTCGTGACAACGTTACCGATTAGCTTATTGAAATTACCCGGTCCGCGACTCCATTTGGGCGCAGCTAAATCGGCAGGAAGAAGGATGACGGTCATGCGTAGAGAAAAAAATTATACGATCTGTTTCACAGCATTCCTACTGCTCATTTTCGCCGCTGGATGCAGCGACGGGGACAAGGCCGGCACCAACACAACCGTAACCCCGCCCACTGTGGGTGCCGTAGTCCCCCTGACCGGAGCCGCGGGCATATGCCCCAGTGCGACCGTCACCGCGACCTTCAGCAAGGCGATGAACCCTTCCACCATCAATGCCACGACCTTCACCGTGGCACCCGGCGTAGTTGGAATCATCACCCACGATACGACCAACACAATTTTTACCTTTACTCCATCCAGCAGTCTGGCGCTCAGCACGACTTATACCGCCACCATCACCACCGGCGCGAAGGACATGTTTGGCAATGCGCTGGCAACCAACTTTGTGTGGACTTTCATGACCGGCGCCAACCCGTGTCAAGCACCCACTGTGATTTCCGTGACCCCGCCGAATGGTACACCCGGTGTCTGTCCCAGCACGGTAGTGACCGCAACCTTCAGTGAAGCCATGACTCCCACGACTATCAATGGCACCACCTTTACCGTAACCGGGCCGGGCGCTACCGCCGTAGTGGGAGCGGTTTCCTACTCCGGTTCGACCGCCACCTTTACGCCATCGAGTGCGCTCGCACTGAACACCATGTATACCGCCACCATCACCACCGGCGCTAAAGACCTGTTTGGAAATCCATTGGCGAGCAACTTCGTATGGGGTTTCACCACCGCGAACGCGGCCTGTCCTCCCAGTGTGATCTCCGAAGCTCCTCCTGATGGTGCTTTCGGTATTTGCCCGAGCACGGTAGTGACCGCAACCTTCAACGAGGCGATGAAACCCTCCACCATCAATGGCATAACCTTTACCCTGACCGGCCCGGGGATTACACCTGTAGCCGGAACTGTTACTTATGTTGTGTCCAGCGACGTCGCCACCTTCACCCCAAGCAGCCCACTCGCATTGAACACTCTCTATACCGCGACCATTACCACCGGGGCTCAGTCTCTGGCTGGCGATCCATTAGCCAGTGACTTCGTGTGGACCTTCACCACCGCCGTCAGTGCCTGTATACCGATCGTGCCGCTGGGAAAGGCGTGCACATATGGGATTCTGGCCGCCACCCCGGTCGTTAGCAGTGTCGGCCCCACCGACGTCCTGGGAGATATCGGGATATGGCCGGCATCCTCCATAACCGGATTTCCGCCTGGAATACTGTCGGGCACGAGACACGCCGGCGATGCCGTTGCCATGAAGGCCCAGGGTGATTTGACCACGGCGTATAACTACGCGGCGGCGCAACCCGGAGGAGCCATCCTCACTGCCGATATAGGAGGTCAAACCCTGGCTCCTGGCGTCTATAAGACGACCAGCGCCCAGCCATCGCTTGGCATAACCGGCAATCTCACTCTCAGCGGCAGTGCGAATGGTGTCTGGATTTTCCAGATCGTCTCTACCTTGACCACCGCGGCTGGTAATAGCGATGTCATCCTGTCTGGCGGTGCCTTGTCTGAGCACGTGTACTGGCAGGTCGGCAGTTCGGCGACGCTGGGTACCAACACCACCTTCGCTGGAACCATGATGGCTCAAGCGTCCATCACGCTTACCACCGGAGCGACCCTCAATGGCAGAGCCTTGGCCCGGACGGGCTCGATCTCATTGGACAGCAATCCGGTGAATGTGCCTCCCTGTCCATGAGCTATTCGGCGGTGAGATACGTCGGACCGGTTTGTCGCCGGCAGGTCGAAAAAAGTTGATTTCACGTAATCGAGGTTTGGAGGAATTTTTATATGGCATCTAGCTCTCAGAACTCTTGTGGCCGGTTTGCGGTTAGGGGTTTGGCGGTGGTTGCTGTCCTGTGCAGTATGGGCACGCTCGCCGCAGCGCAGGACCAGACTGCTCCAAAGTGGGAGCTTTACGGCGGGTACTCTTTCTTCGATCCCGCCACCAACGTGCACGGCCTCCTTCCCGGAGGATTGCTCCCCGTGGCCAGTCGCCTGGAATCCGATCCGCGGGGCATCGGGGCCACCGTCACCTACAACTTCAACCGCTGGTTCGGCTTGACCGCCGACGGCAGCGCGCACTGGGACAGCAATGAAACCGGTTTGGCCGGACGAATTGACGACGCCGCTTTCTACAACGTCTCCATGGGACCAAAGCTGACCTGGCGTGGCCACCGTTTTTCCCCGTTCGTCGAAGCTCTGGTCGGCTGGCATCGTCTGGCACCCGACCTCTTCAAGGGCGATGACCGCTTCGGGTTCATGGCTGGAGGCGGACTCGACTTGAACTTGAATCGACACTTCGCATTGCGTTTGATCCGGGGAGATTTCGTGTTTTCGAACCATCAGTACGGTCCGGGGTCGATCGTGCCCGCCACCGACGTCCGAGGCGTAAGGCTGCAAAGTGGGGTGGTGTTTATGTTCGGTGGTAAGCACGAAGGACCGCCGGTCTCCGCCAGTTGCACCATCAATCCCAGTGCCGTTATGACGGGTGAGCCGGCGACCGTAACCGCCACCGGCAGCAATTTCAACTCCGGCCACACGTTGAACTACAGCTGGAGCAGCACCGGCGGCCAAATCACCGGCAAGGACAACACCGCCACTATTGACACCAATGGCGCGACAGGCGGCAGTTATACCGCCACCGCTCACATCTCCGATCCCAGGATGAAGAGGAACGGCGAGGCCGTCTGCACGGCATCCTTCACCGTGAAGGAACCGCCCAAGAATCCGCCGGCCATTTCGTGTTCGGCTAACCCATCGACAGTTCAAACCGGCACGCCCGCCACCATCAGTTGCAACTGCAGCAGTCCGGACAACGCCCAAGTGAGCGTCGGCGGCTGGACCGCAAATGCCGGCAGCGTTTCCGGTAGCGGCAGCACAGCAACTTTGGATACGACCGGCACTTCCGCAGGTCCGATCACGGTGACTGCAACCTGCAGCGATACCCGCGGCCTCAACACCCAGGCTACCGCCCAGGTCGCGGTAGAGAACCCGCCCGCACCCTCACCCGAGTTCGTTCGGCTGGAAGCCAGACTTTCCCTGCACAGCATTTACTTTGCTACGGATAAGCCACGAGTCGAGAATCCCGATGGCGGCCTGCTTCCCAGCCAGGAACAAACCCTCATTTCCCTTGCGGACGATTTCAAGAAATATCGCGAGACTAAACCAGATGCCCACCTCATCCTTGAAGGCCATGCCGACCCGCGAGGCTCCGCGGAATATAATCAGGCGCTGTCCGAACGGCGCGTCGAGCGTACCAAGCGCTTCCTGATCGAACACGGCGTGCCTGATGCCAATCTCGAAACCAAGGCGTTTGGCGAGCAAAAGAATCTGGACGAAGCCCAGGTGAAAGATGCAGTTGAGCGAAACCCGGAGTTGACTCCCGAACAACGCCAGAGAGTGCTCAAGAACATGAGAACGATTCTCCTGGCAAGCAATCGCCGCGTAGACGTCACGCTAAGCACCACTGGGCAAAAGTCCGCCCGCGAATTCCCGTTCAACGCCGCAGATTCGCTGACCTTGCTCAAACAGGAAGGAACAAAGAAGACCGCCAAGCCGGCCCCCAGAAAAAAGGCCAAGGCCCGGCAATAAGAACAAGGCCAGCAAACCATCGCCGACAAAGTGGTGTTCCAGGTTCGCGTCCGTTCCTCGGACGCGAACCTGGGCGTCATTGCGGGGCCGCCGCCGCAAACTAGCGTGGGGACCGCCGCGAGACCTGGGGCACCCGCAAACAGACGATTCAGAGGATCCCCTGAACCTCCGATTCAATGCGATCCGTGTATTCAAACCCGATTACCTTGTTGCGCAGAATTCCCTGCCGGTCATAGATCATGGTGGTCGGCAAACCCTCGATCCCCCCAAACTTCTGCTTCAAGTCGTCAGTAGCAACCGCCAGCGGATATTGAACTCCGAGTTTCTTCGCAAAGAGCACGGGATCCTCCATATCCCGCATAGTGTCGAATTTGAACCCAATCACCACAAATCCGCGATAGCCATAACGATCCAGAAGTTTCTGATAACCCGGCATCTCTTTCTTGCATGGCTGACACCACTCGGCCCAAAAATCAATAAGGACCACCTTGCCGCGAAGATCGGCCGAGGATATCTCTCGTCCTCGCAAATCTTTCGCCAGGAACTCGGGCAACCGTGAACCAATCTCGCCCGTCGCGGCAACACTTTCCTTCGGCGGAGTGGGACTCGCCGATTCCCGATTGCATCCGGCGAGTCCCACCACCGCCAGGCTGACCGCTAACACACGTTTTCGCAGCATCTATTCCTTCTTCTGCACTTCCAGAATCAACAGCGTCAGTGGAGCCGAAGGGTCCGGTTTCTTTTTCCCTTCCGGCTTCTTGTACAACTGGCCACGAACTGTGACCATGGTCGCCCCACCAGCAAGCGATTCCAATCCCCGCGCCAACTCGTTCGGCGTAAACGCAAATGATCGATTGGCCTCGACCTGCAATGCAAGGCGCCCCAAAGAGTCCTTCACGATTTTTCCGCGTGCGGTCATATCCATCTCCGCAGCGGTCACACCGCTGTCGTATGTCGCCTTGAGAAGCTGAGCTGGGTCAATTTGCCCATCCTCTTTGGGGGTGACATCAACTTTTCCATCCAGCAGGCTGACTTCTACTTTTTGAACGCCAGACTGGCGCCCGAGGTGCTGTTTCACCCCGTAGGCTCAAAAATTTCAAGTCATGCCTTCGACCCGCATTTCAATATGTTTAATTTGCGCTTGCGCCACTGGCACGACCACAATCGAACCCAGCAGAACAAGCACCGCGATTCTTTTCCTGTTCATCGTTCCTCCTTCCTTAGAGATGCAGCCGAAACTGCTGCGTAATGCCGAAACTGATATGACGTCGGACAGGCATGAACAACGCACTCGTGGAATGCACCACATCCCAATCCATCCCCAACCAAACGTGAACTCCCGGACGCACCCCCACGTAAGTCGTGATTCCCGCCAGCAACCCATCGCCACCGCTCCCACTCTGCGTGACGCCCGCTATGCGGTCATCTTGCGAATGCAGCCAGGTGAGCACTGGCCCAACAAACCACTCCCGGTCCCCGTTCTTGGACTCATACGGACGGTAAGAAAGCCAGAAACGTGATTCGAAGTCGCTTCCGAGGCGGGTTGCCTGTGAACCCTGCGAGCGCAAAAGCGCATGGAAATCCTCATCCGCTACCAGTCGCCTGACATCAAAAAGCCCGGTAAGTCGCATT
>Ga0210410_10000406_pt1 | contig 49945 bp, 41 predicted proteins | sample IncBWC4MmetaG_FD_161058 | JGI IMG/M metagenome (GOLD analysis project Ga0210410, IMG submission 161058) | Forest soil microbial communities from Barre Woods Harvard Forest LTER site, Petersham, Massachusetts, United States - Inc-BW-C-4-M | ecosystem: Environmental > Terrestrial > Soil >...
CGCGATCGCGCCCCTCGTGATCTTGCGCAGGAACACGCCACGCGCGGATGGTCGCTTGGCCAGCTCCTCCAGTGTCTTGCTGTCGACGTCCTTGCTGGTGACGTAGACATCGACGCCTTCGATCGGAACGGCCAACAGCTCACGGTCGTCGACTTCCTCCGCCTGCTCACCGATCAGTTGGACAAGCACGTCACGCCGGCCTGCGACCGCCACGATGTCGCCGGCATGAATGACCGTATCGGCGGTCGCGTCCTTGATCTGGCCATTCTGTCGAATGCGCTGGATGAACACCCGCTGCTCGGGAATCAGGGCTTCGGCTTCCTGCACCGTCTTTCCGACCACCGGTCCGCGCTCGCGAACGCGAAAGGCGCGCAGTTCGAACTGGTGCCACGCGGTACCGGGCCCACCCGTCTGCTTCTTGCCGCCGTGCTCTTCTTCATACCTTTTGCATGCAGCTTCGAGATCGATGCCAAGCAGCGCCGGGCCGATCAGGGCGAGCACGATCGCAGAGCCGAGCGTGCCGAAGATGTAGGTCACGGCGTACGCGACAGGCATTCCGTCGAGCAGCTTCTTGGCTTCGTCCGGCGGCAGGCCCAGGCGGTTGATGGCATCGGTCGCAAGGCCCATCGACGCCGAGATGGTCTGCGAGCCGGCATAGAGTCCGACCGCCGATCCGACGTCGTAACCGGCGATCTTGGCGCCGAGATAGCCGGCGGCCAGGCAGAACACGCACACCACGGCAGCAAATATCGCCTGCGGAACACCGTCCTGCGCAATGCCGCGCACGAATTGCGGTCCGACGCCGTAGCCGATGGCGAACAGGAACATCAGGAAGAAGGTCGGCTTCAGCGGCCCGGAGATCGTGATCCCGATCTGGCCGATGATGACGGCGGCAATCAGCGTCGCGGTTACGGCGCCAAGGCCCAGTCCCTTGTACGTGAACGAGCCGAAATAGTAACCGAGCGCCAGGGAAAGGAAGATCGCAATTTCCGGATATGTGCGGAGCGTCTGGAAGAACCAGTTGATCATGACTTCACCCATTCATGCTTTGCCAAGGCAAAGGCGCCCATCTGCTACAGCCCCGACAGCGCGACATAGCGGCGCAGAGCCACCGGCGAGACCTGGGCGTGCATCGGCGGCATCAGGCGAGACGCAGCGGCAGGCGTGTTGATCTATGTCAATCGCTCTGCGGTGCGATGCTCGCGCGAAGCGTCGACCCCTTGAGATAGATCAAGCCTCCACGCGCGCCCTCCCCGATGCTCGCGAAGTCAAGGAAGGATCAGGCCTGCCCGCCGGAGCAGCCCGATCTACTTTTGATCAACAGGGTGCACAGCTTGGGAGCATGAGATGGCCGATATCCTGACCTTAAAGAAGTTCGAGGCGCTGAGCCCCTTCGAGATCAAGGACGAGTTGATCAATCTCGCCAAGGCCACCTCCAGGCGGACGCAGTCGGCGTTCCTCAACGCCGGACGTGGCAATCCGAACTGGATCGCGACGACGCCGCGCGAAGGCTTTTTCCTGCTCGGGCAATTCGCCATCACCGAGAGCAAGCGCGTGATGGATCATCCGGCCGGCATCGGCGGCATGCCCCAGGCCAACGGCATCGCGGCGCGGCTGGAGAAGTGGCTCGCCAAGAACCAGGACATGCCGGGCGCCGACTTCCTGAAAGAGATGGTGCCGTTTGCGGTCGAGAAGTTCGGTTTCGAGCCGGACGCCTTCGTCCACGAGCTTGTCGATTCCATCATCGGCGACAATTATCCGGTGCCGGACCGCATGCTGGTGCACAACGAGAAGATCGTGCATGAATACCTGATGTGGGCCGTGTGCGGCGAGCCGCGGCCGGCCGGCAAGTTCGACATCTATGCGGTCGAGGGCGGCACGGCGGCGATGTGCTATCTCTTCAAGTCGCTGAAGGCCAACCGCCTGCTCGTTCCCGGCGACACCATCGCGCTCGCGACGCCGATCTTCACGCCCTACATCGAGATGACGCATCTGGAGGATTACGACCTCAAGGTCGTCCAGATCAAGGCGCCGCAGGAAAACAAATTCCAGTTCACCGACGAGGAGATCAAGAAGCTGGAGGATCCGAAGATCAAGGCCTTCTTCGTCGTCAATCCGTCCAATCCACCGGGGATGGCGCTAAGCAAGGAGACGGTCGCCAAGCTCGCCAATCTGGTCAAGAGCAAGCGCCCCGATCTGATGATCCTGACCGACGACGTTTACGGCACCTTCGTGCACAGCTTCCGCTCGCTGCTGGGCGAAATTCCGCACAACACCATCGGCGTCTATTCCTATTCGAAATATTTCGGTTGCACGGGATGGCGGCTCGGCGCGATCGCCATCCACGAGGACAACATCTTCGACAAGATGATCGCCAAGCTGCCCGATGCGGCGATCAAGGCGCTCGACAAGCGGTATGGCCCGCTGACGCTGGAGCCGCGCAAGCTCAAGCTCATCGACCGCATTGTCGCCGACAGCCGCGATGTGGCGTTGAACCACACCGCCGGCCTGTCGCTGCCGCAGCAGGTGATGATGAGCCTGTTCTCGCTTTCGGAGATGCTGGACGAGAAGAAGGCCTATCAGGCCGCCTGCATGGAGATCGTCAACAAGCGACTGTGGTCGCTGATCGACGGCCTGGGCCTGCGGGAGAAGCTCAGCCCGAATCCCAGCTACGATGCCTATTACGCGCTCATCGATTTCGAGTTCTGGGCCCGCAAGAACATCGGCGACGAGGCCGTCGACTACCTGAAGAAGCACGTTCACCCGCTCGACCTTGCGTTCCGCCTGGCCGAGGCCCATGGCATCGTGCTCCTCAATGGTGGCGGCTTCGACGCACCGGAATGGTCGCTGCGCGTGTCGCTCGCGAACCTGCCGGACGATGTTTATGACGACATCGGACGAGGCGTTCGGTCGATTGCACGTGGCTATCGCGCTGCTTACGATGCGGCTCACCCCGACGGTGGCCCGAGAGCGCGGTAGGATACAAGACGGGCTCTGACCTCGTGGGAACATCAAGTGGCCCGTCTCGTGCGAGACGGGCCATGGCTAAGGCCGGCCGGGCTCAGCCCGCACGACACGCTTACAAAGCTTTTATGACAGGCAAGCCATTGGCCACAAATTCTTGAAACTTTTCGTGCGGCACCGCGCCAAGGCGGACGTGGCGACCAGAATCCGGACACGATCACTGTCGTACCGACGCGCTTCGCCCGCGCTCTCCACACCATTCAATCCTGCGTCACATTTTTTTCGTCCTGCCGTAGTGCGGCTCTGAAACAGTCGGCGCGGGTCGGGGGCGACCGTCCCGTCAATCCCCATCTCTTTGTCTTTTAAGGACCCACGAGGGAGAAACTTTCAATGCGCTTGTCTAAATCTCTTGGTCTTGTTTCCGTTCTCGCCCTTGCGCTGATGGGCGCGGGCGCGGCTGCGGACGACGACCACGGCCATTTCGGCGATTCCAACTTCGGCCGCGATCACGACCATGACCGCGACCACGATCACGATCACGATCACGACGGTGACCACGATCACGGGGTGCGCACCGCAACCCCGATCAAGCACGTCATCGTCATCTTCCAGGAAAACATTTCCTTCGATCACTATTTCGGTACTTATCCGCACGCGCTGAACAAGCAGGGTGAAACACCGTTCAATGCGAAGCCGTTCACGCCCGTCGTGAACAACCTGAACACCCCGCTGGACGTCAACCACGGCTTCTCCCCGCTGAAGGGCGTCGATCTCATCAACCACAATCCCAACAGCGTCGCGACCAACCCGGCGGCTCCCAATAATGTCAGCCCGACACCGCCTCATGCCGCCGTATCGAACGGCGTCAACGCTTCGAACCCGTTCCGCCTCACGGCGGCACAGGCTCTGACCGCCGACCAGGGCCACAACGAACAGCCCGAGCAAGCGGCCTACAACAACGCCAACATGGACGGCTTCCCGGCCTTCACCGGCACCGCGGGTCCGCCGCCGGCCGGCATCGGCAACAAGGGTCTCGTGATGGCATATTTCGACGGCAACACCGTCACCGCCATGTGGAACTACGCCCAGGACTTCGCGCTGAACGACAACAGCTATTCGTCGCAGTTCGGTCCCTCGACGCCGGGCGCGCTGAACCTGATCTCGGGTCAGACCAACGGCTTCTCGGCCACGCAGAACGTCCTCAGCGGCACCGGCACGTTGCTTCACACCACCCACGAGGCCTTCGGTGATGCTTCCCAGACCCCGGGCAATATCACCCTGATTGGTGACGCCGACCCGATTGGCGACAAGTGCTCCACGGGCGCCGACCAGGTGACCATGGCGGGCCGCAACATCGGTGACATGCTCAACGACAAGGGCATCACCTGGGGCTCGTTCATGGGCGGCTTCGACCTGACCGTCAAGAATGCCAACGGCAGCACCGATTGCCAGCGGCAAACCGATGCGACCGCGCCGGGCGCGACGGTTGGATCCGGTTCACTCGACTACATCCCGCATCACGCCTGGTTCCAGTACTATACGTCGACCGCCAATGCGATGCATATGCGGCCGAGCTCGGTCGCGGCGATCGGCCACAGCTTCATCCCCGGCACCACGACCAAGGAGCCGGCCAACCACGGATATGACACCAACGACTTCTTTGCTGCACTCAAGGCTCACAATCTGCCTTCGGTCAGCTTCCTGAAGGCTCCCGCCTTCCAGGATGGCCATGCCGGCTACTCCGATCCGACTGACGAGCAGACCTTCGTCGTCAACGTGATCAATGCCGTGCAGCAGAGCCCGGAATGGGCGGATACGGCGATCATCATCGCCTATGACGACTCCGACGGCTGGTACGACCACCAGATGCCGCCGATCGTCAATCCGTCGGCGAACTCGTCGCTCGACGTGCTCAACGGACCCGGCGTCTGCAACAGCAGCAACGGCTTCGAGCAGGATCGGCACACGCCGAGCAAGTCGCTCAACGGCACCTTTGGCCAGCCCGTCTGGGGTCGCTGCGGCTACGGCACCCGCCAGCCGCTGCTCGTGATCTCGCCCTTTGCCAAGCGCAACTTCGTCGACCACACGCTGACGGATCAGTCGTCGGTGCTGCGGTTCATCGAGGACAACTGGCTGAACGGCGAGCGCGTGCAGGCCGGCGCTTCCTTCGACACCATCGCAGGTCCGATCGACAACATGTTCGATTTCGACCACCGCACCGAGGATCATCCGCGCCGGCTGTTCCTCAATCCGGACAACGGCTCGGTCGTGGCCACTCTCGGACACTAAGCCAGAGCCACTCGTCTAAATAAGACGTCCCCGGCCTCAAAGCCGGGGACGTATTCTTTTGGGAGCCGGGTTTTTATTGCCGCTTCTGCCGTGACGCGAGCGCCTGCCTGAGCGCCGTATAATGGGCGTCGTGGACACCGCGATTGAACAGCGACCAATCCTCGGCATTGTACAAAGCGGTCGGAACCGCGACCGTCATCCGCTCGCGATAGATACCAAAGTCCGCGGTCGCATCTTCGAAGCGATCCTCGGCGGCGGCCATGCCGATACGCCGCAATGTAATCACCTGCTCTTTCAGGGCCTGGCGCGCGATCATGCGCTGGCCGAGGCTGTCCGCGGACACGCTGGTGTCCTTGTGATCGGGATATTGCTCCGTCAGGTCGCGCAGCTCGCCGCCGATGGTGTCGACGGCGAGCGCAATCACGTCCTTGTCGTGGTTCGCGATCGCGGTTCCCAGCGCATTGGAGAAATCGTTAAGCTCCTTCATGGTCGCGAGATAGCCCTCGTTTTCGTTGGACGCAGCACCCGCGCCGGCCGCCTGCAGATAGGCCACGAGATCCTGCTGATCGGCCTCCGAGAGCCCGAGATTGAAGCCGTGGTTGAAATAGGCCACGACCTGTTCGTAGCTGTCGAAGCGGCCGTCATGGAAATAAGGCGCGTTGTAGTTGGCATTCAGCAGCGTCGGCGTCTTGAACAGGCCGCCGGAGCCGATGTCGTGCTGCTGATGATCGACGAAGGCGCCTGACGGGACATGACAGGTGGCGCAAGAGAGCTCGGCGTTGTGCGGAAACGGCTTGAAGAACAGCGCCTCGCCGCGCTTCTCGCTGTCCATTGCGACCGGCGTCAGGCGCCCCCCCGGTCCGAGATTCGGATTGGCCAGGAAATCGATGTCCTGGATGTAGGCGAGGATGGCATCGAGCATCGCCGGCGACGGCTCGGGGCCGGCAAATTCATTGACGATGACGTTGTGAACGAAATCCCGCAGCGAGGCGATGCGGCCGTCATGGCCGTAGGGGCTGAGAAAGCGCGCCCCGCGCAAGCTCGGGATGCGAACCGGATCGAAGATCAGATTGTCGGCCTTGGGATTGAACAGCGGCCCTGTGGTGTCAAAGGTGCCGGGATGTCCGGACATCTTGGGCATGTAGAACTTCGCATTATTGGCGCCGTTGACGTGGCAGGTTCCGCAGCTCATGCCGGCCTGCCGTGCCACGCCGCCGAGGATATCAGGCGAATTGAAGGCGAGATCGCCGAGATTGACCAGATAGGATTTGTGGCCGCGGTTGAACTCGCTGTGAAACGCCTCGCGCGGCTTGAGCAGCGCATCCTCGTTCAGCTCGGTGCTGGCCGGCAGCACCGTCTGGCTGCCGTCGAGCGGGAACGCGGCCAGCCGCTGGCCAGCAATCATCATGCAGCCGACCGCAGCGGCGAGCATCCAAACGCCTGTCTTCGCCATTACAGGTATATCTCCGATGTCGCGGGGAAGCGCGTGTCACGCGCTTGCAATATTGTCGACTTCCTTTGCCGATTTGTGACGCGCACCTGCGCCAATTGGCTCAAGGAACCGTCTTGTCCCTTTCGCCGGCGACCCAGACGTCGCTTTGCTTGATCTGCTCGATCAGCGCTTCCGGACTGAATTTTCGGAAATTCGACGGTGGCTCAAACAGCGTGGCGGCTTGCGGCTCGTCCTTGATCTCCTCGAGCGCAATGATGCTGCCGTCCGTTGTCTTGATCCGCAGCGGAAATTTTCGCGCCCGATCGATCCAGCCGAAAAGCTCTCCTGATCCAGTCACGGCATGAAAAATGACCGCGTGGCGGCCGTCGATCTCCGCTTCACCGGTCTGCTCGCAACGCCAGTCGCCCTCATCCGCCCGCCCGGCGAGATGCGCCATGGCCTGCCATCGCCGGCAGGGTTGATCCGGGTCCACGGGAACGAACAGCCGGGTGAGCTCGCTTGACTGTCGGGCATCCATATAGATACGCGCGGCGGGCCGCACGAAATAGGCTGATGGCTTCGTCGCATCGACCAGAAAGAAGCCGTCGGCAAGTTCCGGGGTTTCGATCCTGACCTTGCCATCGAGGACGCGGAGCCGGCCCGCCGGCCTAGCCGCCGCCCCGCGCTGCCTGACAATATTGGCTGAGAATTGCTGCGCCTGCGCCGCAACCGAGCCGCTCAGCATACCCAATGCCACAACGCCAAGCCGCGCCGCCCGACACAGGCGGCCAAACATCACGTCTTTGATCATCACGAACATCTCTACGGAAGAAAGTAGCGACGCCGACCGGACTTCACAGTCCGATCGGCGCCGTTTCGTTGGATCACGTTACGCTGTGATCCCGCTGTCCTCGATCACTCCGTGTAGGAGATGTCGACGGCCTTGTTGAAGTCGAACGCGTCGAACAGGTCAGCAAGCGCCGGGCTGTTGGTCGGCACATACTGATTGTTCTTTGAGAACGAGGGGTTCGGCAGGTTGTCGCGGCTGCGGTTCGTGAGCGGATTGAGGGCCCAGTTACGCTCGATGAACTTCAGCACCGACACGTGGTCACCGTAGTTGTGGTAGACCTTGCCGCCGGTCGAATAGGGCGACAGGATCAGGATCGGGATGCGCGGTCCGTCGCCGAAGAAGTCGATCGACTGGGTGTAACCGGAATCCCAGTAACCGCCGGCCTCGTCCCAGGTGATGAACACGGCCGTCTCCGCCTTCAGCTTCGGATTGGCTTCGAGCGCTCCGAGGACGTCGGTGACATAGGCTTCGAACAAGTCGACCTTCGAGCTCTGCGGATGACCGTCGAGCAAGCCGTCCGGCTTGCCGAACGCCACCGCAGGCAGCTCGTTGTTCTGGATCGCCGTGATCAGGTCAGCGGTGTCCTTGATATGCGCCGCCCGCACCGTCGGGTTGCCCATGATCGAGGTCGCGTACTGGAACGGATTGCAGATCTGGCAGTAAGCCACGCCGAGCGCGTGAGCCGGATCGGTGCCCGCCGCCGTGCCCAGATTCGGGCTGGTCGGATTCGCGGCGACCGCCACATTCGAGAGCGCCACGGCGTCGTTATATGCGCCGCCGTAGTAGGCCCACGAAATGTTCTTCTCGATCAACTCGTCACCGATCGTCCTGACCGACGACGGCGGCAGGTTGTTGCCGCCCGAGAGCGCGCCGTTCGGCAGGAAGCCCGGGTTGGTGTTGTTGAGCATGTAGTAGTGGTTCGGCTTGCAGTTCGGTTCCGCCGCGTAAGGCAACGACTCCAGATAACGGACCACAGCACCAACGCCCGGCTGGGAGAAGTCGCCGCAATTGCTGAAATTGCCATCGACCGTGTACTGGTTGACGGTGCCCGCCACCGGATTCGGATTCGCGATCAGGCTCGCGGGCGGCGCGATCGCGTTGCCCTTGCCGTCGCTCCAGAAGGCGGCATCGCCAGTGCCGAGCATGAAGTGATTGGCGCCCGTGCCGCCATGGAACGACTGATGGAAATTGTCGCCCAGGGTGAAGCGGTCGGCCAACATCTTCAGGATCGGAGCCTGCTCCTGCTCGGCGTTGTAGAATCCCATCGAGTTGCCCAGGCTCTTATTGCTCGTCGAGTAGGTCGCCATGACGAACGGGAACAGATCGTTCAAGCAGCCGGAATTGTTGCTCTTCGTCGCTGACGACGCGCTGCAATCCCCCTGCTGCCAATCCTGGTAGAAGCGGTGCGTCGTGTCGCCGGTGTAATCGTCATCGCTGATGTTGGGACCCTGCAGCACGAACGGTCCGGTGAGGCTGCCCGCACCGGGAACGCGGGTATCGAGGGAACCGGTCTTCAGGCCAGTGGCACCGGTCGTGAGGATGTCGAGATCGCTCGGATCCATATCCTTCTCGACGCTTGCCTCGGCAATCGTCTTGAAGGGTCCGCCCGTGTCGCTCTGGGCCTGCGGCGCACCGTTGGTGTTGGGCTGCGGCATCAGGTTGGTCGGGTTGTACGGCGTCTTCGCCGTTGCGCCCGCGCCGACATAGTAAGAAGGCTGGCCGGCGGCGGAGAACTGTTGCGCCTTGGCGAAGTTCGGACCCGGGGTGCCGTCCTCGTTGACGATGCCCTTCGACAGCAGGTTCGAGATGGTCTCGCCCTTGCCCTTCGGCTTGTACACACCGAAGGTGTGGTCGAGGCCGCGGTTCTCGCCAATCAGGATGATCACGTGCTTGATCGGCGACGCGGTCTTCACGCCCGAATCGTGATCCTTGTCGTGACCGTTGCCGTTGTCGTTGCCGTTGTTACCGCCGTTGCCATTGTGATGGTTCGGATGGGGACGCTTGTCCCAATCGCTGAAGCCGCCGTGGTTGGCGGCGTAGGCTGCGGTGGTCACCGCGATCACGGAAGCGAAGCACAGTGCAGAGGTAGTTCGCCAGTGTTTCTTCAAGCTGAACGTCATGTCGACCCCAAAAGGTTTGTTGTTAGTACTCTCGCGCTAGTGTCGCGCTACGTAGTTCACCAACATGACGCGGACATATCGCCGCGATGAAACGCGGCACGGAAGCCAGAACGATTCCAAAAGATTTTTTTCGCAGTGGATGGAATAGGATTCCTGCGACACGCGCGATCCAAATGCGCTTTCAACACATGATGACGCGCTATCGAATTCGATTTTGTCGATGATCTATCCGCACATGCGCGAAGCCAGCCGAACTCGACTTCGCGACGCCGCGCGAAGAGACGGACCGTCGGCGATTCGACTCTACTGCGAGACGTGCTTCGATTGCATGACCTGACGAAGCGCTCCGTAGTGCTGGTCATGCACGCTGGAATTAAAGAGCGACCACGGCTCGGCGCTTGCCAGCAACGACGGCACGGCGGCGGCCATGAGATAACGATAATTCCTGTAGTCGGTGGCGGCATCGGCCGTTCGGCCCTCGCCTACTGCGATATCGACCCGCCGCAGCAGCAACACCACTTGCTTGAGCGCGGCACGCGCGTTGCTGCGCTGCTGTTCGCCGCCAGAAACGCTGGTGTTCTTGCGATCGGGATATTGTTCCGTCAGTTCACGCAGCTCGCCACCGATGGTGTCGACGGCCAGCGCAACGACGTCCTTATCCCCGGCGGCAATGGCCGTGTCGAGCACGGTCGCGAAATCGTTGATCTCCTTCAGTGATGCGCCGGCTCCGTCGTGCTCGTAGGGCAGTATGCCGTCGCCCACAGCGGTGAGATAGGCCACCAGGTCTTTCTTGTCCTGTGCGGTCAAACCCAGCGCGAACACCGAATCGAAATGCGCCACCACCTGGTCGTAGGTGTCGAAGCGGCCATCGTGAAAATACGGCGCATTGAAATCGGCATTGCGCAAGGTCGGCGTCTTGAACAGGCCGCCCGAGCCGACGTCATGCTGCTTGTGGTCGACGAAGGCACCGGAGGGAACATGGCATCCAGCGCAGCTCATGCCCGGATCATGCGGGAACGGCTTTGCGAACAGCGCCTCGCCGCGACGTTCCGATTCGCTGACCTTGCCGACCAGCTGTCCGGTCGGACCGAGACTTGGATTGGGCAGGAAATCGATGTCCTGCAGATAGGCTACGATGGCGTCGACAATCACCGGCGACGGCTCCGAGCCCGCAAACTCGTTGACGATGACGTTGCGCACGAAGTCATGCAGCGAGGCCATACGGCCGTCGGCGCCATAGGGCGCGAGATAACGCGCGCCGCGCAGGCTCGGAATGCGGACCGGATCGAGCAAGCTGTTGTCCGCCTTCGGATTGAACAGCGGCCCGGTTGTGTCGAAATTGCCCGGCCGCGTCGACATCTTGGGCATGAAGAACTTGGCATTGCCGGCGCCGTTGACGTGGCAGGTGCCGCAACTGACGTTGGCTTGCCGCGCGACACCGCCCATGATCGAGGGCGAGCTGAACGCCAGATTGCCGAGATTGACCAGATAGGATTTGCGGCCGGTGAGCTCGGAGCGGAATACTTCGCGCGGCCGCGTCAGCGCGTCCTCGTTCAGTTCCGTATTCGCCGGCAGGGCCGTCTGATCACCTTCGACCGGAAAGGCCATGACGCGATCGTGCAAGGCTGCGATCAGGAGCCCGAGCGTCACCGCGGCGACGGCAAAGCGAGCCAATCTCATCGCGATTGCGCCTCCAGCGTCGGCTGATGCAAGCCCAGCTTGACCGAGGCGGCCTGCAGCGCGACCAGCAACTCCTCGCTGGCCTGCCGCAGCGCGCGAACATCGACATGCGGCAGATCGGGCGCCGCGACGATGGTCTTGAGCTGCTCGATGCGCGCTGTCACCGACTGATCGAGCTTCGCGTCGGCCGCCTTGAGTGCATCCGCAAAGATCGTGCGATAGGCAAATTCGATGCCGGCCACGTTGTTGCGCATGTCGTCGAGCGACGTTCCGCTGATTCGGGATTCGCCGCCGTCAGCCTTGCTCTCGCCGACCTCGTAAGCGAGCCGCGCAGTGCCGTCGAGCAGGCCCTGCGGCGTCAACGGCATGTCGCGCAGCTTACCGTTGAGACCGTCGAGGTTCTTCACCAGTGCGTCGGCATCATCATCGACATCCGTCTTTCCGGCGCCGAACAGTTTGGCCTCGATGGCGTGGAACCCGCTATCGGCGTTCGGCCAGGCATCGATCAACGCATCGAGCTCCGGAACGAAGCCGGCGGTGAACACTTCCGACCGTTCCCAACCGGCGCGGGCCGAGAGCCAGGCCTTCTTTGCGCCGGCGAGATCGTTAGCGGCGATGCGTTCGCGCAACTCCCGCGCGCCGGTCAGTGCCGACCCTATGCCCTCGATCATGTAGGGCCGATAGCGCTCGGCGGCGGCGTCAAGCGGCGCAGCTGTTGCCCGGCACATGCCTGTGGCAAGTGCGAACGCAACAAGGCACAGCGCTACCGTCTTCTGCATCAACGCCCCCAAAACGCGACGAGCAGCGTCGATCGCGACACTGCGGCTAATGGCGCGAATATTGCCGGTTCGTAATGCTGTTTTGTGACGCGCTCGGTTGGTGTGTCGACTGTCCCGTGAATAAAAAAATTATTCGCGCGGAATAGGCCTCGTTGAAAACACAATCGCGCGAGGTGCGCATGCTTTCGCGACAAAATAAATTCTTCAAACAATCTTCATATTCTGGCGGTGGCGAGACGATCTTGCCGATCTTCAGCGAGGCCAAGGATAGTCGATACGGATGGTCGATACGGAACCACTTCTGTTTACAGGATTATTCGTTACCCTGTGCCTGCTTTGCGGCAGTCTCGCGTTGATCGATTTTCGCCGCGGCATCATTCCGGATGCACTCAATATCGCAGTGGCGGGCCTCGGCCTCGCGAAGGCCGTCATCGACGGCGGCGTTACGGCCGGTCTCGAGGCCGTCGTGGAAGCATTCGCTGTGGCAGCCATCTTTTGGCTGTTTCGCCGGCTCTATTTCGTTTTGCGAAAAATTCAGGGGCTGGGGCTCGGCGATGTGAAGTTTCTCGCGGCTGCCACGCCATGGGTCGGTATTGCCGGCATTCCCATGCTGCTCTTGATTGCCGCGCTGTCCGCGCTGCTTGCGATCGGCGGCGCGCAGCTCGCCGGGCAAAGCCTGACCCGGCAGACCTCGCTCCCGTTCGGCCCTTTCCTCGCCCTGGGTCTGCTGTCGACCCTCGCCGCGCAACAATGGTTCGGTTTGATCTAGCGCCTCACTCGCTCCGGCCGACGAGTAACGGCGCCCCACCCCGTGTTGATCGGCGCCAACAAAAAGCCCGCCGGGTTGTTGGCCGGCGGGCTCATCATATCAGCGATGGCTGACGTCAGTTGTGGGAGTTGCCATCGTGGTCACCGTCATGGCCGTGGCCATGATCACCGTCATCGAAGTCGAAGAAGTCGAACAGGTCGCTGAGCGCCGGGCTGTTGACCGGAACATAGGCGTTGTTCGGTGCGGTCAGCGGGTTCGGGTAGTTATCACGGCTGCGGTTCGTGATCGGCTGCAAGCCCCAGTTCCGCTCGATAAATTTGACGATCGAAACGTGATCGGCATATTCATGCGAGATGTGGCCCTGCTTCACGAACGGCGAGATCACGATCAGCGGGATACGGGTGCCGTCGCCGAAGTAGTCAAGCGGCTGCACATAGCCCGAGTCGAAGTAGCCGCCACCTTCGTCGAAGGTGATGAAGATCGCCGTGTCGTTGGCGTAATCCGAGGCTTCGACCTGGTCGACGATCTTCTTCGTGAAGCCCTCGAACAGGTTAAGCTTGGAAGATGCCGGGTGGCCGTCGGTGTAGCCGCTCGGCTTGACGATCGAGACCGAAGGCAGCGTGTGCTTGGAGATATCCGAGTACAGGTTCGACGAGTCCTGGATATGGGCTGCGACCTGGTCCGGGTGCGACATGATCGACGTGTCGTACTGGAACGGGTTGCAGATGTTGCAGTATTCGTCGGCTTGCGGTCCGGGCGTGCCGTAGTTGAGCTGGTACGGATCGTTGACGTAGTTGTTCCACTGATCGCCGTAATACTTCCAGGAGATGTTCTTCTCGTTCAGGCTGTCGCCGATGCTCTTGCGCGTCGACGGCGGGATCGTGAACGGCGTGTTGTTCACATTGTGGTCGACATAGGCGTTCTTGCCGTTGCCGAAATAGCCCGGGTTGTAGTTGTTCAAGAGATAGTAGTGGCCGGGCTCGCAGTTCGAATTGATCCGCACCGACTTCAGATACTCCAGGATCGGCTTGACACCGGGCTGGTTCGAATCCGAGCAGTTGCTGTAGGAGCCGCCGCCGGAAACCGCGCTGCCAAAGCCGCCGCCGCCGTAGCCGTCCTCGGTGTACCAGTTGTTGGTGCCCGCCGCGGGATTCGGATTCTCGATTTCATGGACGGTGCCGGCATCAGCCGTGCCGCCGAAAACCTGCGCGCCCTGCGGCGGGGCGGTCGGGTTGCCGTAATTGTCGCTGAAATAGAGCATGTCGGCGTGACCGAACATGATGTGGTTGGCACCGGTGCCGCCGTTGACGGACTGGTGGAAGTTGTCGCTCATCGCGTACTTCTGCACCAGGCTCGTGAAATAGGGCACATCGCCCTTCTGCACGTTATAGAAGCCGAGCGCCGTCGAACCTTCGCCCGTGGTCGTCGCGCTCGCCGAATATTCCGTGGAGAAGTTGGAGGGCTGCGCCGCGCCGTTGGTGCCGGCACCGACGGTCACTTCGACCCAGGCGAACAGGTTGCCGTTGCAGCCCGACGGGTTGTCGCGGCTGGCGGCCGAGGTGTTGCAGTTCAGCTGCTGCCACATCTGGTAGAAGCGGTGCACCGGGCTCGCCGCATAGGAATCGTAGGGCAGCGCGCCGTCATTGGTCAGCTGAAATGGCCCCGCCCGCAGCGCATTGACATTTGTGATGCGCGTGTCCGGCGTCTGCGACTTGAGGCCGGGACCTCCGGTCAGGAGGAACTGGTAGTAGTCGGAAGGCAGGCCGGATTCGGACTGCTGCGCCAGGTCAAGTGACGCTTCGCAGGTCGTGATCGGCGAGCTGCCGCACTGGTTGGGAATGTAGGGAGCCGATGCGCCGCCGACCAGCGGGGCCGGCAACTGGTCGTTGGGGAAATTCTGCTGCGGCGGGCTCAGCAGGAACGCGTCGTTCGGGCCGGTATCCTTGGCCGACGCTTGGTGCGCCTTCTCGAAGTTCGGTCCGGGAACGGCGTTGTTGCCGTGATCGAGCTTGATGATTCCCTGCGAGAGCAGGTTCATGACGCTCTCGCCGGGCCGGTTCGGCACATAGGTGGCGAACACGTGATCGAAGCTGCGGTTCTCGCCGATGATGACGATCACGTGCTTGATCGGTGTCCTGGCGTGGCTGCCGCCACCGTGCTGGCCGAAGTCGTCCGCAAGGACGGGGCCCGCAGTGAACTGACCCAGCGCCAGCGCGCTGAGGGTAAGGCGGCAACCTTGCAGCCACCTTGATTTGTGCTTGCCTTGCATCAAAGCTCTCCTTTGTTTGGTTGGTTGGGCAGCGTAGAACTCGTCGTCGGCATGTTCTTGGGCACCACGTTCCTGGGCTCGACCCTGATCCGTCCCATCATGCCGCCGTCCTCATGCTCCAGGACGTGGCAGTGGTAGACGAAGGTGCCGACGATGTTGGGATCGCGAAAATCCATGCGCAGACGCACGCTCGGATATTTCAGCATCCGGCCGTTGTAGTAGGGAACGTTCACGGTATCGCGCAGGAACGGCTCGTTGACCGTGATGCCGGACCAGTCGAGCAACTGGAAGTGAAGCTGGTGGATGTGGAAATCGTGCAGCTCCATCGAGCGGTTCTCGATGATCCAGTCTTCGACATCGCCCTGCTTCGCGACAATGTCCGGGACGTCCGATTGCGGATCGAACGGCTTTGGCGTCTCGCCGTCGATGGAGAGAAAGAATTTCGTGGGACTGTTGGGGTCGTTTGGATTTTCCGGCTGCTCCGAAAAGAACAGCTTCCTCACGCGCACGGGCGCTACGTTACCGACCCACGGCCGAATCGGCTGCGGCAGCGGCTCGGCACGCGTGGGCAACGCGGCCTGCGGCTCGCTCGCATCTGTCGCGGCCGTGACCGCCATCAGCGCACGGTTGGGGTCATTCTCGCCGGCGGGCCCGGTGTCGACGGCCCGTGTCACCAACAACGCGCCCTCTCCTGCCGGCGGTCCTTCGACGATGAATTCGGCGCGAGAGCCTGGCGGCAGACCGATATGATTGACCCATTGCACCGGCGGCGACGGGCTGCCATCGAACTTCAGCGGCACGCCATCGATGCCGACGACGCCGATCTGTTGCGGCACACGGCGGACCAAAAGAGCGAGGTTCAGATAAGTGATCGCGGAGGCGTTGAGCACGCGCCAGAGCTGCCGTTCGCCTGGCTTCATCGTCATCGTCGCCGGCGAATAGTTCGGATATGGCACCGGCACGAAATTGACGGACAGGTCCTTCGACGGCTTGCCGAAGCCCGTTCCGGAGTTGGCGACGTCACCGTCATTGTCGAGCTGGCTCTTCGACATGGCAGGCTCGAACTTGGATGGCGGCGCGTTGGGATTGACGAGATCCTGGTCACGGATCACGAGCACGCGCTCGGGCAGGCCAGCGAGCGACGGATCGGCGCGTTCGATGCCTTCGATGATGAGCGCGCCGGAAGCGCCGCCGAGCACCTGGGTCTTGCTGAAGCCGTGAAGATGCGGGTGATACCAGTAGAGGCCGGGCGGCGCGTCATCCGGGATGCGCAGGCGGTATTCAAACGGATTGTCGTCGGGCTGGATCGATGTTTTCAGCACATCATCCTGATGGCAAACCGGCGGCACGGTGAGCCCGTGGAAGTGCAGATTGGTTGAAACCGGCGTCATCGCGCCGCTTGCGCAGGGATCGACACTCTTTCTTGTCGTGCAGATCGGCGCACCGGCCAGCGCACGGTCGATCGCTGGTGTCGACGTATCGAGGTCGACGAGATCGTTCTTGAAATGAATGACGAGCTCGTCGCCCGGCCTGACGCGCAAGGTCGGCGATGGCTTCCCGTCCGGCGTCAGATAGCAATAGCGGATGGCTCCATCCGGCAGTTTCTCGTCGTGGACGCTGAGATCGGTTTCGAGGACACCGTCGTGACTGCGCAATTCCGCTGGTTCCGCGATCGCGCTGCCCGCTTCCGGCCGGGCGCAAACGTCTCGCTCCGTGCGCGATGCTTCCGGCAAGTCCTTCGCGCCGAGGAAGGCCACCACGCCACTCGCTGCTAGCCCGAGACAGGCCGCGACGATGACACACAAAATCGTCTGATATCGTCGAAGCAACGCCGTCCTGCCCATGCGCAGCCGTCAGCCGCGCAAGAACGCGCCGATGCCAAGCATTGGCTTCAGCTCACTCTTTGCGACTGCGCTCGCTAGCGAATCTTTTTGTCTGACGAGGAAACGCTACATGCGCGGTGTTGCGGAAATCTGGCAGGTTTCTAACAAGCGAATGACAGCGCTTCGCGACATTTCGGCGCGGATTTTTCACACGAGCGCGGAACTATTTCGTTGGTTCGATAAGCTCTTCTTCCAATACGCGTTTCGACGCTTCATCGCCGCCTCATCGCAGCTTGCGGCGATGAGCCGTCAGCATTGACGGGTGTGAGCAGCACCTGATTATTTCCTTGTGCACTCGGCGCCGGCAAAGTCAGCACCGTCGACTGTTGATCCTTTTCCACCGTCACTTCGCGGCCCTGAACGGTACGCAGCTTCCAGCCTTGATAATCTTCGCCGAGTTTCAACCGAAGCGCCTGCTTGGTCGACGGATCGAGAAAGATGCCAAAGCTCTCTTCGTCGCTCGCGATGGTTCCAACCAAAGATAATGGCGGCGGCTCGAGTTCCTTCTTCCGCGGCGACGGCGGCGGTGCGGGCGACGGTTCCGCTGCGACGACAGGAGGCGGCGGCCGGCGCGACGGTGAAAAGATCGGACGATCGCGCGTTCCCGACAATTTCGTGAGCGGAATCGCCCACAGCGGGTTGGCGCTCAGTGGCTGTTCCGGCGCCGACGGCGGCGCGACAACCCGAACGGATGTCACCGGCTCGCTGGACGAGGATGTAACCGGTCCGCCCAGCCGCGTTTCCTCGGCGATCCCGGCATCAAGCGCGTCGGTCGTGATCGTGGGACTCGTCGCGGCAGCAGTGTGAAGCGACAACGCAAATCCGATGGAAACGATGGCAAGACTGCGGCTCATTTGAAGGCTGCGGCTCATTTGGCGCCTCGCCATTGCCCGGATACTCCCAGAAGGACCCGCAACTTGCCGGGTTGTGAGCCGGATGCGGTGGTCGGGGTTTGGATGACCAACTGGTCGACAAACAAGAAGGGCATCCCGGCCTCGAGATCGTAGAGCAGCTGCTGCAACTGCGGCTGCTCGATCTCGCAGCTCGCGACCATGCTGAGGAACCCGGGCTTGCTCGACGGGCTCTGCACGTCAAGCTGCGTGGACAGCACGTTGCCGCCGAATTTCGAAACCGCGCTCGCCACCCGCTGCAACAGCGATGCGCCCGCAATCGTGACGGTGGCGCCTTCGAGATAGGCCGAGCCAGATGGCATCGCCTCACCGGGGACACTGCGTTTGGCGCCCGTGCGGTGACCCTCGAGCTGTTCGAGCATGTTGGCAGATGCCGCGACCTCGCCGCGCTGGTCGATGAGGTCGGATATCGACGTCACCACGGTGAAGAGCAGCACGATGACCAGGCCGACATAGGCCACCGTCGCCAAAAGCGGCGAGGAAGTCACGAGCTTTGCTGGTGCGGACAAACTGCTCACGTGCCGGATCCGAAATAAGCGGTGATATGGGCTTCAATGTGGAAGCGTTCACCGGGCTCATTCGCCGCATGCGTGGTCGGCGCAAAGAAGGTGGCGCGGGTGAACTGTGGCGACTGCTCCATCAGCCGAATGAGCGAAGGAGCGTCCTGGGTCATCCCGACGACCTGGATCTTGTCGCCCTCGATCCGTAGCTCCGTGACATAAGTAGAATCGGGCAATGCCCGCGAGATCGCCTCCAGCACCATGATACTCGCCGGCGTCGTCTGCTTGCGCTTGGCGAGCAGACCGAGACCCGAGGCGGTGCCGTCCGCGCCGAGACGGAGCGCCGCGCGGCGCTGGGAGATGCGCTGCTGCAGGTCGCCAAGCTCCGATTGCAGCGAGCCGCCGAGATACGCATTGGCGATAAGTGAGCCGGCCGCGGCAAGAGCGCTCGACAACAGGATGACGCGCAGCAAGCGGGGCACGTTGGCCGCAGCTCCAATGACACTGCGCAACGACCGGTCCATGAGCATCACCGGCGTGGACGCATTGGCTACCGGCGCTGAGATCGCAACCGACGCCGCATCGACCGTCTCGGCGAATTGGAGCAAGGGATCGACCTTCCGCCTCGACGTCGCCGCAAAGGTCACCGCGATCCGGTCGTTCGCAGCGGGCACAGGCGAGCTCCAGCCGAACACGGCATCACCGGCGGACCACGGCGTCAGGCGATCGACCTGCGCCCGGATCATCCCATCGAGGAAATCGGCCGCCTTGTTCGGAAAATCGAGCTGATGCGTCATCACCTGAGCCGGCTGCAGCTGCGCCTCAACGCGCCCTCCCCGGAACGCCGCCTTCCATTCCGCCGGCAGCGAGCTGCCGCCATCGAGGCGGAAGGAAAGCTCGGGCAAACCAGCTCCACTTTTCGCGGCAATCGCGTTTGCCGTGAACGCGCCATCATCTCCTTCGACGAGCCGGATTTGCTGCGCGCGCACGAAGCGGCCGGCCACCATGTCGACGGCGCGGCTCACCGCATCGATCCACGCCCCCAGGAACTGCTTTGCGTCCGATATCAGCGGCATCAGGACCTCCGGCGAATGGGCCGCGTTTCCTGCGGCTCGACATCGTCCTGCCACGACAGCACGCGGTAGGGCACGCGCTTGTCACCGAGCACGATCACGACTTCGGAAGCAGAGCGACGGCCATTGGCAAAATTGATCAGCGTCTCGACGCGGTAGCATGGGCTCTTCGCTTTCGGCACGTTGCTCGTTGGCGGGGTGGACGGATCGGCATCGGCGAACGAGCCGCTCGGTGAAGCCATCCCGCCACCGAACGGATTCTTGTTCCCACTGGAGTTCTTTTTGAAGGCCGCGATCACCTCGGGCGCCGCGATGCTGTCATCGACGTCCGACGATCCGTTGAAAACCGTCACAAATGGCAAGGCGCGGTCGACCAGCGCCGGCGACAAGCCGGCGACCAACGCCAGTTCGTTGACATGGGTAAATAACGACTGTCGCGGCACGTAGCCCAACGCCGCGTAGCGCGCCTCCTCTTCATTGCTGCTGCCCGGCGCGGGCCGGGTGCGCCAGCCGATGATGCGCTCCGCACCTTCATTGGCGGCGTCCTTGTTGGCGCCAAGTCCGGCGAAGAATGCGGCGAGTACGTCCTTCGAGGCGTAATTCAGGTCGATACGCGCCGCCTCGGAGGTGAAGGTGACGCTGACATTGGCGTCGTCCATGCGGAAATGAAAGGCTCCCTGCGCCGGACGTTTGTCATCGCTGGTCAGGATCAGCTGATAGGCGCCAAGCTCGACGCCGGCCGATACCAGCGCCTCGTTCTGCAAGTCGGTATCGCCGATCGCCATCGCCCGCGCCGACGCCGACAGATAGACCGCAAAGATCACCGCCAGCGACGACAGCGCGATGAGAATCCAGAGCACCGCGACAATCACGAAGCCGCGCTGCGCTTCCTGCGCGCAAATACGCTTCATGGCCGGCCTCCCTGCCCCGCAGCAAGGGTCAAGCCGGAGGCGTCAGGCGCATTCGGCTTGTCATCCTTGCCATTGCAATTGCCGTCAGGCCGTGTGCAATCGCTCGGCACCTGGGCATGGATCGGTGCGATGGTCGAGACCGACAGAACGCGTTGGCTCGCCGCATCGCGGATGGTCAGCTTGATCATGGCCGGCAACCGCTCGGCGTTGCGCCAGCTGCTTCTCCAGGCCCGATCCGGTCCGGCATAGGCAAAGGACAGCCGGAACGGCGCGCGCAGCAGCACCACGGGATCGCCAAAGTGCAGCTGCTCGGACAATGTGGAACCGACCGGCAGCGGCGCAAATCGCGCACGCGAACGCACCGCGACGAACCCGCCTTGATCGGTCGTCTCGCCGAGATGCACGATATCGAGGCCCGACCCGATATTCGGCCCCATTGCCGTGCGGACAAAGGTGATGGAGAGTTCCGATCCATCGAACAGCGGACGGCGCGAGTCGCGATTGGCGGGGACGTATTCTGCCGCGGCCAGGTCAGCCGCGATACGTTGCAGCGCAGTGCCGATCGCCTCATCGCGCTGGATCCGGCCTACGCCGCGATTCCAGTTCGGCAGCCATTGCGCGGTGATGCTGGCCAGCGCCGACAGCACAAGACCCATCAACGCAAGCGCGACGATCGCTTCAATCAGCGTGAAGCCGCCTTCCCTTTCGCGTACTCTTGCGCGCCGATCGGTCACCACGTCAGTCATTCCGATGGCCTCTTCATCAAGCGTACCGTGCGAATGTCCGAGATCGCGCCGCCCGGCGACCTCACGCGGACCCTGACGAGCTCGGGCACCCAGGCGACGTCGGCATTGGAGACCGTCCAGTCGCCCCCGAGCGGGCTGACGTCGACGGTCCAACGGTAGCCGTCCGTTTGTCCGGACGATGTTCCCTGCGCTAGCTGATCGCGCGGCGGAATTGCGGTAGCCATCGCCGTGCGCGTCGCCTGCGTCAAGGCGACGTGCCGATCGAGTGCGCGTACGCCACGTACATTGCCGGCCATCACCGATCCGACGGCGACGATCACGACGGCGACCAGCGCCAGCGCGACCAGCACCTCAAGGATCGTGAAGCCGGCGTCGCGCCGCTCAGTTGATGGCGATGTCACGGGAAACAATCTCGACCCTCCCGGTCAGCCAGTTGACGCGGACTTCATAGGCCGCATCGAAGCGCGTCAGCGCGATGGTGCCGCCGCAGGACATGCCGTTGGCGAAGAAGCGAATGGTCGACAATGCCGCCTGCCGCTGGCACGTCTGCGGCAGCACCGCGTCAAAATGCACGTCGTCGGGAATGCGGATCGCGGCCGGCGACGCGCCGGAACGGATCGCGCGCCCGGTCGCATCCACCAGTGTGGCGACGCTGATATGGCGGCGGATCGCGGCGTCGCGGTCCGCTTTCAACAGCGTCGCCGCCTGCAAGGCATAGGCCTGCAGGCGGGAGCGCGATGTCTCGTGCGGAATGAACGGCAGCAGGACGGCCGCAAGCAGCGCAATGATCGCGAGCACGCAGACCATCTCGAGCAAGGTGAACCCTTGTTTGGCCTGCTCATTCATTTTTGGCGGACAGGTTTTCGAGCGAGATGTCGGCGGCGACGCCGCTGCCGCCCTCCTGGCCGTCGGATCCGTAGGAGACGATGTCATAAGGGCCGTGCTCGCCCGGCGAGCGATAGACGTAACCGTGGTTCCAGGGATCATTGGGAACGTTTCCGCCCTTCAAATAGGGTCCATTCCAGGCGGCAACGCCAGGAGTCTGCCGCACCAGCGCACCCAACCCTTCCGCGCTGGAGGGATACCGGCCCGCGTCGAGATAAAACAGATCAAGCGCGGTGACAAAGCTCTGCAGTTGAATCCGCGCGGCCTTGACCTTGGATTCGCTGAGATAATTGAGGACGCGTGGACCAATGAGCCCCATGATCAGGCCGATGATCGTGATCACGACCAGCATTTCGACGAGGGTGAAGCCGGCCTGGCTTTCAAGCCGCTTGCCACTGACTTCGGGGCGTCCCTGTGGCCTGCAGATGAAATGTACGCCGATGGCCTTGAGCGATATCATGATGAACCAACCTTTGGTCTAGCCGACCAGTTGTGTGACCGACAGCAGCGCTGTCATGACCGACACGATCAAGCCCCCGACGACCGTGCTGATGGAGATGATGGCAAGCGGCCCGACGATACCGACGATGCGGTCGAGGCTGCGCTGTAATTTGGCTTCATAGAATTCGGCGACCCGGCCGGCGAGTGTCGGCAACTGTCCGGTCTCCTCGCCAAGGCGCAGCATGCGCACCGCCATCGGCGGCAGGCTATTGGCGACCGCGAGCGCATCCGAGAGCTTGCCGCCGTGGCGGACGCGATCGGCCGCCGCACTCCATCCTTGCTCGTTTCCCGTGACAGCCATGATGTCGACGAGGATGCGCAAGGTTGCCGTAAGATTGACGCCACTGCCGAGCAGGACGCCGAGATTCCGGCAGAACAGACTGCTGCGGTAGAACTGGAAGATGCCACCGATTCCAGGCAAACGCGACAATCCGCTCATGATCGCGGCCCGCGTGCCAGGCTGGCGCAACAGCCACCAGCCGCCTGCAATGGTCGCGGCCGCCGTCAGCAACGCCGCCGTCGCGTTGGCGCGCAGAAACTCACTCAGCTTGATGAAGGTGCTCAGCGTCGTATCCGACGACTTGGTGCCGAAATCCTGCAGCACCGAGGAGAACTGCGGCAGCACGAACAGAATAAAGAACAGCATGACGCCGCCGGAGGCGAGCAGCACGAAGGCCGGATATTGCATTGCATCTGTGAGCTTGCGCCGCATCTGCTCCGATCGCGCCCGCTCCGCCCCTAACATTTCCAGCACCTGATCCAGCGTGCCCGAGACCTCACCGACGCGGACCAGCGCGGCATACATCGGCGGGAACAGCGCCGGATGGCCGCCGATGGCATCCGCCAGGCTTTCGCCCGTGAGCAGCGCGGCCCGAAGCTTGCCGACCACCGGACGCAGCCGCCCGACATCGGCATCGCCCGCAAGCAGCTCGAGCGCGTCGTCGAGCCGGGCGCCGGCCTTCAGCAACAGCGCGAGGTCCCGCGTGAACGTCGTGATCTCGCCAGCGCTCGGCCGGCCGAACAGGCCGTAGGCACCGAAGCCGGACGCCGAACGCTTGTCTTCGATGGTCTCGATCGGCAACAGCCGCAGATATTCGATGCGTCGCGCGACTTCGCTCGAATTCGGCGCTGAGATCGTGCCGTTCACGATCTCGCCATTCTGTGTCAGGGCCCGATAGCGGAAATTCGGCACGCGATCACCGCAAGGTTGTGACACGAAGGATTTCGGCGGGCGACGTCAATCCCGCGCGGCATTTGGCGATGCCGTCGTCGAGCATGGTGGTCATGCCGCCGCGGATCGCCAATTCGTCGATCTTCAGACCATCGGTCTTCTCGCCGATCAGTTCGCGAAGCTCATTGGTCAGTTCCAGAACCTCGAAGACGCCGAGACGGCCGCGATAGCCGGTTCCGCTGCAACGTTCGCAGCCGCAGGGCTCGTGGATTGCCTCGCCCGAGCGAAATCCGAACGCATCGAGCCGGGGATCCTCGCTGAAATCCGCGTCGGTGAGGATGCGTGTCGTCTTGCACCGCTCGCACAATTGACGGACCAGGCGCTGCGCCACCACGGCACGCAGGACGGAACGCAGCAGATATCCCTCGACGCCGAGATCGAGCAGCCGCGGCACCGCGGCCGCGGCGGTCTCGGTATGCAGCGTGGTGAGCACCAGATGTCCGGTCAGCGCGGCATGCACCGCCACATGGGCGGTTTCGGAGTCGCGGACTTCGCCGACCATGATCACGTCGGGGTCCTGGCGGACAAAGGAACGCAGCGCTGCGGCGAAGGTCAGCCCGATCGCGGGCTTGACCTGCGCCTGGTTGATGCCGGAGATCTCGTATTCAACGGGATCCTCGATGGTCAGTATCTTGCGGATCGGCTCGTTGAGGATCGACAGCACTGTCGCAAGTGTCGTGGTCTTGCCGCTGCCGGTCGGGCCGGTGACGACGATCATGCCATGCGGCAATTTCAGCAGCCGGCGCAGTCTTGTTTCGTCAGGCGGCAAAAATCCAAGCTTCTCAACGACGAGGAGTCCGCGATCCTTGGGCAGGATGCGGATGACGGCCGATTCACCGTGCTGCATCGGCATGATCGCGACGCGGATGTCGATATCGGCGCGACCGGCCCGCAGCCGCGCGGCACCATCCTGCGGCAGACGTCGTTCGGCGATGTTGAGGTTGGCGACGATCTTGATACGGGAAATCACGGCCTGCGGCAGCACATTGGCGGGCGCCGCGACCTGCCGCAACAGGCCGTCGATGCGCATGCGCACCACGAGGCCATTTTGAAACGGCTCGATATGAATATCGCTGGCGCGCATTTCGACCGCTTTTTCAAGCAGATCATTGACCGCCCGCACCACCGGCGCGCCGCTTGCGAGATCGCGCAGGCTCTCGATGTCGTCGTCGCGGAGCTGCGCCGGCAACGCATCCTTCGCTTCCGCCTCGTGCTGGTCCAGGCGGCGGTCGAGGACGACCGCAAGGTCCTCCGATGTTGCGACCTTGATCGCAACATCCGCACCAAGCACGATCTGTGCCGCGCGCTGTGCCGATTGATCGGTCGGGTCGGCAACCGCGAGCACGGTGCCGCCCTGCGGCGAGGAATAGGGAAAAACCAGCGTCTCACGCAGGAAGCGCGGTGTGAATGACGCAGCCAGTGACACGGCAGACATCATGTCCTGCAATGTCACCCGCTCAAGACCGTGGAACCGTGCCGCTTCCTCGGCAAACTCGCTGGCCGACAAATCGGCCAGTTCCCATAGCTTGGCCTGCCGCTGATCGGCGCCGCCTTGCGAGGCGCCATCGCCACGCTCGTCAGCCACCGTCAAATGCTTGCTCTGACGGAGATATTCCACGAACTGCGAGGACAAGTCGCTGGCCATCCGTCATTCCGGTTGCGCAAGCTTTGAACCGGCCGCCGCGTCACGGACCGTCAGCGGCGATGCGCGGGTGCCAGCATCGCGACGTTATTGACCTGAAGTATGACAGCTGTACGAAGCTCGCGGCGCAGCTCCCGCTCAAAAATATTTTAGCCGCCGATATTCGGAAGGAGATGCGAGCGAGTGTGTTCTGAAATCAACGCATCGCAACTGACGTTCAGCCGATCATGTAACCAATTTATTTCTGTCATGTTCGATCGCTAACTATCTGCCCGGGCGGGTGTGGCAAAAACAGGTCGTTAACAGCGACCTGCGAACACCATTGGATTGGCGAAGTCTTATGTTATGCGTCAGCAGGCTTGGCCATCCTCCAATCATCCGCCGTAGTGGCACCGTCGTCTTTGTGCTGTCGTCGCTGGTTCTGCTGGCGTCGTGCAACATGGTGACCGTCGGCCAGAGCGTCGACGGTTCCAATCTCGACATCACCGACAAGGTCAAATCGATCGATCTGTCGTCACGCCAGCCGCAGCCAGTGGGCGTCGCGGGCGCGACCGGCGGCAGCAATCGCGCCGGCACTGCCGCGATCTACGAAGGCACTGACGTCACGGCGGTTTCCGACGACCGGCCGCAGCCCACGTCGAGCGGCAACGGCTTCGACCTGAATTTCGAGAACACGCCGGTGGCGACCGTTGCCAAGGTCGTGCTCGGCGACATCATGCAGGTCGGCTACACCATCGATCCCAGGGTGCAGGGCACGGTCAGCCTGGTCTCGGTCCGGCCGGTGCCGAAGTCAGACATTATATTCGTCCTGGAAAATGCGTTGCGGCTAAGCGGCGTCGTGCTGCTGCACGATGCTTCCGGCTACCGCCTTACGCCACTCGGCGATGCCGTCGGCGCCGGCCGGGTCGATGCCGCCGCTGCCAATCCCGAGGCCGGCTTCGGCGTCTCGGTCGTGCCATTGCAATATGTCTCGGCGCAGACGCTGTTGAAACTGATGGACAGTTTTGCCACGCGTGCCGGCACCGTGCGGGCGGACACCACGCGCAACATGCTGCTGATCCAGGGCACCGGCGCCGAGCGCCGCACCGCGGTCGACACCGCACTGAGCTTCGACGTCGACTGGATGCGCGGTCAGTCGGTCGGCATTTTCCCGATCTCGAGCGGCCCACCGGCGCCGATCATCTCGGAGCTGGAGAAGATCGTCGATTCCGGCGAGAATGGTCTCAGCCAGAACGTGATCAAATTCGAGCCGGTCGCCCGTCTCAACGCCATCCTGGTGGTGAGCAAGCGACCGGAAATGTTGCGCAACGCCGCGACATGGATCAAGCGGCTCGATCGCGCTGACACTGCGCGCACCAGCGTTCATGTCTATCACGTGAAATACGGCGATGCCCGCCAGATCGCGCGCGTCCTGACCGACATGTTCCTCGGCGGCTCCGGCGCGTCCGGCCTGCTCGACAGCGCCGACAACCAGGTCGCGCCCGGCTCGGGCACGTCGACGACCTCGAGCGCCGACCGCTTGTCACTCAACGGCAACAATCCCGCCTCGGCAGCGGGCGGCTTCGCCGCGCGCGGCGGCACCGGAACCACTCCCGGCGGCCTCGGCTCGCAAGGCGCAAATGCCGGCGGCAAAAACACCGGCGCACTCGACAGCGGTCAGGGTGCGGCAACGACATCCGGAGGCAATGGCCAGCCCGTGCTGCAGGACGTCAGGATCACCCCGGACGCCACCAACAACTCGCTCTTGATCTACGCCGATCAGGCCAACTACCGGATCATCGAGTCGACCCTGCTGCAGGTCGACCAGCCGCAGCTGCAGGTCGCGATCAATGCGACCATTGCCGAAGTGACGCTCAACAACACGCTCTCCTACGGCGTGCAATCCTACATCACCAGCCAAGGTCTTGGGCTACGACCGAATACCGGATCGATCCTCAACACCCAGGCGACATCAGCCCCGGCAACCACGGTCGATCCCAATACGGGGCTTGCCTCGATCACCGGGTCGGTTTCGAACGCCTTCATCAATCGCGCCTTTCCGGGCTTTAACTTCCTCATGGGTTCGGAGACGCAACCAAGCTTCGTCCTCGATGCGCTCCACGCCGTCACCAACGTGAAGGTGTTGTCCAACCCCTCTCTGGTCGTGGTCAACAACCAGGTTGCGACACTGCAGGTCGGCGACGTCGTGCCGATCTCGACCGGCAGCGCCACCGTGCTGACAACGAGCAACACCGTGGTCAACACCATCGACTACCGCAACACTGGCATCATCCTGCGCGTCTCTCCGCGCGTTTCCGTCAACGGCACGGTGCGACTCGACATCGAGCAGGAAATCAGCAACGTGCCGCAAACGACGGCCAGCACCCCCAATTTGACGCCGACCATCTCCGAGCGTCGGGTCAAGAGCCAGATCTCGGTGGCGAACGGCCAGACCGTGCTGCTCGCCGGCCTGATCAGTGAGCAACAAACTGGCGGGCGCAACACGATCCCCGTGATCGACCAGATTCCAGGCCTCGGCGATGCGTTCGGCCATCAGTCCAACAGCACCCAGCGAACCGAGCTGATCATCTTCATCCAGCCACAGATCATCCGCGACGGCTCGGACGCGCATGTCATCGCTGAAGAGCTTCGATCCAAACTGCGCGGAACCATTGCCACAACGACGACCAATGCCCCAGTCACGACCAGCTTCCACTAAGGCCGGCATCACGGCTTCATTCCGCTGCGCCATGCAGCGCTGTCTGCTTGCGGCCGCGATCGTTGTGCTAGCTGTCACCGGCGCACCGCCGGCGCACGCCGATGCGCTGAGCCGCGGCGCGGCGGCGTTCGACCGCGGCGACTATATCCGCGCCGCGCAGGATCTCGTGCCGCTCGCCGAGCGCGGAAATGCGCGGGCGCTGGGCCTGCTCGGCTTCATGTATGAGCACGGCTTCGGCGTGCCGCAGGCCTATGAGGCGGCCTTCGACCTCTATTGCCGCGGCGCCGTTCAGGGTAACCCATTCGCCCAGGCGCAGCTCGGACTGATGTACGACAAGGGCCACGGCACCCATCAGGACTTCATCCAGGCCTATAAATGGCTCGACCTTGCCGCGGCCCGCTCGCGCGGTCGTGAGCGGGATGCCTATGCGAGATTTCGCGACGCGGTCGCCTCAAAGATGTCGCGCGACGAAATCGTCGTGGGACAACGCCTCGCCTTGAGCTGGGCGCCCGGCATGCCGATCCAGCCGTAAATCCGCAGGCCGCTTTTAAGCGAGCCCCTACTCCGGCTGCGCCGGTGTCGAAGAATGCGGCACCTCGCGCTTTCCGCCGAAGCGCTTCTTCGCCGCTTCGCGCCAGCGCTGGAAGGTGACGTACAGCATCGGCACCAGGAAGATGCCGATCGAGCTCGCGGCCAGCATGCCGCCGAACACGGCGGTGCCCACCGCTCTTCGGCTGATTTCGGCAGCACCCGTTGCGATCACCAGCGGCACCAGGCCGAGAATGAAGGCGACCGAGGTCATCATCACGGCACGGAAGCGCATTTGCGATCCCAGCACCGCGGCATCCGTGATCGGCATGCCGGCTTCGCGTTGCTCCTTGGCGAATTCCACGATGAGGATGCCGTTCTTGGCGGCGAGCGCGATCAGCACCACGAGTCCGATCTGGCCGTAGAGGTCGAGGTTCAAGCCTGCGATCTTGATCGCAAGATACGAGCCGAGCACACCGACCGCGATCGCCAGCAACACCGGGACGGGAATGGTCCAGCTCTCATAGAGCGCCACCAGGAACAGATAAGCAAACAACACCGCGAGCCCGAGGACGATTCCGGTCTGGCCCGCGGCCGCCTGCTCCTGATAGGCGGTGCCGGTCCATTCGAAGGAATAGCCGGCCGGCAGCGTCGATTTGGACAACTCCTCCATTGCGGCGATCGCCGTTCCCGACGACACGCCGGCCGCGGGCCCGCCGTTGATCGTTACCGAACGGTAGTTGTTGTAGCGGGTGATGACCTGCGGCCCGGTCACGATCCGAAGGCTTGCGATGGAGCGGATCGGCACCATCTCGCCGGTCGCATTGCGTACATAGATCTGCCAGATGTCGGGAATGTCGCCGCGATTGGCGGCCTCACCTTCCACATTGACCTGCCAGGTGCGGCCAAACAGATTGAAGTTGTTGACATAGACGCCGCCCAGTGTCGCCTGCAACGCGGTGAACACGTCACTCATGTTCAGGCCGAGGGCCTGGGCCTTGGCGCGGTCGATATCGAGATAGATCGACGGATTGGTCGCGGTGAACGTCGAGAACACACGCGTCAGCCGCGGGTCGCGGTTGGCCGCGTTGATCATGCCGCTCACCACGCTGCCGAGCGCCGCCGGGTCCTGGCCTTCCAGCGCATCAAGCTGATATTCGAAGCCGCCGGAGGTCGAAAGCCCGATGATCGGCGGCAGGTTGAACGGCAAGACATTGGCCTGGCGGATCTGGGCCCCCGCGCCGAACGTCCGCCGAATCGCCGCCTGCACCGAATCTGTCGCCGCCGTGCGATCCGCGAACGGCTTCATGCGCGCGACCATGAACGCCGAATTCGGCTCGTTGCCGCCGTCGAGCAGCGAGAAGCCGATGATCGAGAGCACGTGGGCGATCGCCGGGTCCTTCTTCAGTAGATCCTCGACCTGCTTGGTCACCTGGCTGGTGCGCGCCACCGACGCGCCGTCGGGTAATTGCACGGCGATGAAGAACGCGCCCTGATCCTCTTCCGGCAGGAAGCCAGTCGGCGTCAGGCGCGCTACTCCGGCGATGCCGCCGCCAAAGACAAAGACCGCAACCAGCGAAAGCGCTGCCACGCGCAATAGCCGCCGCACCCCGCCGGCGTAGCGATCGCGCACCCAATCGATGCCGCCGAGCACACGCCCCATGATGCCGCGGCGCGGTCCGCCATGGCGCAGGAACACCGCGCAGAGCGCGGGCGACAATGTCAGCGCGTTCAGCGCCGAAATGACCATCGCGGCGCTGATGGTCACGGCGAATTGGCGGAACAGCGTTCCCGAGATGCCGGGGATAAAGGCGATCGGAACGAACACCGACAACAACACCAGCGAGATCGCGATGATGGGCGCTGTGATTTGCGCCATCGCCTTCTTGGTGGCATCGGCCGGCGAAAGCTCCGGCTCCTCCTCCATCACGCGCTCGACATTCTCGACCACCACGATGGCGTCATCGACCACGATGCCGATGGCGAGCACCATTGCGAGCAGCGAGACCGTATTGGCCGAATAACCGAGCGCCAGCAGCACCGCGAAGGCACCGATCAGGCTCACCGGGACGGCGACCGCCGGAATGATGGTGGCGCGCAGATTGCCGAGGAACAGGAACACGACGATCACCACCAGCACGAAGGCTTCGCCCAGCGTCTTCAGCACTTCCTTGATCGTATCGGACACGAAGGTCGTGGAATCGTAGTGCACGGTATAGGTCAGTCCCGGCGGGAAGCGCTCGGACAATCTGGTGAGCGTGGTTTGCACAGCTTTTGCCGTGGTCACCGCATTGGCGCCGGGGGCGAGGTAGATGCCGATCGGCACGCCGGGATCGCCGTCGATCCGGGACTCGCTGTCCATGTTCTGCGCGCCGATCTCGACGCGGGCGACATCCTTGATCCGCAGCACCGAACCATCAGGATTGGCGCGGAGCACGATGTTGCCAAATTGGGTCGAGGTCGTGAGCCGGCCCTGGGTCTGCACGTTGAACTGGAATTGTTGGTCATCGCCGATCGGCCGGGCGCCGATGCGGCCGACCGGCGCCTGCACGCTCTGGGCGCGGATGGCCGCGATGACATCGGACGGCGCCAGATTGAGGCTGGTCAGACGTTGCGTGTCGAACCAGATCCGCATCGAGTAGTTCAGCTTGGCAAACAGCGTGGCCTGGCCGACGCCGGGCGTGCGGGAAATCGCATCCAGCACATTGATGATGGCGTAGTTGGTGATGAACAGCGGGTCCTGCGCGCCGTTGTTGCTGTAGAGCACGATGAACTGCAGCACGGCAGAAGATTTCTTCTGCACGACGAGGCCTTGCGCCTGCACCTCCGTCGGCAATTGCGCGAGCGCGCTCTGCACCCGGTTGTTGACGTTGACCGTGTTGATATCGGGATTGCTGCCGAGCGCAAACGAGACGGTCAATGTATAGCTGCCGTCATTGCCGCTCGTCGACTTCATGTAGAGCATCTTGTCGACGCCGACGACCTGGGCCTCGAGCGGTTGGGCGACGCTCGTTTCCACCACTTCGGCAGACGCGCCGGGAAAAGTCGCGGTGACGGTCACCTGCGGCGGCACGATATCGGGGAATTGCGCAACCGGGATTTGCAGCAGCGCCAACGCGCCAGCGATCGTGATGACGAATGCGATCACGATCGCAAGGCGCGGACGGTCGACGAAGACGGATGAAATCATGGGGTCGTCCCCGCCGCCTTCGGGCCGATCCCATCCTTCTTCTGGGCACCCTCCTCCGGGTTGGCATTCATGCTCGATTGGATCAGCGCGCTTGCCGGCCCCGGCGCTACCGCCTGTCCGGGCCGTACCTTTTGCAGACCTTCGACAATCACCTTTTCGCCCGCCGACAGCCCGCTCGTCACCGCGGCTACGGTGGACGTCGATTGCCCGAGTTGGATGCGCCGCTGCTCGGCCTTGTTGTCGGCGCCGACGACATAGACATATTCGCCCTGCTGATCCGACAGCACCGCGGCGCGCGGGATCGCGAGCACCTCGACCGGCTCCACGCCCTCCAGCAGGACGGTCACGAACTCATTGTCGGTGAGTTCGCGCACCGTCCCGTTTGCCGACAGGGCCTTCAAGACGGGATTGGGGATCGTTCCGCGCAGCGTGATGGTGTCGGTATTCTGCGCGATGGTGTTGTTGAGGAAATTCAACTCGCCGACCTGGTCATAGATGCGGCCGTCCGTCAGCCGCAACCTGATGACTACGGCCCTGAAGCCACCACGGGTCGCATAACGGTCGCGCAACACGAGCCCCTCGCGCACGGGCACCGGAAAGGTGACATACATCGGGTCCTGGCTGACGATGGTGGTCAGCGTACCAGAGCTTGGCGTCACCACGTTGCCTTCGGTCACCGCCGTGCGGCCAATCTTGCCATCGATTGGAGAACGGATCGAGGTATAGTCGAGATTGATCTGTGACAGGTCGACCTGTGCCTGCGCGGCCTGAATCTGCGCCTCCAGACTTTGCTGGTTGGCGAGCGCGGCATCGTAAGTCGACTGCTGTCCGGCCGGTCCGCCGAGCAGCGTTCTTGCGCGATCGGTGGTCAGCTTGGCGTTGACGAGGGTCGCCTGCAATTGAGCAACCTGCGCTTTCTTCGAGGCGAGGTCAGCCTCGAACGGCCCGCGCTCCAGCTCGTAAAGAAGATCGCCGGTCTTCACCTCCGCGCCGTCGACAAAGTCGCGCTTCTCCAGAAAGGCCGTGACGCGCGCAACAACATTGACACGGTTGGTTGCTTCGATTCGCCCGAGGAACTCGTTCGACTCGGTGATCGGCCGCTTGACCGCCTCCATGACGCCGACCGCCGGAGGCCCGGGAGGCCCCCCCTGTGCGTTGGCCGCGGAAACGGCGACGGTCGCCAGCCCGCCCGCCAGCAAGATGCCCACCATCCGACCGAACGATTTCCTGGCATCTTTCATAGGTTCCGGTCCTTCGGTTCGCGGGTCTCCCGGAAAACGTAGCCGAGGCCGCAGCTTCTTTCGAGTGCAAAAGAGCTGCCCGGACGCGGGGCTTGACACCCGCGTCCGGCATCGCGACAGTTTTCACGAATTTGTGTGTATCAGCCGAGCGCGCGCAAGAACGCCGCGAGCGTCGGCCTGCTACGCCGCCTGCGTGCGTTCATGGCCGCGTCTTTGGGCGCTCATTCTTCTCGGCGGCCCGGCGCAGCGCATCGGCAAGCGCCCCGCCGCCGGATTGCGGCTCGGGCTTGCGCGGCGGCGACGATTTCGCCGAAGCGCGGGTATCGTCGCGCGACGACCCCTTCGTCTCCTTCTTGCCGCCGACCTCGTCGTCCAGGCGCAGTGTCAGTGCAATGCGCTTGCGGGCGACCTCGACCTCCAGCACCTTGACCTTGACGATGTCGCCCGGCTTGACGACCTCGCGCGGGTCCTTGATGAAAGTCTTCGACATCGCCGAAATGTGGACCAGGCCATCCTGGTGCACGCCGATATCGACGAAGGCGCCGAAGGCGGCAACGTTGGTCACGGTCCCCTCCAGGATCATGCCGGCCTTGAGATCCTTGATCTCCTCAACCCCCTCCTTGAAGACGGCGGCCTTGAAGGCGGGACGCGGATCGCGGCCCGGCTTTTCCAATTCGCGCAGGATGTCCGTTACGGTGGGAAGACCGAACGTGTCGTCGACGAAAGCCTTCGGCTTCAATTGACGCACGATCTCGCTGTTGCCGATCAGCGCCTTGATGTCGCTTTTGGTCGCCGCCAGAATCCGCCGCACCACCGGATAGGCTTCCGGATGCACGCCCGACGTATCGAGCGGATCATCGCCGCCATTGATGCGCAGGAAGCCGGCGCATTGCTCGAACGCCTTGGCGCCCAATCGCGGCACATCCTTCAGCGCCTTGCGCGATTTGAACACACCGTTCGCATCGCGATGCTGCACGATGCCTTGCGCCAGTCCCGGACCGATGCCCGATACGCGCGCCAGCAGCGGCGCGGACGCCGTATTGACGTCGACGCCGACCGCGTTGACGCAGTCCTCGACCACGGTATCGAGCGAGCGCGCCAGATGGGTTTCACCGAGATCGTGCTGATATTGGCCGACGCCGATCGCCTTGGGGTCGATCTTGACGAGTTCGGCCAGCGGATCCTGCAGGCGCCGCGCAATCGACACCGCCCCGCGCATGGTGACGTCGAGCTCCGGCAGCTCCTCGGAGGCAAAGGCGGAGGCCGAATAGACGGATGCGCCGGCTTCGGAGACGACGATCTTGGTCATCTTCAGATCCGGCAGGCGCTTCACCAGTTCAGTGGCGAGCTTGTCGGTTTCGCGCGAAGCCGTGCCATTGCCGATCGCAATGAGATCGACGCGGTGCGCGATCGCGAGCTTGCCGAGGATCGCCAGCGCCTCATCCCATCGCCGTTGCGGCTCATGCGGAAAGACCGCGGTGGTGTCCAAGACCTTGCCGGTCGCATCGACCACGGCGACCTTGACGCCGGTGCGATAGCCGGGGTCGAGTCCCATCGTCACCCGCGCGCCGGCCGGCGCCGCCAGCAACAGATCGCGCAGGTTCGAGGCAAACACGCGCACCGCCTCGGTCTCCGCTGCCGTCCACAGCCGCATGCGCAGATCGATATTGAGATGCACCTGAATCTTGGTGCGCCAGGCCCAACGCACGGTCTCGGCGAGCCAGCTGTCGCCAGGCCGCCCCTGCTGGGAAATGCCGAAGCGTTTCATGATCTTCAGCTCGTAGGACGAGGAAACGCCCGGCGCTGACGGCTGCGCTTCCGGCTGCATCTGCAGATCGAGAATCTCCTCCTTCTCGCCGCGGAACAGCGCGAGGATGCGGTGCGAGGGCAATTTGTGCAGCGGCTCGCTGAAGTCGAAATAATCCTTGAACTTTTCGCCTTCGGTCTTCTTGCCCTTGCGAACCGTCGACCCCATCCGTCCCTGCGACCACATCTCCTCGCGCAGCGCGCCCTTCAGATCGGCGTCCTCGTCAAAACGCTCGGTCAGGATGGCGCGCGCGCCTTCGAGCGCGGCGGCGACATCAGCCACTCCCTTCTCAGCGTCGACGAAAGTCGCCGCCACGGCTTGCGGATCATTTTGCGACTGCGTGAGCAGCATCTCGGACAAGGGCTCGAGCCCCGCTTCCTTGGCAATTTCCGCCTTGGTGCGGCGCTTCGGCTTGTACGGCGCGTAGATGTCTTCGAGGCGTCCCTTGGTGTCGGCGGCGAGGATCGCAGCTTCCAGCGCGGCATCGAGCTTGCCCTGTTCGCGGATCGAATTGAGCACGGCGGTGCGGCGCTCCTCGAGCTCGCGCAAATAGGTCAGCCGCTCCTCCAGCGTGCGCAATTGCGCATCGTCGAGAGCGCCGGTCAGCTCCTTGCGATAGCGGGCAATGAAGGGAACCGTGGCGCCGCCGTCGAGGAGCGTGACGGCAGCCTCGACCTGCTCGTCCCTGACCCCAAGCTCTTGCGCAATCTGCTGATGGATCTTTGCCACGCAAAAACTCCCACTGAACCACCCCGAAGCAACCGAACCACCGGCTGCGGGGGACGCCGCTTATGGACCAGGTTGGAATGATTCATCAAGCCAAACTGTGACGCAACCGAATGGTCCACAGGCGGGCGGGCTGCTGCGTGAAGTTCACCAATCATTTCAGGCCGTTCTCTGAGACGCCTCCCCGCAGCGGCCTCGAGAGACTGGTTGACTAGGACAGAGTGGCTTACCAGGTCCAGGCTGACAGCGGCTTTCGACAGCGATTTGAGCTCGGCGATCTGGGCGAAGTAACGAATCTGCCGGTCGAGATTTGCCACCGCTTCAATTATCCGCGCTCGGAGCCGTGGCGCGCAATGATCTGGTCGGCGACTTCGACGAGGTCCTTGCCGATATATTGCGGCTGCGCGGCCGTCTCCAGCACGTCATTGTTGACGCGCTTGATCAGCCCGGCTTCCTACCCGGCGCCCTGGACTCCGATCGTGTCCCAGGTGTGGCAGGCGATCATGCACATCTCGCCGGCCGACGCGCCGAGCGCCTTGGAGACCTCGGCATAGGCCTCGGGCGCCGGTTTGTGCCGCTTCGCCGTGTCGTCGACACTGAAGCGACGATCGAACAGATCGACAATGCCACCATGGGTCAGTTGCCGGCCCGAGATCGCGGCCGTGTTATCCGTCAGAGTGAAGAGGTGAAAGCCCGCGGATTTCAATTTTCGCAAGCCGACGGGAACGTCGGGGTATGGCGGCATGGTGGCGAAGCGGTCGGTCAACTCCTTGCGGTCATCCGCGGTGATCTTGACCTTGCGCGGCGACGCGATCTTGTCCAGCACCGCGCTGCTGATGTCGGTGAAGGGCACATAGACATCGGCAATGGTCAGCGCCTGCGAATAGGTGATGAGCTCCTGAAACCAGAGCCGCATAGTCCGCGGCTCGCCGAACAGGCGCTGGAAGATGGGCGTGACGGTGGTCAGATCGAGCAGCGTCTCGTTGCAGTCAAAGACAATGTTGCGGACGGTTGACATGATGGCCTCCTGTGGGGCTGCGGCTCAGGCGTGCTTCAGCTCGACGAGACGCGTCGCGATCTCGGTCAGCGTGGGGGCCGTGATCTGCGGCTGCTTCAGCCCCTTGACGATCAGGGGCGCGACGCCGGCGCGCTCGATCAGGGCCGCCGAGCAGCCGGCGGTGCGCGCACCGATGAGATCCCAGGGATGCGAGGCGATCATGCAGAGGTCGGAAAGCCCGGTACCCGTCGCCTGGGCGACCATCTGATAGGTCTCCCGGGCAGGCTTGTAACGGCGGACCGTCTCGGCGGTGAACTGCTGCTCGAAGAGATCAGCCAGGCCCGCCGCTTGCAAAGCTCCGGCGCCGGGCACCACCGGCGAGTCCGTCAGGGTGACCATGCGGTAGCCCGCCGCCTTCAGCTTGCGCAGGCTGTCGGGAACGTCCGGATGCGGCGGCAGCGTCGCGAGGCCCTTGCCGAGCTCGCTGACATCGGCGTCGCTGATCTCGACATTATGGATACGGCCAAGCATGCGCAGCACGCCGGCGCCAAGCTTGCCGAAGGGCGTGAACGTGTTGGTGAGGGTTGCCGACTCCGAATAGAGAATGGTTTCGCCGAACCATTCGTCGACCAGCGCGCCATTGCCGAACATCCGCTGGAATTGAGGCCGCAATGCCTGCAAATCCAGGAGGCTCTCGGCGACGTCGAAGACCAGCACCTTCGGCGCCCGGTCGAGCGCCTGAGCCTGAGCCGAGGTCGGACTCAAGAGGCCGGCAAGCGCGGTGGCTCCTATCTCGGCAAGAAGGGGACGTCGACCGATCAAATTGACATCATTCATGGCGCGGTTCCTTATCCAGGGTCGTGTCAGTTGCCCCCGCCTGCATTCTTCCAGCCGGCAGTCGGGTCAGCCGCGCTTGACATGACGGGCGATGACCTGATCGGCCACATCGTTGAGGTCGTTGCCGACGATATGCGGCTGTGGGCCTACGCCAAGGACGTCATTGCCGACCCGCTTGATCAGGGCCCCTTCCCAACCGGCCGCCACGGCGCCAAGCGTGTCCCAGGTATGGCAAGCGATCAGGCACATCTGCGAGGGGGTGGTGCCCAGCTCCTTCTCGACATAGGCGTAGGCCTGGCGCGAGGGCTTGTGATGCTTCACGCCATCCGCGCTGAAGCGCCGTTCAAAGAGGTCGACGATGCCGCCATGCTCGAGCTGGCGCGTTTGCACCTCGAGCAGATTGTCGGTCAGTGTGAACAGCCGGAAACCGGCACTACGCAGCTTCCGCAAGGCGCCCGGCACTTCCGCATAAGGCGGCATGGTCGAGAACTTATCGGTGAGCTCGCGCTTGTCCGCGTCGGTGATCTTGATGCCTTGTGTGTCGGCCATCATCTTCATCACGGCAGCACCGATATCGGTGAACGGCACGTAGCAGCCGGCGACGGTCAAGGCCGCCGAATACATGATGAAGTTGGCGAACCACAGCCGCATGTCCTTCTTGTCGCCGAAGATGCGCTCGAAGGTAGGCTCCATCGTCTGCAGATCGAGCAGCGTCTCATTGACGTCAAAGACGATCAGGGGAAGTGCGGGCATCAGCGAGCCTCCATTGTTTGTCCGGTCAGATCGATTTCACTTCGCCGCCATCGATGCGAAGCTGCGCGCCCGTCATCCATCGCGCGGCAGGAGAAACCAGAAAGGCCATCAGCTCAGCGATATCCTGCGGCTCGCCATAGCGGCCGACGCCGGACTTAGTCAGCAACGTCTGCTTGGCCTGATCGACGCCCACCTTGTGCGCGGCGGCCCATTTTTCGATCATCGACAGCCGCCGCCCGGTCATGACAGGTCCCGGCGAGACGCTATTGACCTGGACGCCGTCCTCGAGACCGCGGTCGGCAAAAGCCTTGGCGAGCGCGACGATCGCAGCATTGATGACGCCGGCGGCGGCGGCGGGGGCCGTCGGAATCTCGGCGGCATTGCCGGCCATGAGAACGACCGAGCCTTTCGCCGCTTTCAATGCCTCCCACGCGCGAAGCGTCAGTCGGCGCGCGCCATGAAGTTTCAGCGCTGCGCCCGCGTGCCACTGCTCGTCGGTCATTTCGAACAGATCGATTCCCGGCACCGCGCCGGCGATGTTCAACAGCGCATCGATCCGGCCGAATTTTGCGAGGGCGCGATCGACAACGCTTTCGGCCGCAGCCGGAGCCATTAGATCGATTTCGAGCGCGAGCGGTTCGGCCCCTTGTGCCCTCACTTCTTCTGCAACCTCGGAAAGCGCGGCAGCCCGGCGCGCGGCGAGCACGACGCCGGAGAAGTCGCGGGCAAGCCTGATCGCCGTCGCTCTGCCGATCCCGGAGCTCGCCCCCGTCACGATCGCCACCGCTTTTGACATTCCAACTTCCTTTTTTGTGTTCTCGAATTTTGGATGTCGGAACGTGGATCTCGTGAATGACGAACGACTTCCTTGGACGAGCAGCGGGCGCTTCAGCCCGCTTTTCGCTTGGCGTTCACGGCGCGCGGAAGAAATTCGAGGATGGCCTCGGCGATCTCCTCGCCATGGGTTTCGAGCGCGAAATGGCCGGTATCGAAGAAGCGTACTTCCGCTCCGGGAATGTCGCGCTTGAAGGCCTCGGCGCCGGGCGGCAGAAAAAAGGGATCGTTCTTGCCCCAGGCCGCCAGCAACGGCGGCTTGTGCTTGCGGAAGTAGGCCTGAAATTCCGGATACATGGCGACGTTACTCTTGTAGTCGCCAAAGAGATCGAGCTGCACTTCATGGGCGCCGGGACGCATCAGATAGTGGTTGTCCAGCGAATAGCCGTCCGGCGAGACCAGCGACGCATCCGACACACCGTGGGTGTATTGCCAGAACGTCGTCTCGGGGGCGAGAAAGGCACGCAGCGCCGCGCGGTTCTTCTCCGACGCGTCCTGCCAGTAGGCCCGGATCGGATTCCAGCCGTCGCTCAGTCCCTCCTCGTAGGCGTTTCCGTTCTGCGAGATGATCGCAGTGATGCGCTCGGGATGGCGGACCGCCATGCGAAGGCCGGTCGGCGCGCCATAGTCGAAGATGTAGACCGCAAAGCGAGCGAGACCGATGACTTCCGTGAACCGCTCGATCACCCCGGCGAGCTTCGCGAAGGTGTAAGTAAACTTGTCGCGGGGCGGCATGTCGGATTGTCCGAACCCCGGCAGGTCCGGCGCCACGACGTGGAAGCGGTCGGCGAGAGCCGGGATCAGCTCTCGAAACATATGGCTCGAGGTGGGAAAGCCGTGAAGCAGCAACAATGCGGGCGCATCGGCTGGGCCGGCCTGCCGGTAGAACACGTTGAACCTGTCAACATTGACCTTGCGGTATTGGATCTTCGTCATGATTGGTCCCTCACGCTCCGCTGGCTGAAAGCCTGTCCCCTCGCCCCGGTCTCGTCGGACTAGTTCGCCGACGGCTCCTCTCCGGTTACAGATGTACAAAGACGTGATCGCACCGGCGCGAACGCCGACGGCAGCTCATTTGAACTCCCTGCGATAAGCCGTCGGCGTCCAGCCCGTCGTCTTGCGGAAGGCGTTGCTGAACGAGCTGGTTTGCGCATAGCCGAGGCTGAGCGCGATTTCGGTGATCGACGTCGTTCCGTCCGCCAGCAGGAGCTTCGCGACCTCCATGCGCCGCTGCACCTGATATTGGTGCGCCGGAATCCCGAAGGATTGTTTGAACGCCCGGCAGAAATGATGAAGGCTGAGCCGGACCAGTTCTGCCAGCGTCACCAGGCAAACCTGCTCACCCAGATGCGCTTCGATGTAGTCGACGACCGCGCGCCTTTGCCAGCTGGCAAGGCCTCCGCGGCTCACGACCGGCTCGCGAACCACTTGCTGGTCTATGCGCGTGAGCTCATGGGCGAGCACGCCGGAGAGCGCTTCCAGATACGCCATACATTTGGCCTGGCGACTTTCGATGGTGTTCTTCAATTTCGACGCCGTCTCCCAGACCAGCGAATCCTCGAAATACACCCGCGGCTCAAAGCCCTCCGATTTAGGGAATGCCGCAGGGTCGAGATAGAGAAACGTCACGCGCGTGGAGGCGGCGGTCTCGTGCGATTCCCGATAGGCGCATCCCGCGGGCACGAACGTCAGCTTGTGAACGAAGCTGCGAAGCCGCGATGAATAGAGGCCGTCGATCGACGTCTCGCCGCCGGTCCGGACACCCTCATAGTACAGGGCGAGCAGATGCCTGTGACCCTGAAAGCAGAACTCGATCTTGCTGCCGGTCGGGACGTGAACACTTTCCGAAAACCACCAGTGCCAGCCGGTGCCGAGGCGCCGTACCGGTTCGGCAGGGGTTATCTTGACGGTCGGATGAACGAAGACATTGCCGGTCGATGGCCGCGCATTCGATGTCGTGCCTGCGGCAGCGTGATTGATCCGATCGGGGAGCCCCACCCTGTTTTCGCTGACGTTGGATGCGCAAATTGTCATCGCCGTCACCCTGTGCATGTTCACCTTCGACAATCGCGAGCTATTACGGTGAGGCCGTCGAGACCTGCTGCGGGTCGAAACAAGCGAGCACCTGATGGCAACGCCACCATGCGGGCAGCGGCCTACCCCTCACAATCTCTCGGTTGTGATGGCCGATCCCATACCTTGGTATGGGCAAGGGCGGGAATTACACCGTGATCGGAATTCTACCTGGAAGCGCGCGACAGGCCGAGGCCTCACCTCTCGATGTCGAGCGTCTCAGCCATCCGGGCAAGCGTTGCCAGGGACTTGGCTCCCAATTTGCGCATCAGGCTGCCGCGATGCATCTTGACCGTCACTTCGCTGATCGAAAGCTCCTGGGCAACCTGCTTGTTCATCAACCCCGAAGCCACCAGCGCCATCACCTGCCGTTCGCGGGCGGTCAGAAGCGCATACTTGTCTTTCAGCTGCGCGATGTGGGCGGTCTCAAGCCGACGGTCGCCGTCCTTGCGGATCGCGACGGCAACAGCATCGAGCAAATCCTGATTCCGTATCGGCTTGGTGAGGAAATCGACGGCGCCGAGCTTCATGGCCAGCACCGACATCGGAATGTCGCCATAGCCGGTCATCAAAATCACCGGCAATCCCACATTGATGCCGGCAAGATAGGCCTGCAGCTCCAGGCCGCTGGTGCCCGGCAGCCTGACGTCGAGCACCAGGCAAGCCGGCACATCGGGTAACTCCACTCTCAGGAAATCCGAGGCGGACGCATAGAGCGCCACGCGATAGTCCATGGACTGGAGCAAGTCTCCGAGCGACTCGCGAACCGCCTGGTCATCGTCGACGATGTGGACAAATGCCGCTGATGACATTCTCAATTGTTTCCCGTCATCGGGATGGACGGGCGGAGCGGGAGAATGAACGCGAACGTCGTGCCGTGCGTCTTGTTTTCTTCCACCCATAGACGTCCTCCATGGACAGTGACAATTTTCCGGCAAATCGACAGACCTAGGCCAAGGCCGTTTCCCTTTGTGGTGTAGAGCGCCTCGAAGAGACGCGCCTTGTTCGCGGGATCGATACCCACGCCGGTGTCTGCGACCGTCACGAGGATATGATCGTTCGCAGCCTTTGAACAGGCGGTCAGAACGCGGTTCCTCCCCTCGACCCCTGCCATGGCCTCGATGGCATTGCGCACGAGGTTGAAGACGAGCTGTTGAATCTGGACCCGGTCCGCCTTGATGGGTGGCAGCGATTTGCAGAAATTGGCTTGCAGCGTGACACCGGCGCGCTCCAGTTCCCGCTTCGACAGCAGAAAAACCTCCTCGATCGCCTCGTTGACATCGACATTGGTAAAATTGAGCTGCGCGTTGCGGACGAGCTGTTTCAGGCCGGAGACGACGTCATGCGCGCGCCGCGCTTCCTCGATCACACGCGTCGCGGATTTGCGCGCTTCACCGGGTTCGGGAATATCTCGTGCGAGCCAGCGCAGGCAGGCCTCCGCACTCATGATGATCCCCGTCAGCGGCTGGTTGATCTCGTGGACGATGGAGCCTGCGAGCTCGCCGAAGCAAGCCAGACGCACGGCGCGCGCAAGTTCGGTCCGCACGTCCGAAAGCGCCTGCTCAGCCGCCCTTCGCTCGCTCATATCGGTGATGATCCCTTCCAATTCGACGTCGCCGCTCGGTCCAACGTCGAGTTGTCCGACCGCATGCACATGCAGCGTCAGGCTGTCTCTGTGGACGACCCTGTACTCGTGGCTGAAGAGAGATTTGGTGCTCACCGCCTCCGCAACCGCCTGCTCCAACGCAGGCAGGTCATCCGGATGGATACGGCTCTTGAATACCTCGAACGGCACGGGGTTGACGCCGAGATCGATGTCGAAGATGCGGTAGCATTCGCGCGATGCCCGGGAAAGCAGCGTTCGCGTGTTGAAGCGATAGCTGCCCATGCGGCCGATCTCTTGCCCCTTCACCATCCAGCGATTGGTCTCGCGCAGCGCCTCGAAGAGGCGGACGGACTCAAAGGACACCGCCGCCTGCGAAGCGAGCATGGACATCATCCAGATGCATCTCGGCGTGAAGATCTCCTCGCCGCTCTCCGATTCCAGATAGAGGACGCCGATGGTCCAGTCCTGATGGACCAGGGGGATGCACAACTGCATTATGTCTTGCGAGGGCCGCTCGACGGGGTCGATCAGGGCCGAGCTTTCACGGCTCGCCCGCCTTACGACGGTTTCCTGCCGATGAAGGACCGTCTCGGCGATGTCGACCGGCAAGCGGAATGCGCCGGCTTCCGGCTGCGACGTGAAGAAATCGGCTTTCTCGCGGGGGAAGCTGGCATCGGCCTTGGCGAGCAGTTCGCCGCCTTCGCTGAGCAGTATTCCGCCTCGCGCCGCCCCCGAATAGCTCAGCGCTTGTCGGAGGAGCGTCTGGGCGAGGCCCTGATAGCTGGTCTCTTTCGAGATGATCTGAAACGCCCGGGCGATCAGCTCCAGCTCGTGCGCTTCGGTCTCAAGCCTCATGGCGAGATTTCTCGAACTGACGACGATCCTCTAGGCGTTCCGGCATAGCGATCGAAGACGCAGGCAGCCGCCCCGTCCGGCTTACCGGCGTCCGGCCCTTGCCGTGTAACCGGTATTGCGGAATTTGCCAAGTTACGATCTCGGGATGAATCCGCGGAACTGCCCCAGCTCGCGGATTCGTCAGCGAATTTTCCTCGCGGGATGTAACCAATCCCGTCTTACGTCCGAATATGCGGACGCCGCTACGTGGCCCGATCGGGCTGCCCGGCCCAGGAACCAGCCGCGTCGCGCAGTCGAAGCACCGTCAGCGTGTGAACCGAAATGAGACGGCCATCTCGATGCCTTGCCTCGATGCCTTGCCGACCGTCCTCGCCTCGATCTTTGAACGCGCCTGGTCCGTGCGGCCGCGGCGCTCATCGGCGCGCGCTCAAGGCCCGCTGTCGATGGGCTGCCTGTTTCGCCCGATTGCCGCACACCGACATCGAGCACCAGCGTCGCGCATGTCCCCGCGTTCGATCCAGAAAGAGCAGCGTGCAACGCGGCCCTTCGCAGGCTTTGACGTGCTGGAAGTCCTCATCACAGACGAGCTGCGCCATCGCGTTTGCAATCGGAAACAGCAAGGCGTCAGGCGATCGCCAGTGGCGTTGGGTTCGCCATACCAGTCCCGAAACCGGAGATTTGTCGCCCTCGCCCTGTACGGCATTCTTGCGACCGGTCTCACGAGGGACGACCTGGCCGAATTGCGCGTCCCGCATCAATACCCGGTTCAACGGCTCCAGTTCATGAAGAACCTTCGGCTTCAACGGCTTGCCCTTGTAGGCGTTGACGAATCCGCGAAACCACTCCCTGAGCTTGCGCGCCTGCGCTGCGACCGTATCGAACTCGCCCGGCACCGCTGTCTTGCGCAGCTCGGCAATGGCCTCTGGGGGCGCGAGGCCGGCTTGCAGGAGCCACGCGATCAGATCCTTGCCCGATCCGATCCACTCAACCTCTGCGTCCACGGGCGTCGCGACCGAATTCAGAAAATCCAAACCGGGAGAATCCGCGACGAAAATCGGCGCGGGACGCTGGTCCGCCATATGAATCACCTTCAGGCACGAACGCAAACTGTAACCGCCTATACCGCCTCTGACAAGTTAAGGGCAGTTAATCCCCCACGGCGCGCCTGACCCGGAACGAGTTCAACGCGAGAAAAGGTCAGTATCATGAACGCGACCAATACAAAACCGACGGTTGTAATGGTCCACGGAGCCTGGGCCGACGGGTCGAGCTGGATGAAGGTTATTGCCCTCCTGCAGGCTCGCGGCGTGGCGACCATGGCAGCGCCAATTCCACTGACCTCGCTCTCGGACGACGTTCGGGCGCTTGACCGGGCGCTGGAGCGAACCAGTGGCCCCCTTGTCCTGGCGGCGCATGCCTATGCCGGCGCGGTCATCGGCTCGACCCGAAGCGATCGCGTATGTGCGCTAGCGTTCATATCAGCCCTGGCACCCGACGAAGGCGAGTCCATCGCTGACGTCTTCTATCGCGAACCGCCGCTTCCGGAGGCGCCGCAATTGGCGCCGGACGCGCATGGATTCATCTGGATGCCGGATCAGGGATTTCCATCGGCATTCGCGCAGGACGCCTCGACGGATGAAATTGGGCTGTTCAAGGCCGTGCAGCGGCCCATCCACGTGGCCTGCATCCAGGAAAAAGCGCCGAGGCCGCTCTGGAAAAGCGTGCCGTCCTGGTACCTGCTTGCCAAGCACGACCGCATGATCAATCCGAAGACGCAGGAGTTCATGGCAGCGCGCATGAAAGCAGAGGTACACCGTATGGACGTCGATCATACGCCAATCGCAACCGCGCCCGACAAGGTCGTCAGCGTCCTCCTGGCAGCGCTGACCGCGGCCTCCGGCTAGCGCCGTCGCACCTTCGCGTTGTGCAGGCTGCTCCGCGCCGAGCAGCCTTTTTCATTGCGGCTTTATTGCTGCCCGACGCGAACGGCCCCGCGAAATATCCGGATCAGCAGCCGCGACAGATATGCAGTTTTCTGTCGAACGATGCGTCCTGATTCTCCTGCGTCGAATTGAAGTCCGTGATGCGCTTCTGGACGGCATCCTCTTGCGAAGAGTTCGGCATGAAGTCGTTGCCGCGTGGCTGCACGCGCACTGCCTCATCAACGGCTTGTGGCTTCGGTGAGGGCGTAGCGACGGGGGTTTGTGCCATCGCCGTCAAAGGCAGGATGGCGACCAAATAGAAAACGAAGGTTCGTGCAAATATGCGCATGCCAGCACTCCGAAACGATTTTGCGCGCCCCCCAAGCCCCGCGCATTGTCGGCCATTTTGCTGCGGGCCGCTGTTTCCGGATTGTGGCGATTGAGGTGACCTTGTTGGATTGCGCCTCGAAGTCACGGCGCCGATGGCGCAGCTTCGTGACGAGCGAGAATGAGAGAAAACAATTCCTTCTCGTCGGTCCACTCCGACACCGGAGTCCAGCCTCCGGCACGCAGCAGCAGGCGGGCGTCGCGCCGGCCATATTTGATACTGTTCTCGGTGTGGATGGTCTCGCCTCGCGACAAGACGAAAGGCCAGCCATCGACCTCGAAGCTGATATCGCTGATAGCTTCGAGATGCATTTCGATTCGCGTCTCAACGCCATTCCAGCGCGCGACATGGCGAAACGCATCTATGGGCACGGAGCCTGCGAGCTCCCGATTGATCCGGTGCAGCAGATTGAGATTGAATGCCGCGGTCACGCCCTGCGCGTCGTCATAGGCGGGCAGGAGAATATCAGGGTTTTTGATGCGGTCGATGCCGATCAACAACATCGCGCCTGTCCCGAGCGTCGCTGCCATCATCCGGAGTAGATCCACGGCCGCGGGCACCACCAGATTTCCGATGGTCGATCCCGGAAAGAAGCCGAGCCTCGGCGCGCCGTCGATCGCCGCCGGCAAGCTCAGCGCGCGCGTGAAGTCAGCTTTCACCGGAAATACCGGCAATTCCGGGAATTGGCGCGACAGCGCCGCTGCGGATTCCTTCAAGTAAGCCCCCGAAATATCGATCGGCACGTAGGCTGCGGGATCCACCTCGGAGAGCAGGATCGGCGTCTTGGCCGAGGAGCCCGATCCGAACTCCACAATGGCGCGGCCCAGCCCCGTCAATGCAGCGATCTGCTTGATCGCCGAGCTCAGGATCGATCGCTCGGTTCGCGTCGGATAATATTCGGGCAGCGCCGTGATCGCATCGAACAGGGCCGATCCGCGCCGATCATAGAGCCAGCGTGCCGGGATGGCTCTGGGTTTGACACTCAGCCCCTTGAGCACATCGGCGCGAAAGGCCGCGTCGACCTCGTTATGGTTCAACTGGCGTTCGGTCTGGCTGCGGAGCATCTACCAAAATCCTCTAAGATACGCTCGTCGTCACGAGACAAGGGCCGCCAGCTTCTTCAGGCCCCGATGGATGTTGACCTTGACCAGCGCCGTGGATTGACCGGTTGCGCCGGACGCGCCCGCGATGCTGAGCCCCTTCAGCTTGACCAGGCGGATGACGCTTTCCTGCGCGGGCTTTAACCGGCCAAGCAGATGATCCAGCGCCGCGGCGCTGATCGCGGCACCTTCATGATCCTCGACCGCGATGTCTTCATCGAGCGCGAGTGCCGAGTATCTGGACGCATCGCGGATGCGGTCGATCCATTTATACCGCGCGATCCCGATCACCCAGGCGCCGAACGATCGCGACGGTTCATAGGTATGGCGTTTGGCATGGATCGCGAGCAGCGTGTCTTGTCTGGCATCCTCGGCCGCGGGATGCGGGAGCCTGCGGGCATAGTACCGGCATAACCAGGCGTCCAATTCGCGGAGTAGCTGTTCATAGGCGTGGCCGTCGCCAGACCGCGCCTCCATCATCAGGCGGCCCCATCGCTGCGATCGCTGCGTCCAGCTCTCTGCTTGCACCGATCGAGCCGGCCGACGTGGCGGCGCCCGTTCCTCGGAGCACGACGAATTTTCTCCAGCCTCGCTCGAGAGGAGCGGTGGCGCGTGCAGCTTTGAGCCGACGGTGCCATGATCCTGAACGGGTTTCATTTGCGAAGGCTCCTCTCGATGTGATCAAGCAGGGAACTGATTTCGAATGGTTTTCTGAGAAGGCAGAGAGCGCCTCTCGCGGCAGCCTCCTGATCTAGCTGCCTGTCGGTCAGAGCCGTAATGAGCACCACGGGGGTGGTGTTGCCCTGTCTGCGGAGCTCGCTGAGGAGATCAAGTCCGCTCATCCCCGGCATGTGGACGTCGGCGATGATACAGTGCAGGCCAAACCGGCTCGGCGACATCAAGAATGCTTCGGCGGAGGTGAAAGGCTCGGCGCGATAACCCATGGAACGCATCAGATCGACCAGGGACGAGCACAGCGCCTCATCATCGTCGACAACTGCGATGAATGGGATCGCCACCGGAGCTAACTCCCGCGACGCGCGCAAATCGTCAAAACGAAATAAGGAAAACGGCGACCTTCCAATGGCATTCTGTGCAAAGCCACCTGCCATTCGAAGCCCGGAAAATTGCTATACAGCGTCGAACGGATCAACATGACATCGTCTCCCTGGCGGGTAACTCCACCTGGTGCCGAATGGCAGCGCAACGCGCCGGCAAACCATGCTTTCGCGGGCGTTCCCCCACAATCCCTCGATAGTGATAGTTGGACCCATACCTTGGTATGGGTTCTCCGGGCCGGGCCGGTTCATGTCGCTCGACAACAAGTCGAATTGAAAATCCGCAAGATCGAGCAACTTGCGATAACGGATGCGCAGCGCCGTCGCGACGGCTTTGTTACTGCTTGATCCGCGCAACCGGCGTCACCGGCATGTGCTCGATCATCAGAAGCGGGACCGCGCTCAATCGCTCGCATGGGCGCGTGCCGTATCGCATTGGAGCAGTTGAAATGGACCAGCTCATCGCGAAACTATCGAAGCTCGATATCGTCAGGGGCGACCTCGACTATCACCTCATTCGCGCGACGATGGTCATCCTGTTCTTCTTCTTCAGCTGCCAGAAATGGTTCGACTATGAAGCCCACGCGCTGGTCCCCTTCATCAGCCATGGTCCATTGATCTTCTGGCTCATCCCAGCATTCGGCATACGCGGCGCCGCCTTTTTTCTCGGGTCTGTCGAGTTATTGTTTGGCTGCATCATGTTCCTTGGATTCTGGAACAAGAAGCTGGGCGTCCTCGCTGCCCTGGGATCGTGTGCGACCTATGTCGGCACCGTCACCATCATCCCGTTCTTCCCGGAGCCCTGGGCGGCACCGGCCGGCGGCTTTCCGGCCGCAACCTTGCCGTTCCTGTTCCTGGTGAAGGACATCGTGCTGCTTGCTGCTTCGGTTTATCTGCTCAAGCAGGACATCCTGCGTGCCAGCAACACCGAGCGCCTTCATGAGATGAAGATTGTCCAGCGCGAAGCCACGCCATGATGCTCGAAGCCTGGCCTTTCGGCCGCCGGATCGCTCAGCCGCGCGCTGCGTGGCGGGCGATGAGCTGATCGGCAACGTCGCTGAGGTCATCGCCGACGATCTGCGGCTGAGGACCAACGCCCAAGAGGTCATTGCCCTCGCGCTTGATCAGCGCGGCTTCCCAGCCGGCCGCCACCGCACCGAGTGTATCCCAGGTGTGGCAGGCTACCATGCAGAGCTGCGAAGGGTCGACGCCGAGCGCCTTCTCGACATGAGCGAAGGTCTGGGGCGACGGTTTGAAGAGCTTGACGCTATCCACGCTGAAGCATCTTTCGAAGAGATCGGCGATCCCGCCCTGCGCCAGCTGTCGGCTCTGAACCTCGACCAGATTGTTGGTGAGGGTGAACAGGCGGAAGCCGGCCTCGCGCAGCTTCCGCAACGCCGCCGGCACTTCTGGATAGGGCGGCATGGTCGAGAATTTTTCCGTCAGCTCCCGCCTGTCGGCATCACTGATTTTGATCCCCTGGGTATCGGCCTGCATCTTCATTACGGCCGAGCCGATATCCGTGAACGGCACGTAAGAGCCGGCAACTGTCAGAGCCAGCGAATACATCACGAGGTTGGCGAACCACAGACGCATGGCGCCCTTGTCGCCAAAGATACGCCCGAAGACAGGCTCCATCGTGCGCAGGTCGATTAGCATCTCGTTGACGTCGAACACGATTAGTGGACGAGCGGGCATCGTACGTGGCTCCAGTCAGGCTACGGTAAGTAACTTGTCATACGACATCAGTCTGGTTACAAAACCGAGAGGAAGATCAATCCCGGCCTCGCCCGATATATCCAGTTCACGGATCGCCGCGCCTTGGTTACAAATCGGCAAAAGATTGCGCGTCCACCGTTTAGCGCGCGCTTTACAGGCAGCTGGCTGTGCCTGCAGC
>Ga0210410_10000407_pt1 | contig 49818 bp, 44 predicted proteins | sample IncBWC4MmetaG_FD_161058 | JGI IMG/M metagenome (GOLD analysis project Ga0210410, IMG submission 161058) | Forest soil microbial communities from Barre Woods Harvard Forest LTER site, Petersham, Massachusetts, United States - Inc-BW-C-4-M | ecosystem: Environmental > Terrestrial > Soil >...
CATCCGGAACTCGATGCGAAAGATTTGCGCAAGAGTCTGGCGAGTCCGCCGCCGGGCGCTCCCGGCATGAGCGGACCGCGCGCGCAACAGCCTGCTCAGCAACAGCCCCCCGCGGTGGCGCAAAATCAGCCGACGCCGCAGGGTCCGCAGCAGGTCACGCGGCCGAACTTCCAGACCAACCAGCAGGCGCAGTTGCAATCTCCACCCACGCCGAATCCGGCCAACGAGTTCAGCAAGTATGCGGGTAATATGAGCGCCGGATCGGCGATTCAGCAGGCCACGCAAGGAGCGGCCGACGCTCGCCGCAATGGGGGCGGTGGACAAGAAGGCGACTTCGGCCTGGGCAGGGGTGCGCACGGTCGCCCGCAGGGGGCTCTCGAAATTCTAAGCGACACGCAGGGAGTTGACTTCGGCCCCTACTTGCAGCGCATTTTGCAGGATGTTCGTGAGAACTGGTACCGCTTGATTCCCGAATCCGCGGAGATGAAGAAGGGTAAGCTCGCAATCGAGTTTGCCATCACCAAAGACGGCAAGATTGCGGACATGCGTCTGGTCGCCACTTCCAACGATGCGGCTCTCGACCGCGCCGCTTGGGGAGGCATCACGGCCTCGAATCCGTTTCCACCGCTGCCCAGCGATTTCACGGGACCATTTCTAGCCTTGCGTTTCCGCTTCTACTATAACCCCGACAAATCTGAAATGCAGTAGGCAGACTTTTTTGTATTGTCCCTAATCCTTCGCCGGGACCATCTTTGCCAGATCAATCTTCTTCCCATGCTGGCCAATCGCCGCCACAATCTCCAGGCCTAACGCCAGCGCCCGCCGCCCATCTTCGAGCGGAACCGAAGGGGCCGAGCGACTGCGAACAGCATGAAGAAAAGATTTCAGCTCGGCATGCAGCGGCTCTTCCGCCGCAACCGCCGGCTTACTGACGCCGATCTGGGGATTCACCGAGGGCATGGCGCCAGCCTTGTCACTCTCGCCCACTGTGAATACCAAAACTTCCTGCCGCCCGTAGTCGACCGAAATGTATTGATGCGGCTGAAAAAAACGCAGCTTGCGCACCCGCTCGGTCGAAACCCGGCTGGCTGTAAAATTCGCAACACAGCCTGATTCAAATTCGATGCGAACATTCGCAATATCGGCCTTACTCGAAAGAATCGGCAGGCCGACGGCGCGCACCTCTTTCACCGGAGATTTCACGCACGCCAGCACAATATCGAGATCGTGAATCATCAGATCGAGAACGACGTCCACGTCCAACGACCGTGGGGTAAACACGCTGAGCCGATGCACCTCAAAAAACATAGGCTGTGTGATCAGCGGCAAGGTCGCGCGCACGGCTGGATTGAAACGCTCAAGATGCCCAACCTGCGCCACTCGCTTGTGCTTCGCGGCGAGCGCCGTTAATTCGTCAGCCTCGGCCAGAGTAGCCGCCAGCGGCTTCTCGATGAGAACATCGATTCCAGCCTGTATCAGCTCACGCCCGGCCTCAAGATGATGCGCCGTAGGAACCGCGACTGACGCGGCTTGCAGGCCTCCGTGAGCCGCCAGCATCTGACTTACAGAAGAAAATGCCTTGCATCCAAACTCCGCAGCCGCGGCTTCCGCTCGTCCGGGGTCTGGATCGACTACCGCCGTCAGTCGAACGGCTTCGCCCTGCTGTTCAAGTTCTTTGTAGACGCGGGCATGGTTGCGTCCAAAGACGCCCACGCCTACTACCGCGACCGAGATCGAGCCTTGCGATGTCAGGAGGAAAACTCAGTGGCCGGTTGCCGGAACGAAATTGTAAACGGAATCGTAAGAAAGAGCATCAGGATAACTGCCTCACGAACATTGTGCACGAATCTCCGCATCCAGAAAGGACTCAATCGCCCCATGAGGACGATCCTGCTGCTCACCATCTCCAACATCTTCATGACCTTCGCTTGGTATGGACACTTGAAATATCGCCAAGTACCGCTGTACAAGGTGATTGTCATCAGCTGGCTGATCGCCTTCTTCGAGTATTGCTTTCAAGTCCCGGCCAATCGCATCGGCTCCTACGAATTCAGCGCCGCGCAGCTGAAGACCATCCAGGAAGTCATAACGCTCACGGTATTCGCGGTGTTTTCTGTCTTTTATTTGAAGCAGCCATTGCGCTGGAACCACTTTGCCGGATTTGCCATGATCGTCGGCGCCGTCGGAGTGATCTTTAAGCAATGGTGAGCGGCTTAGCGTGCGGCAGCGGCTTTCTTAAGAATCGCAATCTGACCCGCGTGATACAGCTCGTGCTGCACTACTCCGTGGAGCAAATGATAAAGATCGTAACGCTTGCCGGGGCAGCGAGTACGAAGCCGCGAGTCCGGTAATGCGGCGACTTTCCTAACCAGCGCATCGTGCGTGCGTTTCGTGTTGGCGATAGCTTTGCGCCATGCCGCCGGCGTTGCCAGGCGCACCTTCGGAAAATTCAGATCCCCGGTAGGTTGTGTCTTGGTTCCGTCGATGCGGGCGATGGCTGCCGCATCCCAAACTGCGATATGCAGCACCAATTCCCAAATACTGTGAACGTTGGGTAGAGGCTCACCAGCAGCGGTGGCCGCGTCGATATCCGCGAGCAGTTCGAGCAGGGACGGCCCATGCCACGCACTGCCATCGAAGGCACGGCGGAGTTGGTCAGCAATGCGAGCGGCTTCGTTGGTGCCGGTTTCAGATCTGGTGGCCATTTCTCACAGAGTCCTTTAATCGGCAGTGATCGCGACGCTAACTCCGTCGGCCGCCGCAGCGATCTTATCCCCATCCAGCAACAAACACTTCCCCGCATCCAAAGCCAGACAGCTTGCTCCAGCTGCCGACATTACTTCAATCGTCTTCACTCCGACGACAGGCACATCAAAGCGCATGTCCTGATTCGGCTTGGCAATTTTCACCACGGTCAGGGCGCGGCTCAGGGTGGACGCGTCGCCGTGCAACGACTGCATGATCCTCCCGGCGCGCTCGATGCAGGCGTCGGTGCCTTCCATCGCTTCGACGGCCACGCACGCCGATTCTGCGATCACCACAGTCTGCCCAATGTCATGTTTCGCCAGGTCGCGGGCGACGACGCGTCCGTATTCAATGTTCTTGCGCTCTTGATCGCTGGGCTGCCGTTTCGTCAGCGAACCCGGCTTCACAAGAAGAGGTTCGAGCAGCCATGTGGAATTCTCCAGTTTGATCCCTTCATCGGCCATTACCTTGGCCACCGCGCCAAGCAGCGAATCGGTATTGCGAGTCGTGAGTGAGAGCAGGAGCTTGGCCAGCTTCCAGTCGGGGCGGATGCTGGAAAAAATCTGCTTGTGCTTGACCTGTCCGGCCATGATGGCACGGCGAACACCCTCACGTTGAAAAAGTTCGATCAGCTTTGAAAGTTCTCCAAGCGACAACCAATGCACCGCCGCGGCCCTGTGCGATTCAATCTCCGGAGAGGCTTCTTCTTTTATCGCGGCAACTACCACGTCGTATCCCAGCGCGTGCGCTGCGTCGAGGACGAGAAATGGAAACTTGCCATTGCCTGCGATCAGGCCAAGCTTTTCATTCTGGGTAGACATTTAAAAGAAGACCAGCTCACGGACGAGGAAATCAGTCTAGCACCTGACCCATGGACGAAGTGGCTGCCGCTTTGACTGCCCAGCCGAGTCGAGGATATAAATCAACCACGAGCCGAGACCTGCATGCTTCAAACCCTCGAGGGTCAAATTGTTATGTTCAAACTTCGAATAGCAGCCTCCCTGCTGATCTTTGTCGCGACGGCAGTTCCATTATGGAGCCAGTCCGCCCCGACGGCCGCGCGTCCGACGCCACCAGTCCGCGATCCTCACGCTCCCGGATTCGTCACGGCGAAGGAATTGCCCGACGGCGCGATTCCTCCCGCCAACGCCGATGGTAATTTCATCATCGGCCCCACACATCCTTCCGATCCCGCATTCTCCGTGCAGGGCAGACTGTCCAACGGAACCGTCATCGAATTCACGATGGAGTCTTCCGCAAGCAAAATCTATCCCGGCATCGCGCGCGACCCGAATACTTTCGGCACTCCGGATCCCGCCAATCCTGCCAAGCTGGACGTGAACACCAGTCATCCCGCTTCCTACACCAGGAAAGTCGCCGTTTATGTCCCGAAACAATACGTAACCGGCAGCGTCGCGCCCTTTATTGTGAGCGCCGATGGACCTGACCTCCTGCTTTTTTCAGCGCTCGATACCCTGATCGCGCAACGCAAAGTTCCGTCGATGGTCGCCATCTCCATCGCCAACGGAACCGGAGATGCGCAAGGTAGCGAACGCGGCCTGGAATACGACACCATGTCCGGTGTTTACGCCGAGTTTGTCGAGAAGGAAGTCTTGCCGATCGTCGAAGCCCGCGCCCACGTGAAGCTCACGAAAGATCCCGATGCCCGCGCGACCATGGGATACAGTTCGGGCGGCGCCTGCGCCCTCATCATGGCCTGGTATCATCCGGAGTTTTACCACCGCGTCCTTGCCTACTCTGGAACCTTCGTTAACCAGCAGTGGCCCTGGAGTGCTCAAACGCCGCATGGCGCCTGGGGATTCCACGAGCACCTCATCCCAGACAGCCCGGCAAAGCCGATCAGAATCTGGATGGAAGTTGGAGACCGCGACCTGTTCAACCCCAACGTCATGCGCGACGGCATGCACGACTGGGTCCTCGCCAACGAGAATATGGCGAAGGTGCTCGCCGTGAAGGGTTATCACTATCAGTTTGTCTTCGCCCGAAATGCCGTCCACGTCGACCGCGCAGGGCGTGAGCAGACGCTGCCCGAGGCGCTTGAATATCTCTGGCAGGATTATCGTTCTTCGCCAGCCAAGAACTGAGCGCGAGGTGCAGGGGAACGGAAGTTACTTAATCACTCCCCGATCCGCCGCCTCAATGAAGCGAATCAGCATCTCGACATCTTCGCCGCGATCGGATGCCGTCTTCAACTTTTCCAGCGCCTGCGACGTATTCATCTTCGATGCCAGCAGGATTTTGTACGCACGATGAATCTTCGCGATGCGCTCTTTCGAGAACCCGCGACGCTCCAACCCAACTTTGTTCATGCCGTAGGCATGGACGTCACGGGCCGCTGACGTCATGGAAAACGGCAGTACATCCTGCGTAATGACGGTCCCGCCGCCGATGTAAGAATGCGCGCCGATGCGCACGAACTGATGCACCGGACACAGCGCCCCAACCACGGCCCATTCCTCGACGGTGACGTGGCCGCCCAAGGTCGCGCCATTCACCAGCATGGCGTGATCCTCAATCACGCAATCGTGCCCGATATGCGCGTACGCCATGATGAGCAAATGGCTGCCGACTTTGGTGAGCCCGCCGCCTGTGACTGTGCCGCGATTGATGGTGACGCACTCGCGAATCTCGTTGTGATCGCCGATTTCAAGGCGCGTCGGTTCGCCTTTATAAGTAACATCCTGCGGGGCCATGCCGATTGCGCAGAAGGGAAAGAACGCATTGTCGGCGCCAATTTTAGTTGGCCCTTCGATTGACACGTGCGAGATGAGGCGGCATTCCTCGCCCAGCGCCACATCCGCACCGATCACGCAATATGGTCCTATCTGGCACGAGGCCGGAACGGTCGCGCGCGGATCGACAATAGCCGTGGGGTGAATGTTCATGAAAGATGGGGGCTCAATCGACAAACGCGCGGCGTCCTCGGCCTCGCCAGTTCGGAACGTTGTCTATTCGCCTCCGCCGGTCTCGGTCGCGCGGCCTCGCGAACTGTCGATTAACTGGCACGACACCAGGGCCTCGGCCACGCGCCGTTCGCCAACGTAGGCGTAGCCCTGCATCTTCGCGGCTGTCATGCCCGGCACCGAGCGCCAGCCCTTCACTTCAACTTCGAGCCGCAATTGGTCGCCGGGGCTCACCGGTCGCCTGAACTTCGCCCGCTCAATGCCGGTAAACACCATCACTTTATCGTGACGGTCTTCCACTTCGGTCAGCAACAATGCGCCTCCGGCCTGCGCAATCGCTTCCACAATCAATACTCCCGGCATGATCGGCAGTCCGGGAAAATGCCCCATAAAAAAAGGCTCGTTGATGGTGACGTTCTTAATCGCGACGATCCTCTCCTTGCGCTTTAAGTCGAGTACCCGATCGATCAGCAAAAAAGGATAGCGGTGGGGCAGAATCTTCAGAATTTCGTGGATGTCGAGCACGGTCTTCTTCGCCTCAGGCGAGGCCTCAGTAACAGGGGCGCTCTCAGTCATGGATTCATCTCAAACGGCTTGAAGATTATACTGTACCGCGTCGCTCAGACTACCGTTCAGACGACTTCTGAAAGCGCGCCCGACAGGAGCACCAACCCACGAGATGCCCAGCAGGAAAACCACTCCCGCGAAAAAACGGTCAGCAAAAGTTCGCGCTGGCAAGAATCATCCCAGCCATCTATGGCGGCAGCGGTTACAACATTTCGAAGGCACGCGCGAGGCGATGGTCCAAACCGTTCGCGAACTCGTCGAAATCGAATCTCCCAGCGACGACAAGCCTGCTGTCGACAAGCTCGGGGCTGTGTTGGCTGAGAAATTCGCGTCCCTGGGCGGTGGAGTACGAATTCATCCGGCGCGGGATTTCGGCGATCATCTGCAAATCGACTTTCCTGGCGCAAGGAAAATCAAGCCGGTTCTGCTGCTCGGACACTTCGATACTGTCTATCCCTTGGGCACGTTGGCAAACATGCAATGCAACGTGTCGGGTGATCGCCTGCATGGTCCCGGGGCGCTCGACATGAAGTCGGGCATCGCGCTCATGTGGCACGCCATCGCTGCGCTGCAGGGCTGGAACGAGGGCCTTCCGCGTCCAGTAACGGTTTTGCTGGTTTCGGACGAAGAAGTCGGCAGCGTTTCCTCACGCCGAATCATCGAGACGCTGGCTAAGAAATCCGCCGCCGTTCTTGTGCTTGAGGCTGCCGCTGGCCGGAAGGGGGCGGTGAAAACCCAGCGCAAGGGCGTGGGCGATTACACGCTCAAAGTAAAAGGCATCGCGTCGCACGCGGGTCTCGATCCCGGCAAAGGACATAGCGCCATCGTCGAACTCGCGCGCCAGATCACCGCCATCGCGAATCTGAATGACCCTGACCGTGGACTCACCTTGAACCCCGGCGTGATCCGCGGCGGCACTCGCTCCAATGTCGTCGCCGCTGGCGCCTCGGTGGAAATTGATGTGCGCATCCGGAAGGCGCAACAAGCTGCTGCTCTCGACCGTAAGCTGCGTGCCCTGAAACCATTCGATAAACATTGCAGCCTCGAACTCGAGGGCGGCATCAACCGCATGCCGATGGAGCGCTCAGCCGGCGTCGTTTCCCTATATAAAAAGGCGCAGCAGATCGCGGAGCAAATAGATTGGAATCTCGAGGAAGCTTCCGTCGGCGGCGGGTCCGATGGAAATTTCACCGCTGCCATGGGCATCCCCACCCTCGACGGCCTGGGCGCAGTTGGCGACGGAGCCCACGCCCTTCACGAACACATTTTGATCTCAGAGTTGCCGCGCCGCGCACTGCTGCTGGCTGGAATGATTGAAGAGGCCTGAAATTATTCGGCCGCCAGGACCAGGAAGTAATCCATCTTGTCGGCCTTCACGAAATCGTACTGCTCCAGCAGTTTGTAGCCCGCCTGTTTCGCTTCGCGAATTACGATTTCGCGCCCGACTCCGTGATCTTCTCCGTTTCCATCACGATCGATGATCCCGATCTTCGCACCCGGACGGAGCGCCGGACGCAGGTTTCGTAGAAGCGTAACCGGCCGCGCAATCTCGTGATAAGTCTTGAGCATCAGCACCGCATCCACAGAAGATGCCGGCAACTGCGGATCGTCGGGCTTGCTCAAGATCGCTTTCACGTTCGGCAGCTTCTCCTTTTCGGCACGCTTCGCAATGTAGTCGGTCGCCTCCGGATTGATGTCCACTCCATACACCACGCCCGTAGCGCTAACCCGCCGCGCCGCCCGCACCGTGAACCACCCCGAGCCTGCGCCGATATCCGCCACGCTCTTGCCCGCCGAAATGCCGAGCACGTCCATGACGCGGTCGATCTGCAACCGCTCGTCCCGGCCTGCCGATTCAAAAATTGACAGATCCCCCGTGTACGGTTCGCTCGTCTTCCGTTTCTGGCCGCCGGTCGGCGACTGAGCGGTCGCATGAGTCGACGGCAAGAAGCTCTGCAAGCACAACAACAGAACGAATAATGAAACTCTGCGGCTTGGCATTCCGAACGACCTCCAGGAGGCGTGGCTCCTAAGCATAGACTCCGGGCACTGGCGGCGGTAAGCGGGTGCTGTTTGGTGTCACACGAACAGCACCTCTTTGACTCCGTCCCGCAGGTGGCCTAGACTTTTTGTAGGATGCTGCGATTGCCTTGAACGCAAGTATCTGGGTGGCTTTTTTAATGGGAGGTTCTTGTGGGAGAGGGTCTTTTTCAACCGTTGCATATTTTGCTGTTGATCGGCATTGCGCTTCTGGTTTTCGGTACCAGCAAATTCTCCGCATTAGGCAAGGGTCTTGGGGAAGGAATCCGCAACTTCAAGACTTCGATGAAAGAAGGCGAAGCTCCGAAAAAAGAAGACGAAGTGAAGCCGGAAGAAAAAGAGTCTTAATGCAGAGCCGAGCCAAAGCGCTCGGATGATCCGTCTCGTAAGAAAGCCGCCTTCTCTACTTCTCCCGCAGCATTTCGTAGACCAGCGCCACCGGCAAACCCACAACGTTGCTGTAATCGCCCTCAATGCGCGGAATCCAGCGCGAAGCCATGCCCTGAATCGCATAAGCTCCGGCCTTGTCCATCGGCTCACCGCTCGCAACGTAGATGCTGATTTCCTCTTCAGAAAGCTCGCCAAATGTAACCCGCGTTGTTTCGGAAGCGGTAGTCACCTGGGGATCGCCAGCCACTCCTGGTCTCGCGATTGGTCTGACGATACAAACTCCGGTGAGCACTTCATGCACGCGTCCAGAGAGCATTCGCAACATGCGCATGGCATCTTCGGCATCGCGTGGTTTGCCCAGGATTGCCTCGTCTATCACAACGATCGTGTCTGCGCCCATGACCGTCGCCGTCGGCCAGTTCCGAGATACGGTCAAAGCTTTTTCCCGGGCAAGCCTCTCTGCATAAGCCCGCGGTAATTCGCTGGGCAGGGGAGACTCATCAATATCCGCGGGCTGAACGGTAAATGGAATGCCCGCGTTGCGCAGAAGTTCCTGACGACGCGGCGAGGCCGAAGCAAGGACAAGCATTGAATCTTGATTCTTCTGGGGAACCGCAACTCCTGCAACTGAAGTCTATCGAATGCCGACCAACCCGCGTACGGACTCAATCAGCTTGGCCGAATCATAGCCGATGCCATCTTTGAATACGGTCTCAACGTTTTCAATGTCGTCGATTTTCTTCGAAGGATCGCCTTTGATCACAACCAGATCAGCATTCTTTCCCACCGCAATGCTTCCAATGCGATCCGATTCGCCCAGGTACTGGGCTCCATTCCACGTCGCGATGTGAATCGCTTCCAGCGGAGTGAATCCGGCCTCGACCAGCAACTCAACCTCGCGCTGATCGCCAAAGCCCGCGATCACTCCGCCCATGCCTGTGGGGTCTAGACCGGCCAGCAGCAGCCCGCCAGCCTGAACGAACGCGCGCTCAAATTCCTTTTCCTGTTCATATGACTGTCCCCAGGGGGCGGATCGCGACTCTCCAGTCTTGGGATCGTGAATCGGCAAATCCGCCCGCACCCGTCGTTCCAGGAATTGTGCACGTGCCTCCTGGGCCATCGCGTTCAGGACTCGCGGCTGCAGCGGCGCCTTATTTGAAACGAAAAGCTCAAACACCGGCAGCGTGGATGTTACCGCGACGTGATGGGAAACGAGGTCGCGAATCATTTCCTGGATGGGAGTATCGCTGACGCGCATCTTCGTCAGCTCATCAGCCACCGCCACCATGGAAGCGCGTGAGCTCACAGGGCACTGGTCGGGCTTTTTGCCGGAGAAAAACTCGGTATCGACTGTAATACCATGTTCGAGGTCGTCAATGCCCAGCGCAGCCGCCTCGCGGAAGCCGACCGAGCATAAGTGTCCCGTCATCTTCATTCTGCGGCGATGCGCGGCGTCGATCGCAGCCTTCAGCACGGCCCGCGAGATGAAGTTATAAGCCTTGAAATTGTCGACTCCTCGATCGGCCCAGAAATTGACCGTGGCCACCGCTTCCTCCGCGGTCTTCAATTCCGTCATCTGCGGAGCCCAGCTCCCTGGTCCCTCCAGATAAGGCCCGGTCACATGAATATGCGGACCCGGAACCTCGCCGCCCTCGATCTCCCTGTTCAGGGCAAGGTCCATATAGGGCTCGACGCTGCCCGCGGTGCGAATCGTCGTAACCCCGCCGGCCAGGTATAAACGCGGAAAGCTGATCGCCATCTCGTGGAAGATGGCATCGCCAGCCGGATAAAACATGTGATCGTGCATCCCCACCAGACCCGGAATCACGCTGTAGCCATGCAGGTCGAGCACCTGCGCATCTTTCGGCACATTCGCCAAAGAGGCATCACCCACTGACTCAATCTTTCCCTTGCTGAGCACGATCGTCTGATCATCGCGCGCCGCCGCGCCCGTGCCGTCGATTACTCGCACGTGCGTCAGTGCAACCACGGGCGCATCCACGCTCACGAATGCGTGAACTTCCGGTGTGAGCGTCTGCGCCGTTACCGGCGAACCAGCGGCTAAGGCAAAGGCGAGAGCTAGCATCTTCCGCATAAATCCTCCGCAGCAAAAAATCGAAATGGATGCGCAGATAAAATTCAGAACCATGTGCTCGCACGATATCGCCGGTACTCTTCACCGAACTTTCCCTCAAGCACCTGGGCTTCTTTGCGTGCGCGCCAGAGCTGCAAAGGAATGACCGGGACGAAAATCAGCAGCCAGACGGGGCGTCCCAGCACCAGAATCATTCCGGCAATCATGCACGATCCAAACACGTAAATTGGATTGCGAATCCTGGAATAGATGCCGTGCGTCACGAGCTGCCGCGCCTGCGCCGTAATCGCAAACGAACTTCCAAGCTGAAAGCGCGCAACCGTCCACAAGACAAAGCCCACTCCCAGCAAACAAATTCCCATGATCCGCCTGGTAGTCCACTCACTCGGCGGATGCTGCCAGATCGACACAAAAAGAACGGCGCCCACAAACAGCGTCAGGGCAATGTGTTTTCGGATCATCGGTTCAACTCGGAGACGAGCGTAAACCAATGCGGAATTGATGGCAAGGTTTGCAATATTCACCGCCTGTTAGAATGAACATTCGCCTGCTTTCATCATGGATTCCCAGCACATTCGCAACTTTGCGATCATCGCGCATATCGACCACGGCAAATCCACGCTGGCGGACCGCCTCTTAGAGATGACCGGATCGCTCACTGCGCGCGAGATGCAGGCGCAGGTACTCGACTCGATGGACCTGGAGCGCGAGCGCGGCATCACCATCAAAGCCCACGCTGTTCGAATGGTGTACATCGCGCAAGATGGCCAGACCTACCAGCTCAACTTGATAGATACTCCCGGCCACGTGGATTTCTCTTACGAAGTCTCGCGTTCGCTGGCGTCGTGCGAAGGCGCGCTGCTCGTGGTTGATGCCTCGCAGGGAGTCGAAGCGCAGACCCTGGCCAATTCTTACTTGGCGATCAATCACGGGCTGGAAATTATTCCTGTGATCAACAAGATCGACCTGCAGAGCGCCGATATTCCTCGCACCAAAGAAATGATCGAAAGTGCGGTTGGGCTCGATGCCACCGACGCGGTCCTGATCAGCGCCAAGACCGGGCAGGGCGTTGCGGACGTTCTTGAGGCCATCGTAAAGCGTGTGCCGCCGCCGAAGGGAAATCCCGACAACCGGCTCCAGGCGCTGGTTTTCGACTCCTGGTTCGATCCTTATCGCGGCGTCGTCGTTCTCACCCGCGTCTTTCAGGGGACCCTTCGCAAGGGACAAAGAATTCGCCTCTGGTGGAACGGCACCACTTTCGACGCCGAAACTCTCGGCGTGCTCACGCCCAAGCCCGTAGAAATCGACGAACTCGTCGCCGGCGAAGTCGGCTTCATCATCGCCAACATAAAGAATGTCGCCGACACGAAAATCGGCGACACCATCACCCACGACGGCAATCCCGCCATCGAAGCCCTGCCCGGCTTCGAAGAAATCAAGCCCATGGTTTTCGCCGGACTCTACACCGTCGACTCCCACGAGCACACCCGCCTGCGCGAAGCCCTGGAAAAGTTACGCCTGAACGATTCGTCCTTTTTCTTCGAGCCGGAAAGTTCCGTCGCCCTCGGATTCGGCTTCCGCTGCGGCTTTCTCGGCTTGCTTCACATGGAAATTATCCAGGAGCGCCTCGAACGCGAGTTCGGCCTCGAACTCATCACCACCGCCCCCGGAGTGCGCTACAAGATTTACAAAACCGACGGCACCATGGTCGAAGTCGACAACCCTTCGCGCTGGCTCGACCCCAGCGAGATCGCCAAGATCGAGGAGCCCATCATCCTCGCCACGATCCTCACCAACGAAGAATACGTCGGCGGAATTCTCAAACTCGTCGAAGACAAACGCGGCAAACAAAAAACCTTCGAATACGTTAGCTCCTCGCGCGTCATGCTGCACTACGAATTGCCGCTCAACGAAATCGTCCTCGACTTCTACGATCGCCTCAAATCCGTCTCCCGCGGCTACGCGTCCCTCGACTACCACCTCGCCGACTACTGGGAATCGCCCATGGTAAAAATGGACATCCTCGTCGCCGGCGAACCCGTCGACGCCCTCTCCATCATCGTCCACCGCGACTTCGCCTATGACCGCGGCAAAGCCCTGGTCTCAAAAATGCGCGAACTCATCCCCCGGCAAATGTTCGAAGTCGCCATCCAAGCCTCCATCGGCGCAAAAATCATCGCCCGCGAAACCGTCTCCGCGATTCGCAAAAACGTAATCGCCAAATGCTACGGCGGCGACATTTCCCGCAAACGCAAACTCCTCGAGAAACAAAAAGAAGGCAAAAAGCGCATGAAGCGCATCGGCCGCGTCGACATCCCCCAGGAAGCGTTCTTAGCGGTCCTAAAAGTCGGCGAAGACAGCAACTAGCGGAGCGACGGACGCCCTCGTCCGTCCAGCGAGCGCAGCTCGCGGGTTTTGAGGGTAATGGCCCGTTCTCAACAGCTACCCGACGTCTGGTGCATAATGTCGGTTGGGTGATCCTGTGAGCCGGACCCGAAAGGATTCAAGAAGAGCCACGAACAGGGTCCTCGAAGTCGTCAGAATGGACGACGGCACATTCGGCCTCTCCCTGAACGGAAAACTCGACCGAGAACGCATCCCCGAAGACGGGCTAAACGAGCAGCTTTGTGTCCGCTTCGGATTTTGCGGGGAAGAATACGACTCGATTCTGCACGAACTAGCTGAAAACGGCAGAAAGAAGCTCTTCCTCTAACTCCTTCTGAGCGTAATGCCTGTTTACGACACCTAGTGGGCCTGGGAGCCGCTGGAGAAAATCTTACCTTCGCCTTTAACGGCCCACGACTTGCCCAGGGCCACCTTCTTGTTTTCGATGCTGTAAGGGTAGATCACTATGATCGACATCCCTCCACGATGATCGAGGTTCACAGCAACTGCATCCGTTTTTTTGCTTTGACCGGGTGGAATCGTTCGGATGTCATACACGAGGGCACAAGCCACTATTGTGCCCGCCTGCGCTTGGCGTCGAAAAGCTCCCCGAAGCAAGTCAATCGTCTCTTGGGATTTCGGATGCTGGTCGCCAGTGTCGCCCCCAACGGCAGCGATCTTCCCGTCGCCGTTCACAGTCGAGCCGTAGGGGATAAACTCTCCGTACTTCATCAGCATTTGTTCTGCAAAAGGCATGACGGCTGACAGCAGTTGTTCGAGATCGTGCTTCTGGCTCCGCTCGTCGCTCTCCGCTATCAGGGACACGCTTGGAGGGTAGCACGGCTTTCGAAGTGAATGGTCAACGTAGCATCGCCACCTCACTCCTCGCCCGGCTCTCGTTAATCTCTCCCGCTTTCACCCGAATTTCTCCATCGGGTGTATCCTTTTCCAACTATGCGCAACCTAACCACTGCCCTGCTCCTGTTCGTAACTCTCGCTGCCACAGCACTCGCTCAACAGCCCGAGTCCAAGCCCGCCCCCAAGCCCGCCCCCAAGCCCGAAGACACCGAAGTCTGGCAGCCCGAGCCCAAAGTCGTTACTCCCGGCGCCACGCCAACCGCCGCTCCCTCCGACGCCACCATCCTCTTCGACGGCAAGAATCTCGACGAATGGGTTTCCGCGCAAGATAAAGATCGCGGCTCTCCCGCCAAGTGGACCGTCGCCGCCGGCATCCTCACCGTCGACAAGCCCGCCGGCAACATCGAGACCAAGCGCAGCTTCAAGAATTATCAGCTGCACATCGAGTGGAAGATTCCCGAAAACGTCACTGGCTCCGGCCAGTTGCGCGGCAATAGCGGTGTCTTTCTCGCCTCCACCGGCACCGGCGATGCCGGCTACGAATTGCAGGTGCTCGACAGCTACAACAACAAAACCTACGTCAACGGCCAAGCCGCCAGCATCTACAAGCAGGCCATCCCGCTCGCCAATCCAAACCGCAAGCCGGGAGAATGGCAGAGTTACGACGTGGCTTGGACCGCGCCCACCTTCAACGCCGATGGCTCGCTGAAATCCCCGGCCTACGTCACTGTCTTTTTCAATGGAGTTCTGGTTCAGAACCACTTCGAGCTGAAGGGCGAGACCCGTTACATCGGCGCGCCCTTCTACAAAGCCTTCGACGGCGCGCCCATCAAGCTCCAGGCCCACGGCGACCCCAGCCCGCCCATCAGCTTCCGCAACATCTGGGTGCGCCCGCTCAACTGATTCTTAAATGGGACTGATTCTTAAATGGGAATGATCGAAGGTTTCGCTGCCTGAAGCCGGCGGATGAGCCCGGAACCGCTCAATTCCGCCTGAAAGCCAGCGCGCCCGAAGCCGGAAATGTGCAAATCTCAAAAACGAGCGGCGCTCGCGGGCGTGTCCAGTACAACTATGTTAATGTTTTGTAAATTGCATAACTGGTTACTACTCATGGATTTAAAGGGCGGAAAAGCTCGCTTCCGAATCTGATCACGCGCTTTTGTCAAGCCAGAGTTTGAACCTGTCTTTCAATTCCACAATATTTTCCACAGGGGCAAATCGAATTCCTGTGACCTCGCGCAAATCCAAGTTCTAAAGGTACTTACGCCCACTCTCTACAGTATTTCCTGTACTCCCGAAGCTACTCCTCGCCTGCGAAGCCGCCTTCGGCGAGCGACTCGAAGCGGGTGCAGTCTTTCAGGAACGCCATTTTCACCTTTCCGATTGGACCGTTGCGCTGCTTCGAAATGATGATTTCCGCCTTTCCCAGCAAGTCCGGATCGTCCTGCTTATAGACTTCCTCGCGGAAGATGAACATTACTAGATCGGCATCCTGCTCGATCGATCCCGACTCGCGCAAGTCGGCGAGTTGCGGACGATGATCGCCGCCGCGGCTCTCCGGCGCGCGGCTCAACTGCGAAAGCGCGATCACCGGAACCTGCAACTCTTTCGCCAGTGCTTTCAGTCCCCGCGAAATCGCCGATACTTCCTGCGTACGATTTTCAAAGCGCTTGCCCCCGCCCGACATCAGCTGCAAATAATCGACGATGATCAGGTCGAGACCGCTCTGCGCTTGCTTCAGGCGCCGGGCCTTGGCCCGCATCTCGCTCAGAGAAATGCCGGGCGTGTCATCGATGAAAATCGGAGCATCACCTAGATCACCCAATGCGCGCGCAATCTTCCGCCAGTCGTCAGTGAAGAGGGTTCCCGTGCGGAACTTGTGTGCGTCAACTCGAGCCTGCGAGCATAAGAGGCGCTGTACCAGCGCCTCGCGCGACATTTCTAGCGAGAACACACCGACTACTTTTCTATCTTCGATCGCAGCATTCTCCGCAATATTCATCACGAACGCTGTTTTGCCCATCGAGGGCCGCGCCGCAATGATCACCAGATCTGAGCGCTGCAATCCGCTCGTCATTTCGTCGAGATCACTATAGTGGGTCTCTAGTCCCGTAATACGCTGGCCGCGCTGCATCAGCGCGTCAACCGACCCAAACGATTCGCGGACAATTTCCTTTACTCCGACAAAGCCGCGGCCGATGCGCTTCTCCGAGAGCTGGAAGATCGCAGCCTCCGCGTCGCTCAGCACATCTTCCGCCAGATCGGATTGATCGGAAGCCCGCGCGATGGCCGTGTTGGCGGCGGAAATCAGCCCGCGCAGCAGCGCCTTGTCGCGAACAATCTTGACGTAGTGCTCAATGCTCGGCCGGTCCGGGACGCCATCCACCAGGCTCGACACGTACGCCACATCGCCGATTGCCTGCAGATCCTTATTTCGATCCAGTTCGTCGATGAGCGTGATCATGTCGATCGGCCGCGACGACTCCTGTAGATCGACCATGCGCGCATAAATGCGCCGGTGTGAATCGAGAGAAAAATCTTCGCTGCGTAAATGCTCTGCGGCCTGGTTGTAGGCAAAGTTATCGAGCAGGATCGCGCCCAGAATCGAGCGCTCGGCCTCTACATTCGCCGGAAGCGTGCTGATCGTGTATTCGGAAGTTGCCAATGCTCTCTCTCGCTGCGCTGACTGATGTGCAGAACGAACACTAGCCGCATTCGGGCTGTGAATGCGAGGAGAGCCCGTTGGAAAACGCGGCCCGAAATAGAAAAAGTTGGTACGGATTTTTGAAGACCGCCTCGGATCCTAGGCTGTTTCGCCATCTGTTCGCCAATGATAGTATACTCGCCCGTATGTCGTGTGAAAACAAGAGCTGGCGGAAACGTCTGCGAAGCTTAGGCGTTCTCGGAACGGCGAATCTATTTAAGGGTGGCTGTGACCCACGGAAAAAAACAGAAGGACGACAAGTATAGCCAGCGTCAATCCCTCGATTGCGAGTGCGTAGACCGTCAGTCTCTTCGGGCGAGGGAATCGCGCAAACAGGCGGCTCATGCCCATCCCGAAAGCCACCAGCGGCGAAGCGAATAGCCGAAACATGCAGGCGAATCCCAGGATAGAGTTGCTTTGGCTCACGGCGGGAATGCTGATGATGGCAACCGACAGCGGAGCGGTCAAACTGATTCCTACGAGAGCTTTTGAATAAATGGTGTAAGCGGTCTCCGATTTCCTTGTTACCAGCACAAGGAAGACGGTGACCACCAGCAGCATGCCGACGATGAACAGCTCAAGGATCAAGTCACCACCGGCCCACATCCCGCTGTAGGCCGCAGCATCGGCTGGGTGACTCGCATATGCAAGATATCGCACAACCACAAGGGCTACCGCGATCGCGAGGACAGCGAAATAGCCAGACGCGACCAACGACAATTGCGCATTCCAGGGAATCCGCTTCACGAAAACATTCTAGCGGCCTGATGCAGGCATCTTGCGATGACCGAGGTAACGTCAAACGAATCATAGAATTCGATTTACTTAGTAAGAGGGGAAACGATTTTCGGGCACCAAAAACAAATGCGGCCCGGGCCAGCCACCCGAGCCGCATCGTTTCGTGTGAGTTTCTGCGTTGCCTTGTCACCGCTGGGCGGCGGAATGACGCTCTCGGCCCGACAGCGTTCTTGCGAACGCCGCTTTTGCCAAAAGCCCAGTTGCCGGTTCGCGATCTCGCGATCTCAAACTGCAACCTTTGCGGTGGCCAGCGGCCCTTCCTGCTCAAGGAGCAGGGTGGGGGAGGAGGCCGCAATGCCCGGGCAACCAGTCCGCGCTTGGCGCGTTTCCAGTTCGTCCCCCGGCGATTCACCCTCGTAAATCACCGGCTGCCGCTAGCTCTGCCACAATCATCCAGCAAGTTCAGAAACACTCACGTTTTCGGTAATCCAACTCTGCGGCAGATCGTCGTCGCCCGCAACAGAAAAACCTTGCACACTTGTGAACAAACTGTGGACGTTGAGACTTCCCTGTGGATAGTTGAGGAAAACTAAGGCAAATCGTTCTCGATCAATGAAAGTCTCTTTAAAATAATCAGCGGAGGGCTTACACCCAGGCGCTGATAAGATGTCCCACCGCTCCGCGCACACTCAGCCCGTCGCTGCGATCTTTGAAATAGCGCTCGTTGAGTTGTCCGCGTCCCAGAAACTCGGTGCGGTCGAAGCCGAGAGCAGAAAGCTGTTCCTGCAATTTCGGCGGATCGAAGAATAGTTGAAACGGCTCTCCGTAATCGGCGACGCGTTTCGCCAGCGCCTCGAACGCCTCTCTTTGTCCAGCGTTCAACAACTCCGGATCGATGGCAAAGTCGAAGACCACCCCGCTGCCCTTCGGCCTTTTGGCGATGAAGGCCAGCGTGGTCATGCAGGCTTCGCGCGTTAGATAGGGCGTTACGCCCAGCCACGAAAAGAATGCAGCCGCATTCATCTCGAACCCTGATTGCTCAAGACCTTCGGTGAGACTCCTCTCTTCGAAGTTCACCGGCACAAAGGCCAGAGCCGACGGAATCACAATGCCCGCAGCCTGAAGCTGCCCGCGCTTCCACTCTTGGGTATCGGGATGATCGACTTCGAAGACTCGCAGCTTTGGATAAGGATTCCGATAAGCGAAAGTGTCGAGCCCCGCACCCAGCACTACATATTGCTCAACCCCCTGCGCGACCGCATGTGCGAGTTCATCTTCCGCAAAGCGGCTGCGTGCCGCCATAAAGGCGCGAAATCCACGCGAAAAGCCATGAAGCTCTTTGGGATCAGAACGCAGCGCCGCCTCGGCCTCCGATCCAATGATAGCTAGCGCCAGAGGATCATCCAGCACGCGCGGATCGTCAAGGAGTTGATGCGCCGCCCGACGAATGGCTACCCGTCGCGCAGTCTTGCTGAATTGGCCTTCCTGCATGAGATGCTTGGAAAGGGCGCAGCTCCAGCCGCGCCGTACCGCTTGCTTCAAATAACCGCTTCGGCTCTTGAAGCCAAAAATCGCCACTATCTCAATCCACCGAACTCGCCTTACACTGCTCGCACGGACACACATCCCGCAAATACTTCCACGAATAAATGCCGAGATCGTGCGTATCGTTCCAGGTGAACTTGATGGCGTACCGTCCCACACCCTCCGCCGAAACGACCCGGGCGACAGCCTTAAACATGGGCAGCGCCCCCGGAGCGGTTTTCTCCGGCTCGCCTGCGCGGCGTCCGGCCTTTTCACGCTCGTCGTTGCACAGGGCACAGGGGCAGGCGTCCCGTAAAAAGATGAAACTGTAGTGCGAAAAGTGCCCGTCGCTCCACTCGATGTCCATGCCCGTGCCGGTCGTAAGATTCACCTTCACGGACTTCGGATCGGTGGCCGCGGTCGGTGACTGTAGTGGAGACTGCATGAATCAAGTATCGCATGCGGACGATTCCAGCGTCCCCATACTCGACCAGGGGTGCGTAGTGGCTCAATTTGAATTTCTCCGCGAACTTTGCGGCCCTTCTCTGCGAACTCGGCGGTTAGAGGGCTTGCGTCCGTGGCACAAATCAAGGACCCTACCGCAGAGGACGCGAAGAAACCCCGCGGAGTTCGCGGAGAACATCAAAATTGAGCCACTACGCAGGGATGAGACAGGTTGCGGGAATTGCGCAATTTCCTGTAAAATCAAGCTTCAACTTAACGAGATCAGAACTGGTCTGGGAGCAGTCATGTCACAACAGTGTGAAATCTGCGGCAAGAAGCCGCAAGCGGGAAACCACATCAGCCACGCCCACAACGTCACCAAGCGCCGCTGGAACGTCAACTTGCGCCCGGTGCACGCCAGAGTCAACGGGCAAGGGAAACGCATACGCGCGTGCACCTCGTGCATCCGCAGCGGCAAAGTCACTAAAGCATAAGACTTTAGGCGCAGAATCGCTCAGGCAATCTTCCGGTTTCTGCCCCACTCATCTGCCCTTAAGCTCTTACTACTCCAGCGCGATCACGTCAATTTCCACCAGCACATCCTTTGGCAACCGCGCCACCTCGACCGTTGACCGCGCAGGCGGAGCAGAACTGAAATATTTCCCATAGACCTCGTTCATGGCGCCGAAGTCGCTCATATTCTTGAGAAACACTCCGCACCGGACGACCTTCCCCAGCCCACTTCCCGCCGCTTCTAAAATCTCCGACAAATTCCGCAGCACGCGGTCGGTCTGCGCCGCCACGTCTCCCGTGATCACCTGCTGCGTCGCCGGATCAATCGCGACCTGCCCAGAGACGAAAACAAATCCGTTCGCCTTGATGGCTTGTGAGTAAGGACCGATCGCTTGCGGTGCATCTTTTGTGGAAATGACTTCGCGCATAAGAATCTCCGCCGCTGATTAACGCAGATGCACGCAGATAAAGTCAACCGGCGATCAAGACTGGCAGCCGGCAACTGGATGCCGGTAACTGTGTATTCTAGATTTTCTGCAGCCGCTGCACTTCATGCACGCCCGGAATCTTCCGTAGGCTGGCAATGATCTGCTCCAGATGTTTCAGATCCGCAATATCCAGAACAATCTCGACGCTGGCCTGGCTGTTGGCGGTGTGCGCCCCAATGTTGCGGATGTTGCTCTTGGCGTCGCCGATCACCCCCGTAATATTCTTCAGCATGCCAAAGCGATCGTCGCAAAACACCGTCAGCTTCACCGCATAAGCCGTCGGCGTAGTCTCGTCCCGCGCCCACTCGACATCGATCCGCCGCTCCGGCTCGTACATCAAATTCGTCACATTCGGACAGTTCATCGAGTGCACGGCCACGCCCTTGCCCCGCGTGATGTAGCCCACAATCCCCTCGCCGCGGATCGGATTGCAACAGCGCGCGCGGTAGACCAGCATGTCTCCCTGGCCCTTGACCGTGATGGCATTGTGATCGCCGAAGACGCGCCGCACCACGCTCGCGATGGCACCCGGTTGCGAAGTCAGCCCCTCGGCTTCAATATCTCCCGCAATCGACGGCGTCGTTCCCGCCGGCAACAGCCGCGCCAACACCTGCCGCGCCGAATACTTCCCGTATCCAATGCCGGACATGAGATCGTCGACCCTGCCCAGCCCGTACGCGGCAGCGGTCTTCAGCAATTCCTCGTCCTTGATTTCCTTCAGTGCAATGCGATACTTCTTCGCCTCTTTCTCAATCAGCTTGCGGCCGATTTCAATCGCGCGCTCCCGCTGATGCAGATTCAGCCAGTGCTTGATCTTGTTGCGCGAACGCGACGACTTGACCAGCCCCAGCCAATCGCGGCTGGGCTTGTGCCCCGGCTGCGTAAGAATTTCTACGATGTCCCCCGAATGTAGCTTGTGCCGCAGCGGCACCATGCGCCCATTTACTTTCGCGCCGACGCAGGTGTGCCCAACTTCCGTATGAATCGTGTACGCAAAATCAATCGGCGTCGCGTCACGCGGCAGCACCACAACTTTGCCCTTGGGCGTGAACGTATAAACTTCTTCGGGATATAGATCGACCTTCAGCGTCGACAAAAATTCGTTCGGATCGCTTACATCGCGCTGCCACTCCACCACCTGCCGCAGCCACGCCAGCCGCTGCTCGTCCTGCGCCGACACCGGACCGTCCTTATATTTCCAATGCGCCGCAATGCCTTCCTCGGCCATCTTGTGCATCTCTTCGGTGCGAATCTGGATTTCAAACGGCGTGCCATCTTCCGTAATCACCGAAGTGTGCAGCGACTGATAAAAATTCGGCCGCGGCATCGCAATGAAATCCTTGATGCGCCCCGGCACCGGCCGCCAAATGTTGTGAATAATTCCCAGCACCGCGTAGCAATCCTGCAACGAGCGCGTAATCACCCGCATCGCACACAGGTCGTAAACCTGATCCACAGAAATGCGCTGCTTTTGCAGCTTCTTGTGAATGCTGAACAGCCGCTTGATGCGGCTCTCCACCCGCGCCTGTATCCCGGCCTCTTTCAGCTTGTCGGTGATAACCACATGCGTCTTCGCCAGAAACGCCTCACCCTGCTTGCGCCGCGCATTGACCGACTTTTCCACCTGCTCATATCCCAGCGGATCGAGAAAGCGGAACCCCAAATCTTCCAGCTCGCCGCGAATCTTGCCCATGCCCAGTCGGTGCGCAATGGGCGCGTAGATCTCCAAAGTTTCTTCGGCGATCTTGTGCCGCCGCTCCGCTGGCAAATGCTCCAGCGTGCGCATGTTGTGCAGCCGGTCGGCAAGTTTAATGAGCACCACGCGGATGTCATCGACCATGGCCAGCATCATCTTGCGCAGGTTTTCCGCCTGCTGCTCTTCGCGCGTGGCAAAGTCGATCTTGCTGATCTTGGTCACGCCCTCAACAATGTGCGCGACCTGCTCGCCAAATTCTTTGCTGATGTCGCCGATGGTCACCGAAGTATCTTCGACCGAATCGTGCAGCAGCCCGGCGGCAACCGCAACGGGGTCCATCTTCATTTCGGCAAGCACTAAAGCGACTTCCAGCGGATGCACCAGGTAAGGCTCGCCCGAGGCCCGCATCTGGCCTTCATGATGCTTGAGCGAGTAATCGTAGGCCTTCTTAACGATGGTCAGATCGTCGTGCGGGCGGCTCTCCTGCATCCGCTTCATCAGGTCGCGGAACTTGGTCAGGGTAAGCGCAGTGGTCGCGATCTGTTGGCGCAGACTCGCCATGTAGGATTATATCGTGCTGGAAGAGCCAGTTCATGCTTGCCCCTAAGGACGAGGGACTTGCCAAAACGAGTGTCCTACTGATTCAGCCGATTCAAAAAATCTGCGTTTGATTTTCCGGGTGAGAGATTCCACCCGCTCCAAAACTCTGACCGATCCTTCTCAACTGCTGTGGTCTGCTACAGTGATTCAAATGTTCAATCTTCGCGGTTCTCGCATTCTGGTGAGTGGGGTATCGGGGCCGATTGGGAGCGCGCTGCTGCCTGCACTCAAGGCTGGAGGCGCGCGCATCAGCCGCCTCACGCGCAGCGGATCGAAGCCGCAGGCTTCCAGCAGCGATAGCGGTGAAGAGAGCATTCCGTGGAATCCCCAGCAGCAGATCTCTCCCGACTCAGTTTCCGGCTTCGACGCAGTCGTACACCTGGCGGGCGAAAGCATCGTCGGACGCTGGACCGATGACAAGAAATCGAAGATCCGCGACAGCCGAGTCGCACCGACGCAGCATCTAGCGCAGGCTCTAGCCGAGACGAAAGCTAGGCCGCAGGTATTCGTCTGTAGCTCGGCCATCGGATATTACGGCGATCGCGCCGACGAAGTACTGCCCGAGTCGAGTTCTGCTGGCACAGGATTTCTTTCGGACGTTTGCCGCGAATGGGAATCTGCAACCAAGCCTGCCGCAGCAGCGGGAATTCGCACCGTGCAGATTCGCACTGGAATTGTGTTGAGTCCCAAAGGCGGCGCGCTCGGAAGTATGCTGCCCCCGTTCAAATTCGGATTAGGCGGAAGACTCGGCAGCGGTCAGCAGTGGATGAGTTGGATCGATGTGCATGACATGGTCGGCGCAATTCATCACATCCTGAAAACCGACCTGCTGCAAGGCCCGGTGAATATGGTCGCGCCCAAGCCAGTAAGAAACGTGGAGTTCACAAAAACTCTGGCCAGCGTTCTGTCGCGCCCGGCGATTTTTCCTGTCCCGGCATTCGCAATCAAGCTGGCCACAGGCGAAATGGGCGAAACCATTCTTTTAGGCAGCCAGCAGGTCGAGCCCACACAATTAGTTACCAGCGGATATCCCTTCCGCTTCAGCGGCCTCGAAGCCTCGCTGAAAAATGTGCTGGGAAAGTAACGCGACTGTTTTTCGAAGTCCACTCAAGCACGTCAGTGCGCATCGCGAACGGGCAGAGCGCACACCGCGCCTTCGCTGAAATTCTCGCCTTCAATTCCAAAAGCATGATCGAAGCGCGCTCGATAATTTTCCCACGCGATGGCAGAAGTCAGCTCTACCAGCGCGGCTTCGCTGAATCTCTCCGCGAGCCTCGCGAACAAAGCATTAGAAACTTCCACCGGTGTTGATGTCATCGCATCGGCATATTCGAGCGCCAACTTCTCCACCTCAGAAAAATTGTGACTGTCTCGATAGCTGCTAAGATTCGCGATCTGCTCCGCCGTGATTCCGTGTTCTCTGCCGAACGCAGAGCCAATGTCGATTCAAAACGGGCACCCCACGCGCGTCGCCACGCGCAGCTCCGCCAATCCCTTCAGCTTGAGGTCGATGAGCTTCGCGCCCATCTGCGATTGCTCCATCTGTGTGTATCCCCAGAGGACGCCCGTATGATGCGCGGTTACTTGGATGGGCATGATGACGCGCCCGAGCCTGCGCTTGGTCAACGAGTAGACAATGCCTACGAAGATGCGGCGGAAAAGTCCGCCTTGGCTGCTGGGAGCGCCGCTGATTCGCGCCATGAGACGAACTCCTTTCGCAGGAGGTTATTGCGGGTTTGGCCGGTTCATTTCCTCTTGCAGTTTCGCCAGCAGTTGCTCGCGCTGCTCCGTGCTCAGCTCTCGCTGCAGTTCTTCGAGAGCGAGCGCGACGATGTGATAGTGATGCGCTCCGGCGAACTTTGGATCGCCGGTGATGTTGAGCCAGAGCGTATGCATCAGCTCGACATCCTGCGGGCGCAGCCGCGGATTGTGCGGGTCCAGGCTGTATTCACGAACCGTGCCATCCGGCGCGCACACTTCCATGATCAGGCGAGGACGCGGCTCCGGTAGCCGCTCCCAGGCGTCGCCGGTAAGCTTGGCCTGCTCGTCGGCCGTGAGCTTATTGGAGAGGCCGCACACCACGCGGCTCGATCCCAGCCGCTGCGCCGTCACCATGATCGCTTCAAAGACGTCGGTCGCAGGAACTACCAGGAGCGAAATCGGTTTGCCTTCCTTTTCCGCAACGGCGACTGCCGCGGTAAAGAGTTCCTGCTCGTAGTGGTCGAACACCTGGCTCGCTTCCAGAACCGCACTGCCGCTAAAACTATGTTCGCGGTGGTAGAGGCGCGCGCTCATGACAACCACATCTTGTTCCCCGGTCTGCGTATGGCCGAGAATGTGGCGCAGGTAGTAAAGATTGCGAGGATCGCGCACCGCCACGAGAATATTTCCCGCGCGCACGCCCATCGCGCCGCTGCCCAGTTCCTGGTTGCCGTAAACGCGGAATTGATCGAGCTGCTCAGGTTTGCCGTGGCGTTCCTTGGCAACGTGACGCTCCGAAATGGTAAAGATCGTGAAAAACACCGCGCTGAAAATAACGCCCGCAATCGTAGCCTGCGACTTGGTAAATAGATTCACGAACGCCGTGATGAGCAGCACGGCGGAGATGACCATGAGGCCGAACGGGACCTCGGTCTTGCCAATGTGCAAATTGCCGGGAACTTTCCACGCCCGATTCCCCGGCTCGGTGAAACGCAGCACGAGCACCGCCAAGGACTTCATGGCGAAGCTCCAGATGACGCCGAACGCATAAAGTGCGGCCAACTGGTAAACGTCACCCCGGCTGAGGATGATGGTGAGCAATTGCAGGCAGACAATGAGGTTGATGATGCGGTAGCTGGTGCCGAATCGATTGTGCGGCTTCTGGAACCAGCTCGTCAGCACTCCGTCTTCAGCGACGCGGTTCAGCACGCCATTGGCGCCGACAATGGAAGTATTCTGGGCGCCCGCCAGAATCAGCACACCGACCAGGACTACGAATCCGTGGAATAAAAGTTTCAGACTGGTCGGTCCAGCCAGATACACCGCGATGCCGCCAATCAGGTTGGCGAAGTAGTGCGGGCGGTCGCCGTCGGGAATAATCATCACCGCGAAGAAAGAAACCAGCGACGTGAATAACAGGCTGTAGATAAAAATCACCAGCCCGGTCTTCTCCAGATTCTTCAGCTTCGGATGTTCGATCTCGCGGTTTACCTGCGCCAGAGTTTCTTCACCGCTCATGGCGAGCACGGAATGTCCGAAACCCACGAACGGAATCACCCAGAGAAGAATCCATTTCGTATGCGTGAACCACGACGTGTTCAGCCACCCAAGGGATTCGCGATTGAGCGGGATCTTGCCTGCCAGAGTGAACGGACTTGGCGGCAACTGCACCGGAGCCCGCAGAATGGTAATCAGGCACCAGACGATCAGGATGACGACCATCACCGTCGTGATGATCATGATCTGCACGGCTTTTTCGCTGGACTCGTGAATACCCTGCGTGTTCTTCCACCAAAAGTAGACGGCGATGATCACGGCCAATCCGGCCGCGAAGTAGTTATCGTTGAACTGAAGAGCCCGATGAAAGAAGTGCTCCCCCATGTCCTTGATAAATCCGGCGAGATATTGCCCGGCGGACACGGCGCTGATGGGCCCGGTGAGCACGTAGTCGAACAGCAGGGCCGAGACCGAAAACTTGGCCAGCGTTCCTCCCATCGCCTCTTTCACCACGCGATAGACGCCGCCGCGCACGAACATGCTGCTGGACTCGATATAAAGAGCCCGCACGGCATAGCTGAACAGCATGACTGCGAGGATGAACCAGGGAGCGCTCTTGCCGATAACGTTTTCGGCGTCGCCGCCCGCATAATAGGCCGACGAAGCGAGGTCCGACAGTACTATGGCCGAAGCCCGCCAGAACGAGATAAAGGTCAACATCACCGTGGTGGCGACGAAGACCTTTACTGCCGGTTTTGACCCTGCGGACGAAGCCATTCTTGGATGAGTGCTAAAAAATGACTACTAGATTTAGCCCCTTGAAGATAGCACAGGTACGCTGCGCGAGGGTTCGGACGGAAACAGAAGCCGATTGGAAATTCTGATCGAGAGTATAAGCGCGGGAGAATTTACGAACTCGTCCTGCGCGGCGCCAGATACGTGTGCGTGATGCGATCGTGCCAGCACAATGAGTCCTCGTCGAGGAAGGACCAGGCGTATCCCATGCCGAGGGAGAGAGCCGACAAGTACGACGCCAACACCCGCCAGCGCCGCAGCTTTCGGCTCGTCGGGGCGCCGTCGAAGCGGACCAACTCCAGGCCAGAGGCGCGCAGCCCGGGGGAACTCGCCGAGTAAACGATCAGCAAATATTGGTAGAGCGCCCAAAACACGCATGGCACACCGATCGCTAAGCCAATCAGTTGAAGCTGCGGCGGACGAACCGCGGCGACCTTCCAGAAGATGAAGCCGAAAAGGGCCGACGCGACGGCCAGCAGCAGCCCATCAATTGCAGCTGCCATTATCCGCAAGGCTGCGGGCGCACTCTGCAACGGCAGGTCGATGCCGGGCCGTTTTTCGGCCGGCTTCGGCTCCGCGGCTTCGATCATGATCCCGCCCAGCGCGGGCAGCGGCGCTGCCTCTTCCGGCACATCCAGGATGCGCGGCCGATCCATCACCGGCTCGGCCAGTTGATCCGGCGGAGGCGCAGGCGGTCCCCAGGCGAAACGGGGGAACTCGATGATCTTGGCGCTTACTTGCGCAGGGTTTGTCCGGCGCCTTGGAGCAGACGTAACGGCCGCGTGCGCATCGACTCTGGAAGCATCGCCTCCTGGCGGAACCACCGACGCGTACGGCCGGAACTCACCTTCGACCTGCTCCTTGGCAGGCGGGATTCCAACCATGCTGTCCAGCGCCAATCCGCGGTCCGATACCGGTTCGAATGTCGCCGAAGCTTCCACCTGGGAAGCGAACCCGACCTGCGGTGCGACCGCATCGAACGGTAAGCTCAACGACGGATAGCGTGGCGGACGTATCTTGCGGCGCGAGCGGTACCGATTCAGCCTGGCGGAAAGTTCTCCTCGCCAAGCGATCGCATCTTCCGCACTTGCCGCTCCGGATTCTGCGGCGGGATCTGATCCTTCGCCTGACGATCCCTCGTCCGACGATAGCGCGCTCGCCGACTCCTCCAAAGAAGCTGGAGCGAGAATCCGCGCAGGAGCGGAGGCTTGGTCCGCATCCGGCCTCCATCGAGCAAAAGTGGGAGGGGGCTCCAAATGGCACCGGCAAACTTCGCCGCACAACGGACAATCCATGAGAACCAGTCTTTCGAATCGTATGAGTCACTTGCGAATGGACAACCGGACGCAAGGGCTGCGAATCTTAACCACTTTGCGGCATTTTGCCGCAAAGCCAGCGCCGTGCTAAGTTCACGTTACCGCGATCCACAGCCTAAGATGCGGAGTTCGCATCCCGAGCGGCGATTTTCCTCGCTGATTTTTTAGCCGATGATCCTTCGCAATAGATTCCTTATCACGGCGCTGTTGCTTTGTCATCAGCTTCCCGCTCATTCGCTAGTTACCAGCCAGTTGCCATCCTCTGAAAATTACCCGGTCGGGCAGGAAGCGGCGGATACCTCGACTTCCTCCTGCGCGGCCCAAGCCGCCCTGGTTCAGGACCCTGACATTCCGACCATTTGCGCCACCGAGCAGGAGAAAGACGGCGCGATCTACAAACTGCACGGCAATGTGGAAATTCACTACCGCAGCTATGTCGTGCACGCCGACGAGGTCACTTACAACTCCGACAGTGGCGAGGTCAATGCGACAGGCCATTTCACCCTTGAAGGCGGACCCAACGACGACCACCTGACCGCCAGCCGCGGAACTTACAACCTAACCGCCGAAACCGGCCGCTTCTACGACGTGACCGGAACCACGGGCCTGCAATTCCGCGGCAGCCGCGTCGTCCTGACTTCGACCTCTCCCTTTGCGTTTACCGGAAAGATAGTCGAGAAGACCAGTCCCGATCACTATCTCGTCTACGACGGCACCATCACAACCTGCGAACTGCCGCAGCCCAAGTGGCAGTTCGCCGCCCACAAAGTTGCGGTCGATGTCGGCGGCAACGCCACAATTTACAGCAGCAAGTTCTTGCTGCACGGCTTCCCGGTCCTCTATTTTCCTTATGCCACCCATCCGGTAGCCCGCGAGTCCCGCCAGACCGGGTTTCTCATCCCGACCGTCGGACGCTCTTCCACCAAGGGCAACATTGTGGGTGACGCTTTTTATTGGGCCATCAATCGCAGCATGGATGCGCGGGTGGGAGCGCAATATTTTTCCAAGCGAGGATGGGAGCAGGAAGGCGAGTTTCGCGCCCGGCCCAGCGACACATCTTATGCCGATTTGAGTTACTTCGGCGTGATCGATCGCGGCATCGGCACGCCGCCCTTGCGCGAAGGCGGCCAGGAGGCGCGCCTGAACAGCGACGGCATGTTCCGCGGTTTTCGTGCCGTTTCCAATGTTGACTACCTCAGTTCATTTCTCTTCCGCCTCGCCTTCAATGAAACCTTCAGCCAGGCGATCAACTCCGAAGTGAAGTCGCAACTATTTCTGTCACGCTCCATCCATGGCATTTCATTGGGCGCCATGGTCGAGCGCTATCAGAATTTCTTTCAGACCAGCAATCCCGATGGCACGCTGACCAATCCCCCCCAGTTCGACGCCATCAAGATTTCGCACGCGCCCAGTATCGACGTCTCGGCGGTGGACCATCGCATCGGAGGATTGCCGATTTATTGGTCGTTCGATGCTTCCGTGGGAGGACTGGCTCGCAGCGAACCCGGCTTCCGGACCGGCAATCTCCTCGGACGCTTCGATCTCAGTCCGGAGATTTCTATTCCTTTGCTTTTTGGCGGATGGTCGCTGCGTCCATCCCTCACCGTGCACGATACTTTTTACACCGAGCGCTTTACCGGAGGACTGGCGAAGAATGATCCCACCAACCGCCAGGCGATTGAGACCGCTGTCGAACTGCGTCCGCCCACGCTCGAACGAATTTTCGACCAAGAATTTCTAGGCCGGAAGTGGAAGCATGTGATCGAGCCGCGCGCGGTTTACCGCCGGATCGCGGGCGTGAACGACTTCTCCAGCGTGCTGCACTTCGACGAGCGCGACATTCTGAGCGACACACATGAGGTCGAATACGGATTTGTCACACGCCTCTATGCCAAGCGAACTTCCGCGCCGCCTGACGATTGCGGCACAACCATGACGGGGCTCGCCGTGGGTGCCGCAGCGCCCGAGCAAAGCGTGCCGTGGGCGAAGACCAACAATTTAGAAAATCAAAGCTGTGCGCCTGGACCGCAAGCCCGGGAGGTTCTGACCTGGGAAATCGCGCAAAAATATTTCCTCGATCCGACCTTCGGCGGATCCATTGTTTCGGGCCAGCGAAACGTTTTCACCACCACGGAAGAATTGACCGGCATCGCGTTCGTGACTCAACCGCGCCATCTCTCGCCCATCGTCTCCCGGGTGCGCGCCGCCACCGGTACGCATACTGACACGGAGTGGGATGTGGACTACGATTTTCAACTCGGCCGCATTAACTCCAGCACCTTGCTGGTGAACTACAACTTCAACCGTTTCACCGTCGGCGGCGGGGATGCGTTCCTGCAAATCCCGCAGCCTCCGCCCAACACGGCAGCCACTATCCCGAATGAAGGCACCTGCAGCGCCGCGGCCACCAACAACGGCTCGCAGCCTACCTGCAGGTTTCAGCAGTTTCGCGTGGCCCTCGGATACGGTGGACTCAACCGTCGCGGACTCAGCGCTGCCAGCAGCTTCGGCATCGACTCGCAGACCGGTACGCTGCAATTCGCCACCGCCCAGACCAGCTACAACTGGGACTGCTGCGGCATGACCATGGAATACCGCCGCTACTCCATCGCCAACGTGCGTAACGAAAATCTCTTCCGCTTTACATTCACGCTGGCGAATGTAGGTTCGTTCGGAAACCTTCGCCGCCAGGAACGCCTCTACTAGCCGATACCTTAGCCGGAATCGCTCCGTTGTAAACTTGCTCCATGCCCCCTTATTTTCCCCGCAACGCCGGAAGCAAACCGCTGTTCGAAGCGCCCGAAAATCCTCCCGAACATTACCTTGTTGCTCACAGTGACGGCGGTGCGCGCGGCAATCCCGGTCCGGCAGGCTACGGAGTCGTCATCAAAGACGAAACCGGACGCAAAGTCGCCGCACTCAGCGAATACCTCGGCCACCAGACCAACAATTTCGCCGAATATCAGGGCTTGATCGCCGCGCTTGAATACGCCGCGCAGCATGGCCCCAAGGCGCTCAAGCTCATCAGCGACTCGGAACTGCTGGTGCGTCAGATCAAAGGGATTTACAAAGTAAAAAACGCCACGCTCCAGGATTTGCATGGGCGGGCAAAAGAATTGATCGCAAAACTGGACTGGTTCTCCATCGGCCACGCTCTCCGCGAGCACAATCAGGAAGCCGACGAACTCGCCAATCAAGCCATGGACAAAGGCATGGGAAGAAATGTGGCGCGGGTGCCATCGCCCGCCGGCGAACTAAGTGGCACCGCACACGTAGCCACTGACGCCTCGTCAGCGCGCCCTTCATCTCAGGCCTCGCAGCAGGAATTCGAAGGCATCGTCCGCAATGGCGTGATCCAATTCGTTGGCGGCAAACTCCCCGAGGGCACGCGCGTGCAACTGCGCGTGAAAAAATAACTACTCGGCCGCCGCTGCCGAATGGTCGTGAACAATCTTCCATCCATCAGGGAATTTGCGAAATACCAGGGTAAATATCCCGTGCGGCGTTTTGCCGTCGGGCATGGTCAAGTGAAAGGCGCCGCGCACGAACGCCGCATCCGCCGCCAGCATCTCGATGCGCAGATCGGAAAACTCCAGCTTCCCCATTTCGTGCCCCGGACTCGCATAGTTCGCCTTATAGCGATCCATGGCCGCCTGCCATCCCTGGCTCGCTTTCGCCCCGGAAAAGAAAGTCAGCTCCGGAGAATTCCAATACCCGGCCATAAACGTGTCCAGATCGTGGCGATTCCACGCGGCTACCTGCGTGCGCAGCACAAGCTCAATCGCGACTTTGTCGAGGGAGTTCTCTGCCGCGCGCGCGGGGACGGAAAACAGCACGCCGAACAACAACAGCAGAACTGCGAAGAGATTAAGGCATGCGTTCTTATGCATCGTTGTTCCTCTTAGTGAGCCTCTTCCGTCGCCGGCGCCGTATCCGGCGTATCCACCTTCTGCGGAGCATGTGGCGAATTCGGCGGAGGTTGAAACTCTCCCGGATCTCTACCCGCCATAGCCGCCGTCATAAAGTTCATCCAGATCGGCAACGCCGCGTGTGCTCCCGTTTCCTTCGCGCCCAGCGAACGCTTTTCGTCGAAGCCCACCCACACGCCGCAACTCATCGTCGGTGAGAATCCCACAAACCAGGCGTCGGTAAAATCGTTGGTCGTCCCCGTTTTTCCCGCGACTGGAAATGGCAGCTTTGCCGCCGCCACCGCGGTGCCGTGCAACACCACCTCGCGCAGCATCGAGGTCATGGTTCGCGCCGTGTTCGCACTTACCACGTCCTTCACGTCGGGGAAATCTTCTTCCAGCACGCGGCCTTCATAGTCGGTCACGCGTGTGATGTAGCGCGGCGTCACACGCACGCCGTCGTTCGGAAACACGCTATAGGCCGAGGTCTGCTCCATCAGCGTGATCTCCGCCGAACCCAGCGCCACCGGCAGATACGGCGGTAGCTTTGCCGTGATGCCGAATTTCCCAGCGTATTCAATGACCTTCTTAATGCCAACTTTGTCCGCCAACTTCAGCGCCGGAATATTTCGCGACTGAGCCAGCGCCCGCCGGAGGGTGATGACTCCTTCAAATTTTTCATCGTAATTGTGCGGCGTGTAAGGCCCGGATGCCGTCGGAAAGCTGATAGGCTGGTCGAGAATCGTGTCGTCGGGACTCGCGCCTTCATCAATTACGGTCGTATAAACGTACGGCTTAAAAGAAGATCCGACCTGCCGCAACGCCTGCGTAACACGATCGAATTTCGATTCGTTGAAATCGCGCCCACCCACCATCGCCTTAATTCCGCCGGTGGCATTGTCGATCGCCAGCAACGCGCCCTGCGCTCCCGAATCCTGCTCCAGGCTCACGTGCGCCGCGCCGTTCGGCGCCAGCGTGAGGATCTTTACGTAGCAAACATCGCCGGGCTTCAGGATGTTCTGCAACTTCTGCTGCGTCCAGGCCACGTCAGCCTGTCCCAGCGCGCCGGTGTAGCGGCCAAATTTCAGGGTCGCAATTCCCGTCCCCGCCGACGTGACCAGTGCATGAATGTAGCCGTTGACCTCGGGCTCATCCTCCCAGTCCGGATGCGAATACTTCTCCAGCACCAGGCCTTCGTCGACCACATTGTGCAAATGCGCTTTCCATCCGTGCCGCCGCTCGTAGGCCGCCAGCCCGTCGAGCACCGCCTGATTCGCCGCTCGTTGCGCCTCGATGTCGAGCGACGTATAAACCTTCAGACCGCCCTCATGAACCTGGTCCGCTCCATACTTGCTTTCCAAATAGCGGCGAATCTCTTCGACAAAATAAGGCGCGAGCGAATTCGGATCGTGCGACAAGTAAAGAATAAGCGGCGCGGTGCGCGCCTCGGCTGCCTGCGCCGACGTGATTTTTCCGTCCTCAAGCATGGCATTGATCACCAGGTTGCGCCGCTTTAGCGCGCGGTCGGAGTGATTTATCGGCGAATATACCACCGGACCCTTGGGCAATCCAGCGAGCAGCGCGGCTTCCGGCAGCGTCAGTTGTTTGGCGGGCTTGCCGAAATAATATTCCGAGGCGGCTTCGAATCCATAAACCCCGTGGCCGAGGAAAATTTGATTGGCGTAGAGCGTGAAAATCTGCGGCTTGGTGAAACGCCGCTCGATCTGAATCGCGAGCATCGTCTCCTGCACCTTCCGGTGGAAGGACCGGTCAGGAGACAAGAAAAGATTGCGTGCCAGTTGCATGGTCAAAGTCGATGCGCCCTGAACCTTGCCACCCGATTCGATATCGCGATAAGCTGCACCCACAATGCGCCAAAAATTGATGCCCGAATGACGGTAGAAATCCTTGTCTTCGATCGAAACCAGCGCATCTCGCAGCACGGCAGGGAAATCGTCATAACTCGCGACCACGCGCCGCTGCAACGCAAACGATCCAATAACCCGCGCATGATCGTCGTAGAGTTCGGTAATCGAGCTGGGGCGATAATTCTCCAGCGCGTCCACCTGCGGCAAATCGGTGGTGTAGACCAGAAGAAGTCCGGCGCCCGCTCCGAGCGCCGCCGCGATCAGGGCCAGCACTCCAAACAGAACTCGCCCCACAACCTTGCGGCCTGCAATCTCAACCGGAGGAAGATTTTCGTAGAGCGATTTCATCGCTGGGAATGGTCAGGATAGCACCTGCGCCGTCGCTCCCGGCGGGGAAGACAGAGCTATACACAAAGAGGTCACAGAAGGTGTTCTTTTCCTCTGTGATCCCCTGTGACCCCTGTGTTTAAGATTTTGCTTTTAGCTAGCCCGCGCCTTCAACACCTCTACCGCCTTTTTCAACTGATCGTCGGAGGTCGGCTTGGGCTTGGTGGTCTCCTGGTCGGGAGCGCTGGTTGTGTCTTCGTCGTCCGGCGCGACGGCATCGTCCTCTTCGGCAACTACTACGTTCGGTGTGATCGCGGTGTCCTGAATCACTTTCCCGCTCGGCGAATAGTATTTCGCGACTGAAAGAATCAGCGCTCCTCCGTCCGGCAGGTCGATCGTCTTCTGCACCGATCCGTCCCCAAAGGTCTTGTCGCCTACAACGTCTCCGCGTGCGTTCTCCAGAATCGCCGCCGCCACGATCTCAGCCGGACCGGCTGTCCCGCGATTCACCAACACTGCCATCGGCAGAGTCGTAATCGCCTTGGCGGGGTCGGCATTAAATGCCTCACGCGGGTATTTCTGCCCTTGCAGATAAGTTATCGTCCCATGATTCAGGAAAAGATTCGCCACTGCAACGCCTTCGCTCTCTTCGCCCTCGGCGCTGTTGCGCAGGTCCAGAAGAATTTTCTTCGCGCCGGAGTGCTCCAGCGATTTGATCTTCCCCGCGATCTCCTGCGCTTTGCCTCGGTTCAGCGCGTCCACCTTCACATAACCGATGCCCTCCTCGACCATCTTGTCGGTGGCCGGGGGAATGCTCACGATGTCGCGCGTAATCACCATCTTCTGCGGCTCCGCCTTGCGCGCACGCACCACGGCGACGTTCAAAGTCGAGCCCGGTGCTCCGGCGATCAGGCTGTGAATTTCCGGCAGCGACATGTCCCGCGTGCTCTGCCCCTCAATTGATTCGAAAATGTCGGTCGCTTCGATCCCGGCTTTTTCTGCGGGCGAGCCCGGCAGCACCGACACTACGGCGGCGTATCCAAAGCGCTTTGACACCGTGGCCCCGATGTCACCCTTCGCCTCGCTCTTATGCGTCTTGTACGCCTTGTAGGCCTCGGCCGTCATGTAGCTCGAATTCGAATCGAGCGATTCCACCAGCCCGTGCAGCGCGCCGTCGGTGACCTTGGGAATGTTCGGCTCCTCGACGTATTCGCTGCGCACGCGCGACAGCACCTCGCTATAAACCTGCAGCTGGCGATACGAGCCGTCGCTGGAGGAAGCGTGCACTCCTCCTCCGTAATTTCCGACCACGACGAACAGTAATACTGCAAAGGAAGTGCAAAGGACCGTTGCTTTGGTTTTCATGGACATCAGTTTGACCGTCTTCTGGAAGGAAGTACTTCCGGTACAAGTCTCTGGATATTATATCTCTCTAGATGCAGCTTGCCATCCCCCGGCTGCCCCGAAATCCGTCTCCTTCGTAGTGGCAGGGACCGAGAGCCGGTCCTTCCCTATAAAGACGGGCGAAGGTGGCGAATGTCATCGAAACACTGCGATCAGGAACAAACAGCTTAGCCGTTCACGGCCCCGGCTTGAAGCTCACCGTGATCGGCGTTTGGACCGAAACCGCGCGCCCATTCATCAGATAAGGCTTGAAGTGCCAGAGCTTTACGTTGTCGATGGCGGCGCGCGCAAAAGCCAAGGATCCCTGCATAAACTTTGCGTCCTCCACCGAGCCATCACGCCCGACCAGAACCTGCAAAACCACCTTACCTTGCTGTCCGTTCGCATTGGCAGGATAGCTAAGGGTGGGCTGATCCGTCAGAAGGGAGCGCGCAGCTGCCTCACTCAGAGTCACCGGCTCGATCGAAGGCATGGCCGATTCCGCAGCCTTGTTCCCGCTCGCTTCCGGAGTCATCGAGGCAAGCTGCGATTTCAGGCTCGACGGAATCCCGGCGTGTGCCTGTGCGGGGACATACTGAGGTTGCGCAGCAGTCTTCGGCGTGGGTGTACCTGCCGGGGCGATAGGCGTTGGGGGTGTCGAAGCCGGCACCGCAGCCTCGCTATGCGCCGGCTCGACCGAAGTCGGTGCGGGCGCACTCGTCCCTGCATCGCCCACTCCTTGGGTCGGTGGCGCCGGAGCTTCCGGATCTTTTTCTTTCACCGTGATACTGGAGTCCTGCGTGGAATTGTCCGTGCCCGCTGGAACCACCTGCGCCGGAGTCTGTCCCGTGTTTCCAGCGCCGTTGTTATTCGGCTGCTTTGCCGTCGGATCCACCATGGGCACGATCCGAATTTGCGAGGGATCGGTCGTCGCGTCGGGAATGTTCTCCGCCACCGGCAACTTATACTCGTCGCCCGCGCGGCCGAAATCCTCGTGCGCCGCCGGGGCCGGAGCCGTCTTGGTCACCACCTGCGGATTCAGCCACGACCGCGTTGCTTGCAGCGTGTGCGCCAAGCTTTTGAGCACCACCGGATGCCAGGGCGCTTGCGGTGCCGCCACGATTGTTGCAGCCGCTAGGACCAGTGCGGCGAAAACCGCGCGCCTGCCGAGCCGCGAAGGCGGCTTCGCTTCTTGCTGCTCCGAATCGCCGCCCACGCCTGAGATGTAGGCGAACAGCTCGGCTTCGGTTTTGTTCTCGCGATCTTTCTTGCCCTCGGATAGCGCTGGCGCTGGCTCGAATCCTCCTCGTGCCTTGGTGGTGGACGCAGCGGAAACGCCCCCCGGCGCCCACTTCGCAGGCGCATCAGAAGTCTCAGCCGCCGAGGTATTCTGATCATAGCCGAGTAACTCGGCCTTCGCGGGCGCCGGAGCCGGTGCTGCCGCGGCTATGGCCTGAGCGACCTGCGCGGGAATCCTCGGCGGCGCTCCCGCTCGCGCCTTCATATACCATTCCAGCCCGCGCGGTTGATCGGAGTCGGGCGGGGGAACCGGCGGCGAGACTTGCTGTGTCGCGGATGCAGCCGCAACGCTTTCCAGATCGCTTACCGGATCAACCGGTTCTTCCGCAGATCCCAAAGCCGACTCGCTATTTGAGTCAGTCTCGAACTGGCTCCCGGGCGAACCGCTCGAAGACTGCAGGAATTCGCCCGCCCGCAGCCGCTTTTCCGAACCGGCTTCGAAATGTGTTGGAAGAGGCGATGGAGTACTTGCGGGTCCAGCGCCCACAGCGGCTGCCGCGGCTAGCGTCGGCACTGATCCCTGCTTCGCGCGCAACAAATCGCGCGCCGTGGTCAGCGTGTCTTTTACCTGACTGGCCAGCAACGGTCGCCGCAGAATCGAATTCACGCCCGCTCGCAACGCCTGCGGAACGCTTGGATCGCTCCCCACAATTGCCAGCGTCAGCGGACGCTCGCTCGCCTTGCGCTCGCGCGCCGTCTTCAAAACCTGCGCGGCCCCGGGCTGATCGTCCCAGTCGAGAATGACGATTTGGAACGGTTCGCTGCTTACCCGCTCGATCGCAGCCGTAGCGTCGTCGCAGTATTCCGCTTCCACGCCCAGTTCCGCGAGCGCCGGACCGATCGACTCGCCGGTCGCCCGATCCGACGAAAATAGTAGGCTGCGCAAGATCATCCTCTCCAGACTAGGGCTAGACGGTAATCGCCAGCAAGATTACCGACGAGCGCGGCGTGCTGGCCCTGATTCCGCGGAAGTACATGTACCACGGCCCGCAAATCAAGTTAGAATGCTCGGTCGCTGAGCGCGCAAGACTTACATGCAGACTGCGGATGTCGTCATCATCGGCGGAGGGATCGTCGGGTCGAGCATCGCCTATCACCTTACCGCGGCAGGATGCCGCAATGTCCTCGTTCTTGAACGCGAGTCGGCCCAGGGCAAGGGATCAACCGGCAAGAGCATGGGAGGCGTGCGCGCGCAATTTTCCACCCCCGTCAATATCCAGATGTCGCTCTACTCCATCCCCTTCTACGCCCGTTTTGAGGAGCGCCTAGGCCATCCTTGCGACTATCGTCCGCAGGGATATCTTTTTTGCGCGACCAGCGAAAATCATCTCACCTACCTGCGCGCCAATTACGAGAAGCAAGTCGCACTCGGACTGAAAAACGTAAGCCTGCTCGAGGGCGGCGAAATTCGCAGCCGCTTTCCCCAACTCCGCGGCGACGACATCGTCGGCGGCAGCTTCTGTTCGACCGACGGATTCGTCGACCCCTACAGCGCCATGAACGGCCTGATGGCGTGGGCGGCGGATCATGGCGCGAAATTGCAGAAAGCTTCGGTTGTCACTGGATTGCTGCGCGACCAGCGCGGCATCGCCGGAGTCGAAACCAATGCTGGTCCCATCGCAACCCGCATCGTCGTCAACTGCGCCGGAGCCTGGGCAGCCAGCGTCGCGAAACTTGCTGGCGTCGATTTACCCATCGAGCCGCTGCGACGCATGCTCGTGCCCAGCGAGCCCTTCAACGAATTTCCTCACACCGCGCCCATGATCATCGACATGTCCAACGGGTTTCACTTCCGCCCCGAGGCCCGCGGCTTTCTGCTGGCCTGGAACGATCCCGAAGAGACGCCCGGCTTTAAAACCGATTTCGATCCGGGCTTCGTTGAAAAAATTCTGGCCCGCGCCGCCGACCGCGTCCCCGCCTTCGCCGAGTTGCCCGTGAATCCGAAACGTGCATGGGCCGGCCTCTATGAGATGACTCCAGATCATCATCCCATCCTCGGCCAAGCGCCCGGCGTGCCAGGATTTTTTCTGGCCAACGGCTTCAGCGGCCACGGCGTAATGCACGCCCCCGCCACAGGAAAAATCCTGAGCGACCTGATCCTGACCGGCAAAACCGATTTAATCGACGCCTCGCTGCTGAATCTGTCTCGCTTCTCCGAAGGAAGATTGATTCACGAAACCGCCGTTCTATAAAAGCTAAACGACTCACGGAACCTTCATGCTCGAACAAAACTACTGGCTCACTACCACCGCGATGCCCACCACTGACGCATCGCGCCCGCTGCCCGAGACCGTCGACGTCGCCGTAATCGGCGCAGGATTCACCGGCCTCTCCGCCGCCCGCACCCTCGCACAGCGCGCCGCCAGAGTCGCCGTGCTCGAATCCGAATCCATCGGATGGGGCGCAAGTTCCCGCAACGGCGGGATGATCCTCACCGGCATGAAGCTCGGCGTGAACCAGCTCATCTCAAAATATGGCCGCGAACTCACGCAGCGCATGTACGCCGCCTCGCTCGCTACCATCGACTGCGTCGAGCAAATCATCCGCGAAGAAAAAATCGACTGCGACTTCTCCCGCTACGGCCATCTCGAGGTGGCCTGCAAGCAAAAGCATTTCGACGACTACGCACGTCAGGCCGAAATCATCGCCCGCGAATTTAATCACAACCTGCGTGTGCTTCAGAAAAATGACTTGAGCGCGGAGATCGGATCGAAAATTTACTACGGCGGCATGGTCGATGAAATCAGTGCCGGAGCCAATCCCGCGCGCTACGTCGCCGGACTCGCTCGCGCCGCCATGAAAGCCGGAGCGGAAATTTTCGAGCACACCCGCGTCGAGCGCATCGAACGCGACTCCCGCCAAGGCGAGCTCGGATGGAAGATCGCAACTTCGCGTGGCGCGATCTGGGCCCACGAAGTTTTCGTTGCCACCAGCGGATACACAGGCCGCGCCACTCCCGTGCTTCAGAAGAAACTCATCCCCATCGGATCGTTCATCGTCACCACTGAAGTTCTGCCCGAAAAACTCGCGCACGAACTCAGCCCGCGCAATCGCATGATCTACGACTCGAAAAACTTCCTCTACTACTACCGCCTCACCCCCGACCGCAGGATGCTCTTCGGCGGACGCGCCGCATTCTTCCCTGAAAACGATCAGACCGTCCGCCGGAGCGCTGACATCCTCCGCCGCGGCATGATCGACGTCTACCCGCAGCTCGCCGACGCCAAAATCGACTACGTCTGGGGAGGCACGCTCGACTTCGCCTTCGACACCATGCCTCACGCCGGCCAGCTCGATGGCATGTACTACGCCGTCGGCTACGCCGGACACGGCGTCGCCATGGCCACCTATCAAGGCCAAAAAATAGCCGAACTGATGGCCGGAGACAAGACGGAAAATCCATTTGTGGGGATAACATTCCCCGGCGCGCCGTTAGGCCTCTACAACGGTAAGCCGTGGTTCCTGCCCTTTGCAGGTGCGTGGTATAAGTTTTTGGATTGGGTGAGTTAGGATTGCGCGCGGAGACTATCTCGGCTGATCGAATTTTGGGGGTTGGGAGCCGGGCTGGGAACCAAATTTCTGTTCCGCCACGCAGTCTCTTCGGGTTTCAGAATGCGTACGAATAGCCTGGATATTAGCCTCTAGGCATTCGCGGAATTCATTGCTTTTGTCATCGCCAGTCGTTTGGTCATCTACCGAGGGATGATGTGCAGTAATATGTGCAATTCGGGGCTCGAAATGACTGCCGTCCTCCGTCCAGTACTCACCAGTCCGTGTGTCCACAATGATTCCATGGGTTCCGTCGGTGGAGTATTGGTATCGACCATTTTGTGAGTGCTGAAATAGCGCAATCGCGATGGCAAAAACACCAACAACGAGGCCAATTCGAGACGCATTATCCATAAGAGCCACAGGATATGCTTTTCCTCAAAGTGCACACAATGCCCATACCGCCAGATTTACTGGAACGGGTTTCAAATCGTCAACTTCTTCTCGATAACCTGCGCCTAGTAAGCCTTCGGAATAGAGTGGGGAGCTCGGCCTCCAGCGAGGCAGCGATGATCGACGCATCGTAGATGCCGTAACCGCGCTTGCTCCAGCTTTCGCGCAAGCGTATTGCGTCAACTACTGACTACAATCCCATCGCCGAGGTCAGGGAACTACAGGCTTCGTACCGCAGCGGCGGCCTCTGAGTAAGGGCTCTCTTCGCGATGACGTTTTTCGAACTCCTCGCGAGTGACAATGCTGGTGACATCGGTCACGCGGTCGATCGCTAAAATGCCGTCCAAGTGGTCGATCTCGTGCTGCAAAAGTTCGGCCAGATTCCGGTCGTCGCCCGCTTCGAACTCCAGCGTCTCGCCGTACAGGTTCTGATATCGGACCGTGACCTCGCGGTGCCGCTCGACCTGCATAAAAATCGATAGAAAGCTCAGGCAAGCGTCCCAGACCACGACCTTCTGGCGGCTCCATTCAATAATTTCCGGATTGATCAGCGGCCACGGCTCAACTCCAGGCAGTTTCAGAAAAATCACGCGCTGCAGCACTCCGAGTTGTGGAGCCGCAATCCCGCGCCCATAGCCGGTTGTAGCCCGCCAGTGCGCAAGAGTATCGGCCAGATCATGAACCAGTTCCGCGATGTCGCGCGCCTTAGGATCTTCGACCGCCAGCGATTTCTCGCGCAACAGTGGATCACCAAGCTGCAGGATGGGTTGAATGGGCATGGCCGTTATTGGTTTCCAGCTTGTCGGTTACAGGTTGTCCGCTAATGTTCCTGTGCGATGAACATCTTACAACGGAGTCTTCGACCGCCGGCGATAACTTTAGTGCTGCCGAAGAAGCAAGCACTTGGAAGGAAACGGGTAGTGGCTCAGTTTGAACTCTGCATCTCACGAGGGGTCATCCCGAAGAGCCCGCGTTTTTACCAGCGGGCCGAGGGATCTCCCGTGGCACACCGCGTAGTAGCGGAGATCCTTCGCTCCGCCTGAAGAACGGCTACTCTCAGGATGACGCCATCGACGAGCAAAGATGCCATCCGAAATTCGCGAACTGAGCCACTACCAGGAAACGCTATCTCGCTGCCGCCGCGTCAAACAATCCCAAAAGCTCCAGCTTTTTCTCGTCCGGCAGGAACGACGCTTCAAACGAATTCCGCGCCAGCTCGCGCAAGTGCTCGTCGGTAAATCCGAAAGTTTCCTGGGCCAGCTGATATTCTCGCGAGAGCGTGGTGCCGAACAGCGAAGGATCGTCGGTGTTGAGCGTGATCATGATGCCGTGATCGAAATAATTTTTCGCCGGATGCTCGGCCACGTTCTTGCACACGCCCGTTCGGACATTGCTGGTCAGGCACAGCTCGACCGGAATCTGCCGCTGCGCCAGTTCTTCCATCAGATCGGCATCCATCGCGGCGGTGAAGGCATGGCCAATGCGCTCGGCGCGCAGGTTGAGCGCTCCCCAAATCGATTCCGGAGGCCCCGTCTCGCCGGCGTGCGCGGTCAGGTGCAGGCCGTTGTCGGCGGCGTAGCCGTAAAGGCTGCGGAAAAGTTCGGGCGGAGCCTTCTGCTCGTCGCCGCCAATCCCCACCCCGATGACGTGCCGGTCCTGATAGCGCACCGCCAGCTCAAATACCTTCTGTGCCTCTTCCACGCCGAAGTGCCGGGTGGCATCGAAAATCCATAGCAGCGAAACCCCGAAGTCCCTCGCCCCGCGCGCTCGTCCGCGCTCCAGCCCCTCAAAAATCGCCGGGAAATCCTGCTTGCGAAACAAGCACACGCCCACCGAGACGTAAACTTCCGCGTGCAGGATGGTTTCTTCTTTCATGCGCTGCATCAGCCGGTAAGTGATGAGCTCATAATCGTCGGCGCTGCGCAGATGTTCGCTGACCGCCTTAAACGCCATCAAAAAACTCTGGAAGTCTGTGTACTTATATAGCGGCTCGACAGCGGCCAGCGTGATTCGTTCCCCGCGACGTTGCCGCAACTCGACCAGCGTGGCTGGCTCGACCGCGCCTTCCAGATGCAGATGCAGCTCCGCCTTGGGAAGCTGGCGGATAAAGGCATTAGGCTGGTGGGGCGTGGTACTCATACCTCCATTGTAATGTTTTCCGGAGCGCAAGGTTTTCGGTGGTGGCTCAAATTGAATTTCTCGGCCTACTCTGCGGCCTTACTCCGCGAACTCTGCAGTTAAGCTTTTGATCTCCTTCCAGTTTTCGCGTTTCCCGGCTGCGCTGCACATTCCTCGCTTCGCCCTGCGGCTTTCCATTACAATCCGGGCTTACAAATTCAAAGGCCGCGGGTGGGACGCTGCTCCACACTTTCCACGTCGAAAGGAATTTCTAATATGAGAATTGCCGCCCAATTATCCGCCATCTTCGGAACGCTCGCCATCGCTCTAGTCGCGACCGCTCAGTCCGGGCCGCAGGTGAAGACGTCCCTCGGCACCGTCGAAGGCAAAGATCTCGGCGCCGTTCACGCCTTCCTCGGCATCCCCTACGCCGCGCCTCCGGTCGGGGACCTGCGCTGGAAGCCGCCCGTCCCGGCAGCCAAGTGGGACGGCGTGCGCAAGGCCACCGACTTCGGCTCGCACTGCATGCAGGGAAATGTCTTCGGCGACATGGTGTTTCGCGATCCCGGCATGCGCGAGGATTGCCTGTACCTCAATGTCTGGACTCCGGCGAAAACGTCAGACGCCAAGCTGCCCGTCATGGTCTGGATCTATGGCGGCGGATTCGTTGCCGGTGCAACCTCGGAGCAGCGGCAGGATGGCTCTATCCTCGCCCGGCAAAACGTGGTTGTGGTCTCCATGAACTATCGCCTCGGCGTCTTCGGATTCTTCGTGCATCCGGAGTTAGCCAAGGAATCTGGCCGGAACGCCGCCGGCAACTACGGCCTGCTCGATCAACTCGCGGCTTTGCAGTGGGTGCACGACAACATCGCTGCATTCGGCGGAGATCCCGCCAACGTAACCATATTCGGTGAGAGCGCGGGATCGTTTTCGGTGTGTGCGCAAATGGCGTCTCCCCTGGCCAAAGGGCTGTTTAACAAAGCCATCGGCGAAAGCGGAGGCGCATTTTCCGAGAGCGGCCTGAGGTTTGAACCGGTCGATGTCCGTGAAGAAAGAGACTCCAAGCTTGCCACTTCGAAGTTAGGAGTGAACACGCTCGCGGAGTTGCGTGCCGTGCCCGCACAAAAGTTGCTGGATGCCTTCTTCAAGCCAGGAGGATCGGACAATTTTGCATTCGGTCCGGACGTTGATGGATATTTCCTGCCCGAATCTGTCCCCGCAATTTTTGCCGCAGGAAAACAAAATGACGTCCCTTTGCTGGCCGGCTGGAATCGCGACGAGGACAGTTTTTCCGTCGTGCTCAGCCCGCAGAAGCCAACCGTGGAAAGCATGAAAGCAACGGCACAAAAAGAATTCGGCGCCAAGGCCGGCGAATTTCTCCGCCTCTATCCCGCAACCACCGATGCCCAGGCCTTGCGCTCCATGATCGATTTCGCCAGCGACCGGTTCATCTCCTGGTCAACCTGGCGATGGATGGAAGCGCAGTCGAAAACCGGCAAACAGCCAATTTATCGCTACCGTTTCGACCAGGCTTTACCGAGTGATCCGAAAGGTCCGCAGCTCGGCGCCTATCACTCGGCGGAAATCGAATACGTCTTCGGCCAACTCGATTCCAAAGCAAAAATGGACTGGCGCCCCGAAGACCGCCAGCTTAGTGCGCAAATGCAAAAGTACTGGGCAAACTTCGCCCGCAGCGGGGATCCCAACGGCGAAGGCCTGCCAAAGTGGCCGGCGTACAAACCATCCGCGTGGCAGGTAATGTATCTAAGCGCGAAGTCCACGGCCCACAAAGACGATCAGCGGCCGCGGGAATTGTTCTTGACTTCGGCGTGGGAGAAGTAACGCAGAGCGCCCTGTCATGCTGAGCGAGAAATGCCTCTTCGCGAAAGCGAAGAGGCATTCGCAGTCGAAGCATCCCTACAGCCACCACGGACCGAACCCGTAGTTGCATCCGCCGAAAAAACAGAGAAGACAAAGAGTCGTGGTGGATGGAGGGATGCTTCGACTGCGTATGCCGCTCCGCATTGCGGACCTTCATCCTTCGCTCAGGACGACAACCTTGCTGACGGCTGAAAGCTGACAGCTGATCGCTGACAGCCAACTCCTACTTCTTCGCAAACTCACTGCGGTGCCGGCTGTACATAAAGTAAATCGTCAGCCCAATCGCCAGCCAGGCAAAGAAGCGCAACCAGGTCAGGATCGGCAGGCCGGACATGAGCAGCACGCAGAACAGCACGCTCAGCACCGGCGCGACGATGCCGCCCGGAGCGCGGAAGCCGCGGTGCCGCCCCGGATCGCGATATCGCAAAATGATGACGCCGATCGACACCAGGGCGAACGCGAACAGCGTTCCGATGTTAGAAAGATCAGAGAGCGTTCCGATATCGAGAATTCCGGCGGGAATGCCGACCACGAATCCGGCGATCCATGTTGCCGTCGCGGGCGTCCGGTAGCGCGGATGTACGCGGCCAAACAACTTGGGCAGCAAACCATCCCGCGACATGGAAAACCACACGCGTGCCTGCCCCAGTTGAAACACCAGCAGCGACGAAATCATTCCCATCATCGCGCCAAAGAGCACGCCCAATTCCACCCAGCGCAAACCGTTTGATCCCGTGCGGCTGACCAGCAATTTCAAACTGTTGGCGACCGGTGCAGCGTCATCGAGCAGCGATGCCCACGGCACCAACCCGGTCAACACAACCGCGACAGAAATGTAGAGCACGGTGCACACCACCAGCGTGGCGATGATTCCAATGGGCAAATCACGCTGCGGATTCTTCGCCTCTTCCGCCGCGGTCGAGACCGAATCGAACCCGATGTAGGTAAAGAAAATGATGGAGCCGCCGGTCAGGATTCCCGACCACCCTTGCGGGGCAAAAGGATGCCAGTTGCCGGGATTCACATAGTGCGCGCCTGCGATCACGAAGGCCAGAATCGCCGCGATCTTCAGGATCACCATCGTGTTATTCGCTTCCGTCGATTCGCGAATGCCACGCACCAGCACCACCGTCAAAAGCATGACGATCAGAAATGCCGGAACATCGAAGCCGAAATGCAGGCCGGGCGCATAAAGAACGTTCCCCTTGAGATCGGTGAGTCCCCCCGGCAGGTAAGCCGGCGAAATCCAGCGCAGCGCAGGATGCCAGCCGAACCAATCGAACATCCCCACCATGTGCGCCGCGAAACCTACACTCACCGCCATGTTGCTGACCGCGTATTCCAGAATCAGGTCCCACCCGATGATCCACGCGATCAACTCGCCCATGGTCGCGTAGGTGTACGTATACGCGCTGCCCGCAATCGGAATCATCGAAGCAAGTTCGGCATAGCACAGCGCCGTAAATGCGCAAACGGTTGCCACCAGTACCAGCGACAGTGCCAGCGCCGGACCCGCGCCCGGCCGCCCCTGCGTGGCGTGGTGCCGGATCATGTAATCCAGCAACGGAGCATTCAGAATCGACGAAGTGTCGAACTTCTGGCCTGCGATCGCCGTGCCGATCACGGTAAAAATTCCCGACCCAATGACCGCGCCAATGCCCAGCGCCGTCAGCGAAATCGGCCCCAACGTCTTCTTCAGCTTTCGCTCGGGATCTTCCGAGTCGGAAATCAGCTTGTCAATCGATTTGCAGCAGAACAACTGACTGTCGGACGTGCGAACGGTGGCATTAGGATCGGCGGCCGGAGGCTTGGCGGACGGAGGTTCGGTGGTCGATGGTTGTGACAAGCGGTTGTTGTCTCCTGGGAAACGCCTTTAGCCATTGGCACTTAGCATTTAGCCGGTCGAGTTCCCGCAAAACCACGGAACGTTCCGGCCAAATGCCAAGTGCTGAATGCCAATCGCTGCTTTACCGCTTCGCCTGCCCGCGCGCCAGCTTCTTCACTTTGGGCTTTTTCGATCCACGAGCGTACTCGCGGGGCTTCAACGGATTTTCCGCTTTGCGCTTCTTGCGGGCGGCGCGTTTCGCCTTCTTGCGTTCGTCTTTAGCCAGCTTGGTTGTATTAGCCATAAATGCGGTTCATTGTCCTATTCTCGTTGCGGATTGATCCCATACGCTCTAGCGTCCGGAATATTAACGACTACGTTTACACAATTGCGAACTCAAACTCTGCTTGATTTCTCGTCGCCCTTCGATCTGGCCCTAGAAGGGCGCGAAACGATCCCTAGATCCCCAGCACTCAACGTCATCACTCCAGAATACCTGACCGTCCTCATTCGTCTGCAGCACGCGTGCTCCCTGCGCTACCGTGAACTCGACATAGGACCACATCGGCGAGTTCGGATTGCGATGCTGTATTTCACTCAGCACCAGCGCGTTCCAGATCTTGCAGTCGCGGCCGTTGTGCGGATTCGGCGCGGTCGCCGGGTCCACGGCGTTTGCCGTGTAGAAGTTATCGATGATCAGCCCTTCGGGCTCCAGGTTTCCGTCCGAATTCATCACCTGCAACTCGATGGGGAACTGGTAAACATCGATCGCCTTGCCGGTCCCAACCTCGGTGTCATGATGAAGCGTCAAGCCCTTCGGCGTGCCGTCCAGAATCGAGAAATACTGATACGTGGGTTGCGTCTGGGGCAGAGCCACGGCACTGCCAAAGGCCTCCGGACGCCGCTCATGCCGAATTTCCTTTTTCTGCGCGAACGCTGAAGACGCCACCAGCCCTGCCGCTACACACAATAAGATCGAATGACGCACTGCACTCCCCATACTTGGCTCCCCCTAGTTTGCCACGTAGCTGTGCCGCCTAGAGTCGGCGCCTTGGCTGGTCCTCCGCAAGGACAGCACGACAGGCAAGCCCCTAATGAATAGCAACAACGTCGAACATATAAGACCACTCAACAGACCTAGAAATCCAATGAACACCGACATGAACCAATAGGGCTCGTGCCACTTCAGAAAGTACCCGCCGGTCGCAGCCAGCACGGTGGTGACTAGCGGAATCATTAGGAGTCCAGACCACAAATACTTAAGTTTTTCCTGCCGCCTCAGGTGTATCCATTCGTGTCTGCCGGTCTCATATCTGTTCCCACATACACAGATATAGCGTTCGCGTCCGATACATAGGTCCTGCCCGCTGTGGATAGGCGGAGCCCAAAAGACCCTGTCGCATCGCGTGCAATGATGCCGACGTATCAAAATCAGCACGACGATATCAAGGACTCCGAACATCCTCAGCCCCGCTCCAGTTGGGCATACTTCTCCACCAGCTTCTTCAATCCGAAGCGAGGGAATTGTACCGTAATCTTGGCTTCTTCGCCTTCTCCTTCGCGCTGGTAGACAGTGCCTTCTCCATATTTCGGATGGCGAACCTTCTGCCCCGGACGAAATCCGCGCCTGCCCGTGGGCTCCTCAACTGGAGTCTTAGGCACGGAAAACTTCTTTCCGCGGCTGGCGAAAAACTCGGCAATGTTCTCAATAGAATTATACTGGCGCGCCGGGGCCGTAGGCTTGGAAGCTTTGCTCGCGCCGCCCTGCCAGCTCGCGCTCTGGTCTTCGTCCTCGTAGGAGTAATGTGTCTCTCCACCGTAAGCTGCAAGGCCTCCTCCCGCCGTCCGCCCATAACCTTGGCCCGGACTCGCCGGATATGTGCCCGTGGCTCGCGACGCGCTGCCGCGCCGCCCGCCTAGCTCCTCAATCAGCGGGCCCGGAACTTCTTCCAGAAATCTCGACGGCACGCTCGCCTCCGGCAAATCAGTACCATACCTCCGCCGGTAGACCGCCCGCGTCAAGATAAGCTGATCCATCGCCCGCGTCATGCCCACATAACAAAGCCGCCGCTCTTCCTCAATGTCGTCCGGCACCAGCATCGTCCGCGAATGCGGAAACAGCCCCTCTTCCAGCCCGCTCAGGAATACCAGCGGGAATTCCAGTCCCTTGGCCGCGTGCAGGCTCATCAGCGTAATCTGCGCCCGCTCATCATAATCGTCAGTGTCGGCGATCAGTGCCGCATGATCGAGAAAGTCATCGAGAGTTTCTGCCCGGTCCCGCGAATCCGCCGCCGCATTCACTAATTCGCGCAAGTTCTCAATCCGCGAGAATGCCTCCGGCGTGTCTTCTTCTTCAAGCAACTTAATGTAGGCCGTCCGGTCAATCAGAAACTTCAGCAAATCGGCAGTAGAAACCGTCGGCGCAGGGAAAACACTATCGGAGTTCGGAGTCGCTGCTGGAGCGTCCACAACTTCGCCGCCAGCCTCAGCAGCATCGCCCGCAGCCGCCTGAATATCCGCCGCCCCAAAATCAAACGAGAAGTTTTCAAACTCGTTGGGATCAAACGCAGTTTCGTCTTCAGCAGCAACTTCCTCAGAATCGTTCGTCGGCATAACGTCAACTTGCTGAAAAGCCGCAGGCGCCTGCCCCCATGCCGATTGAGCTGACTCCACCAGTTGCTCCTGCGAAGGCGTACCCGCCGATCCTTCCGCCGCATCACCTTCCAACTTCTCGGCAAAGTTCCCGCCCAACATCGCCCGCCCATCTTCAATCAACTGCCTAAAACTCACCAGCGACGCCAGCGCCCGCGCCGGCAACAACTGCCGCCGAATCGCCTCTCCCAACGCTCCCCATAGCGACAGCCCGGTTTCCAGCGCCAACCGCTCCAGTGTCTCGATCGTGCTGCTGCCAATTCCTCGCACCGGCTTGTTAATTACGCGCAACAGCGAAATCGAATCATCCGGATTCTGTATCACTTTCAAATACGAAATCAGATCCTTAATTTCCGACCGCTCATAAAACGAAAATCCGCCAACCACTTTATATTTCAGCCCATACCGCCGCATCGCCTCTTCAAACAGCCGCGACTGAGAATTCGTCCGGTACAGCACCGCCGCCCGCGGATCTTCCCCGCGCTCCACTGCCTCGCGCAAGTACTTCGCAATGTGATCCGCCGCAAACAGAGCCTCGTTCTCACCATCCGGAGCTTCGTAATATCCAATCTTTGCCCCGCCCTGCCGCGACGTC